>SXGR01539024.1_pt1 | contig 24731 bp, 19 predicted proteins | sample 3174711 | NCBI WGS metagenome assembly SXGR01 (sample SAMN11356860, study PRJNA531348) | freshwater metagenome | isolation source: freshwater sample F1-60 | place: China: Fuxian Lake, Yuxi | collected 2017-12-25
ACACAGGCCCGATCGTCGCAGGCGTCATCGGCAAGCGGAAGTTCACCTATGACCTCTGGGGCGACACCGTGAACCTGGCAAGCCGGATGGAGTCGTCGGGCGTCCCCGGCTTGGTCCATGTCTCCGAGAGCACCTTCGAGGCGCTCAAGACGGAGTTCGATCTCGAGGAGAGGGGGATCACCCAGGTGAAGGGTGTCGGCGAGGTCCGGACCTATTTCCTCAAGGGTCGCAGGTAGCGGGCGGGTCTGGAGGGATGGGGATCTCAGCCCGCAGCTCTCGACTTCCCCCGATAGACCCACTCGAACAGCGGTGTGGCCATGAGCGTCGTCACCACCGCCATGATCACCATGATGGAGAACAGCTGGGGGGTGATCAGGCGTCGCTCCAGGCCGATGTTCAGGATGATCAGCTCCATCAGGCCCCGGGCATTCATCAGGGTTCCCACCGCGAGCGCCGTCCGATTGTCCTCGCCGTTGACGCGGGCCGCAGCCCAGCAGGCGACGAGCTTGCCGAGGCAGGCCGCCAGCAGCGCCACAAGGGCGACCAGCCAGAGCTTTGGGGTGTTGACGAGATCCAGCCGGGTGTTGAGACCCGAGTAGGTGAAGAAGGTCGGCAGCAGGAACACCGTGACAAACGGCTCGACCTGCCGGGTCAGCGCCTCCGCGAGGCGTCCGCGGGGGATCGCGCAGCCGAGGATGAAGGCCCCGAACACCGCGTAGATCCCGATCGCATCGGTGAACCACGATCCCAGCATCACCAGCATCAGGACCCCGGCGAGTACCGCCGACGGCAGGGTTCCGTCGGGATGGACCGAGGATCCGAGACCCCGGAGCAGTCGACGTCCGAGGGTCAGGACGGTCGTCGCGTACAGGATCCCCCCCCCGATGGCCCGGATCGCGATCCAGGGGTTGTCCTGGAAGCTCGCGAGGACCACGGCGAGGATGCACCACGCCGCCGCGTCATCGAGCGCACCGGCCGCCAGGGCCAGCGCGCCGAGGGCCGTCCCGGTCAGACCCCGCTCCACAATGATCCTCGCCAGCATCGGGAACGCGGTGATGCACATCGAGGCCCCAAGGAACAGCATCGCCTCCCAAGGTTGGACCGCCGGGGTGAAGAACAGGCCCTTCAGGGGGATGAGCAGCGTCGCCAGGCCGGCTCCGAGGAGGAACGGAACCACCATCCCCGCCCCCGAGACCAGTGCCGCGGCCCTCGCCCGGCCCACGAAGAGATCGGAGCGGAACTCGACCCCGACCAGGAACATGTAGAGGGCCAGACCCACCTGGGATACCGACAGGAAGACCACCTTCGACTCCGGAGGAAACAACCATTGCTGGAAGGGACGGGTCGTCTCGAACAGGCCCAGGACCGAGGGACCCAGCAGAACGCCGGTCAGCATCTCCGCCACCACCTGCGGCTGACCCAGCAGCCGCGCCACGCGCCCCACCCCACGACACGCCGCCAGAACGATCGCCAGCTGGAGAAAGAATCGGACCGAGACGTCGAACGGCATCATGAGGGAAAGACTAACAAACCCGGAAAGTACGCACACGTATATTCTGGTCCTGGAGATTTCCGGTTGTGCCGGGTAACCGGAAGCGGACTGTGCGGGTCGAACCCTCTAGGCCTGGATTCCCTGCACCGGGGCGATCGAGGCGCCGTCCCATCAAGTGAAGACCCCGCATCAGACCCTGGACAGCGTGTTAAAGGGCCCGACCGGTTTGGTTCGCCGGTTCGGGTTCACGCTCATCGAGCTGCTCGTGGTGATCGCCATCATTGCGATCCTGGCCGGGATGCTGTTGCCGGCCCTGTCCCGGGCCAAGGGACAGGCCCAGCGCGTCGCCTGTCTCAACAACCAGCGCCAGCTGGGGTTGGCCGGCATCCTCTATGCCGGGGATTCCGCCGACACCCTCGTGCCGAATGGCGAGGTCGACTCCTCCACGGTCGGTGGACCGCGGCTCTGGGTGATGGGCGGGTATCACAACTTCACCGCCGCGTTCACGAACATCGCCTACCTGATCGACCCCCGCGATGCGGCGTTCGGCGCCTACATCAAGTCGAAGGAGACCTATAAGTGTCCCGGGGACAGATCCACGTCGACCTTCATGCTGTCCCGTGGCCGCCCCATCCCGCAGGTCCGAAGCTATGCGATGAACCTGTACATGGGTCCGAACGCCGACATGCAGAACCGGCTATCCTCGCGTTATAGGGTCTACAAGAAGACCTCGGATCTCGGCGCACCGGCCAACCTCTTCCTGACCCAGGACCTGTCACCCCAGAGTCTCTGCACGCCGGCGTTCATCGTCCTCATGCCGGGGAACGCCAACGACCAGTTCTTCCATCTGCCCGCGGTGCACCACAACTCCGGCGGTGTGGTGGGCTTCGCTGATGGCCACTCCGAACCCCATCGTTGGCTCGATGCCCGCACCTTTCGCAAGGCCACGCTGGGACAGCGCATCGACCACAACCTCTCGGTCCCCAACAGCCGGGACCTGAAGTGGGTCCAGGAACGCACCACCGTGGCCCGCTGAAGCCCTCCCTCCCGGGAGGAGGGCTGGTCGGAGCCCCCGTTGCGTCGCCTCCCCCCATCGTCCAATCGGGATGCCGTGTCTGCCGTCGGGAGCTTCCGTTGGTTCGGGCTTCCGGGTATGCTCATGGGCATGCCTGAGAAGGAAGCCCCCCGGATGACCCAATGGCCGTTTGTCCTCGCCGACCTGCTGTTGGTGGGCATGGCCGGGTTCATCATCCTCACTGCCACCTGGCCCCTGAGCCGCTGGGAGATCATGGCCGCGGCGCCCTGCATGATCATCGGCTGCTGGATCGGACTCATCCCGTTCCTGCGGGAACACTCGGCAGCGGTGAAACTCTGGGAGCAGGCGAATCTCGCGGCCGCCGCCCAGCAGCTGTCGGCCGTGTCGGAGGTCGCCGACCAGATCCGACAGGCGACCGGACAGTGGCAGGGGATCCAGGACACCGTGACCCGGACCGCGGCCACCTCGACCGCCGCCGCGGAGAAGGTCTCGGCGGAGACGAAGGCGTTCTCGGAGTTCCTCTCCCGCTCCAACGACCAGGAGAAGGCGGCGCTCAAGCTCGAGATCGACAAGTTGCGTCGCGGGCACACGGAGCACCTCCAGGTGATCGTCCACACGCTGGACCACATCCATGCCCTCTATCAGGCGGGCGCCCGCAGTGGCATCCCTGCCGTCGTGGAACAGCTGGGACAGTTCCGTGGCGCGTGTCTCGACGCCGCCCGTCGCATCGGTCTCTCGGTCTACGAGGCGCGTCCGGGCGATCCCTTCGATCCCCAGGCCCATCAGACTCCGGATGGCCAGACCCCTCCGGCCGGATCGACGGTCGAGGGCACGATCGCCTGCGGCTTCACCTACCAGGGCCAGCCGCTGCGTCGGATCCTGGTGTCAGTCCAAGGCGCTCCGGCTCCGGGATCCGGCACCGCGGAGTTGGGCGTCGAGGGAAAGACCGGGGCTGCGGAGCTCCCCTCGGGTCATTCCGGTGCAGAGACGCGGGCGGTCGGATGAGTTTCGGGGTGAGCCACGGGGCGCAGCAGCTTCGTTCGGTGTGACGCCTGGGGTGCGTGGGCGCGGGAGCGCCCAGTTTGGCAGGGCCCTGCGATACCCACCGGTTTGGGCATCCCCAAGGCCACCCAACCCCACCCGGGCCGGATGCCCGCCGGTCGTTCGGCGGGTGTCAGACCACCCGGCACTCGCCGGTGCCCTTCACGACCTCACCGATCAGCCAGGCCTGGTGCTTGGCCTTGGCGATGGCGGCGAGGACGGCGTCCACCGACTCGGGCGCAACGGTCAGCGTCATGCCAATGCCCATGTTGAACACCTGGTACAGCTCGGCTTCGTCGACCTGACCCTTGTCGCGGATCAGCTGGAAGATCGGCAGCATGTCCCAGGAGCCCTTCCGGATCACGACGTCGCACGATGACGGGAGCGTCCGCGGGATGTTGTCGACGAATCCGCCGCCTGTGATATGGGCGATGGCCCGGATCGTGGTGGCCCGGGCATTGAAGCGTTTGAGCAGGGATTGGACGAGGGGTCCGTACGACACATGGACCTTGAGCATCTCGTCGCCGATGGTGTTGCCCAGCGCCGCCACCTTGGTCTTGGGCTTCAGGCCCATCGTCTCGAAGAAGATCTTGCGGGCCAGGGAGTATCCATTGGTGTGGAGGCCGCTCGAGGCGATGCCGATCACGGCGTCACCCCGCTTCACGGACTTCTGCCCATTCAGCATCTTCGACCTCTCCACCACCCCCACGATGGTACCGCTGACGTCGTATTCCCCTGCCTGGTAGAATCCCGGCATCTGGGCGGTCTCGCCACCGATCAGCGAGCAGTTGTTGGCGGCGCAGCCCCGCGCGAATCCCTGGATGATCTCGGTGAACACATGCGGCTTGAGGGTTCCTGTACCGAGGTAGTCCAGGAAGAAAAGCGGCTCGGCCCCCAGGACCGCGATGTCGTTGACGCAGTGGTTCACGAGGTCCTCGCCAATCGTGTCGTGGCGGTCGAGGGCGAAGGCGAGCTTGAGCTTGGTGCCGACGCCGTCGACGGACGAGACAAGGACGGGTTGGCGGTACTTCCGTGTGTCGAGGGCGAACAGGCCTCCGAAACCGCCGACCTTGCCCATCACCTCCGGACGATGGGTGGAGGCGAGGAGTTGGGGGAGGGTGCTCTTGACCCGGTTGCCGAGATCGATGTCGACCCCCGCGGCGGCGTAGGCTTTCTGCTTCATCTGTGGGCCGTCAGGCTAGCGGGGGCCGGGGCGGAGGGAATCTGAAAACGTGTCTGGAGCGGAGGACCTTCCAACGCTTCCCCTCACCCCACGTCCTCGATCTGGCCCCGGGTCGGGACGGTCACCTCGGCCTGGGGTCGACGGGAGCGGATGGCCTCCGCGAAGGCGAGGGACTGGTCCTCCTCGCCATGCACGACGAACACCTTGCGGATCGATCCCTGGATATGGTCGAGGTGCGTCAGCAGCTCGTTGCGGTCGGCATGGCCCGACAGGGCGTCCATCGAGCGCACCTTGGCCCGGACCTCCACCGGCTCGCCGAAGATGTTCACTGGATTGCGTCCGGCAAGGAGCTGCGCCCCGAGGGTGTGTTTGGCGCAGTAGCCGACGAAGAGCACCAGGTTCTTGGGATCCCCGACCGAATTGCGCAGGTGATGGCGGATCCGCCCCGCCTCGGCCATGCCGGAGGCGCTGACGATGATCATGGGACCCGGCTTCTCATTCAGCTGCTTGGAGTGCTCGAGGTTCCGGATGTAGGTCAGGTTGGCCATCTCGAACGGGCTGCCTTCCTGCAGCAGGAACTCGTAGGTGGTCTCGTTGAAGCACTCCGGGTGCAGACGGAAGACCTCCGTGGCGTTCACCGCCAGGGGGCTGTCGACGAAGACCGGCCCGGTCGCCATCCGGCCGCCTTCCATGCAGCGCTTGAGGGCGTACACGATCTGCTGGGTCCGTCCGACGGCGAAGGCCGGGATGATGACCTTGCCACCCTCCTTAAGCGTCTCGGTCACATCCTGGAACGAACAGGGGTCTGTGCCCCGTGCCTCATGGAGACGGTTGCCGTAGGTGCTCTCGATCTGGAGGAAGTCGACGTTCTCAACGGGTTGGGGGTCGCGCAGGATGGGATCGCCCCCTCGTCCGACGTCCCCGGTGAACAGGTAGCGGAAGCGCCGGCCGTTCTCCCGGACGTCGAGCACGACCTGGGCGGAGCCCAGGATGTGTCCGGCATCGAGGAACGTGGCCGTGACGCCCTCAGCGACCGGGATGGGTCGCTCGTAGCCGACCGCCACGAACTGGCGGACCACCTGCTCCGCTTCGTGAACAGAGTACAGGGGGGCGACCGGGGGCTCGCCCCGACGGGCCCGTCGCTTGTTCAGGAACTCGGTGTCGGACTGCTGGATGTGGGCGGAGTCGGACAGCAGGATGGCGGCGAGATCCCGCGTGGCGAAGGTGCAGTAGATGTTTCCCCGGAAGCCCTGCTTGTAGAGGTTGGGTAGGTTGCCGCAGTGGTCGATGTGGGCATGGCTCAGGATGGCGGCATCGACCTGTCGGGGGTCGAACGGGAAGGTCTGGTTGCGCTCGATGGACTCGCCGCGTCGTCCCTGGAACAGGCCGCACTCCAGGAGGAGGCGCTGGCCATTCACGGTCAGGAGGTACATCGACCCGGTGGTCGTGCGGGCCGCGCCGAGGAACTGGATCTGCATGGTATGGACCGAGTCGACCCTTAGATGACGTCGCGCACAACCCCCAACTCGCCCCCGGCTACTGGGTTCGATCAAAACCTTTTGTGGACCGTCCCGTGCGGATTCGGGTTTACTGCCGGGGTTCCACTTCCAACCAACAAGGGAATTCCACAATGAGTAACGCGAATAATGCAGGCATTGCATCCAATGCCAAACGGCTTCTTTTCGCCGGCTTCATGGCCATCTTGGCCGCGGGAATCGGCTTCGGGATCCGTGGCGGCATCCTGGCCAACTGGGCTGCCGATTTCGGTTTCACCGGAGCCCAACTGGGTGACATCGGTGGCGCCGGCTTCACCGGTTTCTGCTTCGGAATCATCATCGGTGGTGTCGTGGTGGACAAGATTGGCTACGGCAAGCTTGTCGTCGCCGCCTTCCTGTTCCACGTCCTCTCAGCGTTCGTCACCTTCGCCGCCTCGAAGGGGCAGGCCCAGGAGGTCGCTTACAACTACCTCTATTGGGGGACGTTCATTTTCGCCCTCGCTAACGGAACGCTTGAAGCCGTGGCGAATCCGCTGGTCGCGACGCTGTTCCCGAACAACCGCACCCACTACCTGAACATCCTGCACGCCAGCTGGCCGGCGGGTCTCGTGATCGGTGGGCTGGTGGGCTGGTACCTCGGTGAAGGCGCCAACGCCATGAGCTGGAAGCTGCAGCTCAGCCTGTTCCTCGTCCCGACCGTCCTTTATGGACTGCTCTTCATGGGCCAGACCTTCCCGAAGTCGGAGGCGTCTGCGAAGGGTCTCAGCCTCGGTGAGATGCTCAAGGACGTCGGCATCCTCGGCGGCGCGGTGGCGTGCTATCTCCTCGTGCTGTTCTTCCAGAATGCGCTCCAGCTGCCCGCCATCGCTGCCTATGCGATGGGTGGAGTGATCCTGGCGGCGGTCGCGGTCATCACCGGATTCTCCATCGGCGCCTGGCTCTTGTTCGTGCTCCTCGTGACCCACGTTCTGGTCGGCGCGGTGGAACTGGGAACCGATGGTTGGATCCAGAACATCACCGGCAACATCCTGAGCCCCAGCCAGGGCAAGATCCTGTTCGTCTACACTTCGATGTTCATGTTCGCGCTCCGGTTCTGCGCCCACTTCATCGAGAAGAGCCTGAAGATCTCGCCGATCGGACTGCTGTTCATCTGCGCAGTCCTCGCCTGCGTCGGACTGAACATGGTCAGCGGCATCACCACCTTCGCGGGAGCCATGATCGCCCTCTCGGTCTATGCGTTTGGAAAAACCTTCTTCTGGCCCACCATGCTGGCCGTCACCAGTGACCGCTTCCCCCGCACCGGTGCCATCGCCATCTCCATCATGGGTGGCTGCGGCATGATGTCGGCCGGGCTGCTCGGTTCTGCCGGACTCGGCTACGCCAAGGACCGCTTCGCTGCCGACGAGCTGCAGAAGTCCAATCCTGCCCTCTACGCAACCTACAAGGCCGAGAAGAAGAGCACCTTCCTCTTCCTCGATCCGGTCAACGGTCTCGACGGCTCCAAGCTCTCCGCGGCCCAAAGCGCCGAGTCCAAGACCCCCGAGCAGAAGGCCGTGGTCGATGCCAGCATCGCCGGCGATCGCCGGACCTTGAAGGCCGACTCCTTCATCCCGGCCACGATGGCGGTCATCTACCTGCTGCTGTTCCTCTACTTCAAGGCCATCGGCGGCTACAAGCCGGTCGCGATCGAAGGCTCCGGGGCGCACTGACGTCCTCAAAACCCTCCGATCCCCCAACGGCGGCCCCATCCGGGGCCGCCGTTTTTCTTTGCCCTCGAGGGCCCTTGCGCCAGGCGGAGGGGGCTCAACCAGATTTGTTGGGTCCCGGATCGTCCACCATGCTGGACGTCCCATGGCGACCCCTGTCCTGTCCGGTCTGAGCATTCTGGTGGTGGAGGATGAACCCCTGCTGCGCCGTCACATCTCATCCTCACTCGAGCGTCTGGGTGCCGACGTCTCCGGTGCCGACTCCATCCGGGGGGCCCGACAGATGGCTCAGGACCTGAGCTTCGACTTCGTCCTGATCGACGTGAACCTTCCCGATGGTCGGGGAATCGATCTCCTGCGCGAGGGCGTTCTGGGATCCAACACCGGGACCGTGGTGATGACCGGGGATAGCGGGGTCGCGGGAGCGGTCGAGGCGATGAAGCTGGGGGCCCTCGACTATCTGACCAAGCCGTTCGAGCCCGAGGCCCTGGCCTTGGTGATGTCCCGTGCCCGGCAGCAGAAGCAGGCGGCCCGCATCACGGAACACCGGCGCAGGGATTCCCCGGAGACGTCCTTCTTCTTTGGCGGTTCGCTGGCCTCCCTCGAGACCCAGCTCCAGCGGATCCTCGTGGCGGACCAGCGCCTCCATTCGCACGGAGCCCACCTGCCACCGGTGGTCATCCAGGGCGAGACCGGTACCGGCAAGACCACGGTCGCCCGCTGGATCCATGGGCAGGGACCCAGATCCGGGGGTCCGCTGGTCGAGGCCAACTGCGCCGCCATCCCGGACGGACTGGCGGAGTCGGAGCTGTTCGGACATGAACGCGGGGCGTTCACGGATGCCCGCAGCGCCCGCATGGGCCTCTTCGAGGCTGCCAACGGCGGAACCCTGTTCCTCGACGAACTCGCCTCGCTCAGCCTGCCCCTGCAGGCGAAACTCCTGACGGCGCTCGAGGATCACAAGGTCCGACGTCTCGGCGGCAACCGGGACATCCCGGTGGATGTCCGGGTCATCGCCGCCGCGAACCGGGATCTCAAGGAACTCGTGCGCGAAGGACGGTTCCGGGAGGATCTGTATCATCGGCTTGACCTCTATCGGATCCTCCTTCCCCCGCTGAGAGACCGGGGCGACGACGTGCTGCACCTCGCCGAGGCACTCCTCGCCCGGCTTTCGCGACGTCATCGGCTTCCAACCCGTTCGCTTTCGGAGACGGGCCGGCGTCGGGTCCTCGCCTACGGCTGGCCGGGCAACGTCCGGGAACTCGCTCACGAACTGGAACGGGCGCTGGTGTTCGAGGACGGAGAATCCCTGAACCTCGACCAGTTGATGGGGGCGAGTCCGGCCGGTCCTGCGGAGACCCGGCCTTCGAATCTGCCCGTGCCGATCTCTGGCACGATGTCAGGCGATTGGTTCAATCCCCTGTTCCGATTCCCAAACCAGGGATTCTCGCTGGAGGAGGCGATTCTGCGCCTGATCCACCACGCGCTCGCCCAGACCCATGGCAACGTCTCCGCCGCCGCCCGTCTGCTGGGGGTGTCCCGGGACTATCTCCGGTACCGTCTGGGAGGGTGGAAGGACGGTTCCAGGTCCGCGTCGGGTCCGTCCATGGATCCGGCCGTGTCGGAGCCGAGAATCGATCAGATCCCGCTGCATCTCTGAGGAGGAATCCGGGGCCCTGCCCCGATCTGGGTTCGTAAGAAACCAGCCGGATTCCTCGTCTTGAGAACCGGTGAGCGCCTCCAACCCTCAGTGGATCGGATCGTTGGATCCGACAAGACCGTCACGATCTGGCCCCGTCCCTTCGGGAGATTCGACCGGGACATCCTGGATGAATCCGGTGTCCCGGGTCATCCCGGGCGGCGACTCCAGCCCACCTCGGGTGTCTCAAGGCCGAGGCCGACATCGCTTGCGGCAGGGAGGGACATCCCTGGGAACCACCTGGGTCGGAGGGTGGGTGCTACTAGGCCAGGTGTCGGTCGCAGGGGCTGAGGCCTCAGCTGTTCCCTCCTCCTCCTTGTCGACTCTTACGGGTGCGATCGTGATGGGCATTCTGCTGGCCCTGCCCATGGCGTTCCTCGTCGTTCAGCTGTTGGAAACACGCAGGGATCTCCGTGTGGCCCGGGGAGAACTGGGATTCGCTGCCAGGACCGCAGCCCTGGGAACGCTGACCGCCCACCTGCTCCACGGACTTCGGAATCCAGTGATGGGACTTCACCACGTCGTATCCGCCCGGAATCCCCAGACAGTATTGGAGTCCGACTGGCGATTGGCCGCGGAATCGACCCGTCGTATGAAGTCCCTGATCGAGGAGGTGACCCGCATCCTTCGGGAGAATTCGGATCTGCCAGGGTACGAGCTTTCTCCCCCGGAAATCTTCGACCATCTCTGCCGTCGCTTCCATCGGATGGCCGCGGAGAAGGGGGTGCGGATCGAGTGTGAGGCCTCGGCGCTCCGGCCCGTCGACAATCACGTCGCCAACCTCGTCCTGGTCATCCTCGAGAACCTGGTGGCCAATGCAGTCGAGGCCAGCCCCTGCCCGGGGGTCGTGGTCCTCTCCTTCATGGAGGAACCCCGGGGCCTGGTTTTCCGGGTCCACGACGAGGGCCAGGGAGTCCCGACCTCTCTCGTGCCCCACCTGTTCCAGCCCGGCCGCACCGGAAAGGTCGGAGGGTCCGGCCTGGGGTTGGCCCTGAGCCGACAGCTGGCGCGCGCGGCAGGAGCAGTCCTGGACCTGGAGGCGACGGGTCCGGGTGGAACCATCTTCCGGCTGGTGGTGCCGAAACCACCCCGGTCCCATCCATGGCCTTTCCGTCATTCCGGCAATCGGCTTTCCTCCAGGGAACCGAAACCACTGTGCGCGACTGGAGAACCGACATCGTCCTGGGCCGGACCGTCTTTGAGACCGGCCTGCAGGTCCGTCCCGACGACATCGACATGAACCGGCACGTGCACGCGAGCCGGTATCAGGACTATGTCCTCGCCGCCCGATATGACCAGATGGCCCGCTGCTATGGGATGTCGATGGAGGCGTTCCTCGCCGAGGGACTGACCTGGTACGCCCGTGTGGCCCACTTCGAGTACAAGCGGGCTCTCAAGCTCGGGGATGCGTTCCGGGTCCGCACCTGGGTCGACGCCGTGGCCGAGACCGACGTCCGGGTCTGCTTCGAGATCGTGCGGGGCACCCCCGGAAAGCTCTGCTGCGACGGATGGTGCGAATTCACCCTGGTCGGCGTGGACTCGGGACGTCCCATGCCGATCCCGCCGCTGGTACTCGAGAAGTACTGCGTCTGAACTGCTCCGCCATGAGGCTCAGCCCAGGGTCTCGACCCGGAACCGGTCGGTCTGACGGGAGCCCATGGATCGAAGCGAACGTCGGATCGTTGCCGAGAGGGTCCGGGCCTCCGGAAGGGATCGGCCAGCGATGAGGATCCGGTTCTCGTAGTCCTCGAGGTGTACGAGGAGCTTCCGGGGGAACCGCCCACCGACCGCGTCGAGTCCCTGGCGCCATGTTCCACCGTGGGGTTTCAGCAGGTTGAAGAGCGCAATGCCTTCCGGGGCAAGCCGATCCCGGACGAGTCCCGGGAGACGGATCCAGGTGGCCCCGGGCTTCTCGATGTCACTCCCGGTGGAAATCGACAAATCCTCGATGATGAGGCGGAAACGTCGGCGTTCCCAGATGAGCCACGCGACGGCATCCGCGTGGGTCCAGCGGACCAGGTGGCGCCACGAGGGGCATTCCCGACAGAACAGCGCGTACCCGCTCGGATCCATGTCGACCGCATTCAGGCACCCGGTCCATCCCAGAGCCTTCAATGGAGCCAGGATCCCGCCCGCACCAAAACCGAGCAGGGCGATGTGTCTCGGAGAATCCTCTGGGGCGAGCCGTGCGACGGCGGCTAGGAGGTCGTAGAGGCCGTGGGTCGGACGGGCCGAGGTCCGAAGATCGCTGATCAGGACGCCGTGCTGGATCAGCCGGACACCGTGTCGATCCCGGACGAGCCTCGGAGCGGACGCCTTCATCAGGCCTTGCGCCCGGACCACCACACCGCGCACAGGTGACCCAGGGCGATCGCCGCCATGCAGAGGAGGATCGAGCCGAGGACGTTCAGGACCGCAAGGGTCCAGGACCTGTTCTGGATCAGTCGGAGGGTCTGGAGGCTGAAGGCCGAGAACGTTGTGTAGCCCCCGCAAAACCCGGCGATGAGGAACTGTCGGCCCATGGGACGGTTGATCCAGCCGAGGCCGGGATCCTCCACCCCGGCAACAAGGCCGATGAGGAAGCATCCGGTGACGTTCACGAGAATCGTCCCGAACGGCAGGGTTTCGCCCAGGCGTTCGCCCAGCCATCGGGCGACGAGGGAGGCCACGCCGAACCGGGCCATCGACCCGATCCCTCCCCCGAGGCCAACCCACAGGAAGTCCCTGATGCTCACGGGTTGAGAAGACACCAAACCCACCCGGTGACGAAGTCGTTTGTCACGACGGCGGTGGAACCGGTCCTCGGCTCACTGGCCCACGCCAAGAAGGTGTCGGACGAAGAAGTCCATCCGACGTCGGCTCGCGTAGGGTGTCTCCCCGGCTCCGTGGTTGGCCCCGGGAAGGATCAGCAGTTCGACATCCCGCTCGGCCCGCACGAACGCCGCCGCCAGCTGGAGCGTGCTGGCCGGGTCCACATTGGTATCCAGTTCACCGACGGTCAGGAGCAGCTTTCCACGCAGCTTGGCCGCGTGTTCCACGTTGGAGGACCGGCGGTAGCTCTCGTCGACCGGCCAGCCGAGCCACTGCTCGTTCCACCAGAGCTTGTCCATGCGGTTGTCGTGGCACCCGCAGTCGCTGACCGCCACCCGGTAGAAGTCCGGATGGTCCAGCAAGGCACGTGTCGAACTCTGTCCCCCCGCGCTGCCGCCGTAGATGCCCACCCGCCCCAGATCCATCCACGGCCGCGTCGCGGCCGCCGCCCGCAGCCAGGCGATGTGATCCGGCAGGCCCGAGTCCGCGAGGTTCTTCCAGCAGACGTCATGGAACTTCTTCCCGCGGAAGTTGGTGCCCATGCCATCGATCTGGACGACAACGAATCCGAGTTCTGCGATGGCGTGCTGCCGCAGCAGGCGCCCGAATTCCTTCGGCACGAAGGCCCCCTGGGGACCGGCGTAGATCTCCTCGACGATCGGATACCGCCTGGCGGGATCAAAGGTGGAGGGGCGGATCAGGATGCCATGGATGTCGGTCACGCCATCGCGTCCCTTCGCGACGAACCGCTCCGGCACGGTCCAGCCGGCCTTGAGGAGCACGGAGGCGTCGGCGCGTTCGAGCTCGATGACACGGGTCCCGTCGGAGGCGTGCCGCAGCTCGCAGACGGGCGGCTGATCGACCCGGGACCACGTATCCAGAAACCACCGACGATCCGGTGAGAACTCGACCCGGTGGTCTCCATCCCCTTCGGTCAGGACCTGGAATCCTGAGCCATCAAACCCCGCTCGGCACAGATGCCGATGATACGGATCCTGCCCGGACCGCACTCCGCCGGCCATGAACCAGACCTCTCGACGCGTCTCATCCACGTGGAGGACCTCCCTCACGACCCAGTCCCCACGGGTGATGCGGTTCTTCACGCTCCCCGTCCTCCGATCGATGAGCCAGAGGTGGGTCCAGCCATCCCGTTCCGACATCCAGATCAGCTCCTCGGTCCCCTCGAGCCAGTGACGCCAGGTCTTGTTGGTCCAGTCGATGAAGGTTGGGGAGGTCTCCTCCACCACGATCCGAGGGATCGAGGTTTCGTCGAGCGGACCCTCCTTGGGGTTGGCCACCGCCAGGAGCCGATAGCGTTGGTGACCGCGTTCGTTGTACGCGACGAAGACCTCTCGACTGTTCGTGGCCCAGTGGAGGTCGAGCTCGCCGTCCTCCGTGTAGGGATTGGGATAGAAGGTGTCGTCCACGCGGCTGCCGCGTCGATCGGCGACGCGGAAGAGATGGAGGATGGGTCTGGGCAGCGGATCGCCGGGCTTGAGATAGGTCTGGGTGTGAAGACGGGGCTGGACCTGGTCGGTCGGTGCAACTTCGAGGAAGGACACCTTTCGGTCCGATCCCGCCCGGATCTTCCGGGCGATGAAGGTCGAGGAATCCGGAGCCCAGTGGACCTCAGGGGCGTAGGCCTCTCCTGGAGCGCCATCGGTGGTGAGGCGTTCCAGTGTGGTCGAGTCCTTGGGGCGCAGGAACAGATTGGAATCCCTGGCCACAACAACCCAGCGTGCATCGGGCGATTCCCCGGGTTCCCGGATCGGGAGCGGCGCTGGCACGGGTTCGGCAGGGGGGTTCGGAGCCTGCCTCCCGAGGGTCACACGCCCCGGGTGTTCCGGTGCCTCGAAGGTTCCGACCACGGTTCCTGCCGGATCGGTCAGGAGCCAGACATGCCCACCGAAGGTGTGCTGGGCCCGCTCCGCTCCGGCCCGGACGCGTCCATACGCCTTGCGATGACCCTCGGGATCCACCCAGAAGAGATCGAGGTCCCGTCCGGTGGGATTGTGGAAGGTCAGGACGGTCTCCTGTCCGGTCCGTCGGGTCCGGGTCCCGACACCTCCCACCGACGGAGCAATGTCCTGAACCGCTTCATCGGGGGGTCTGTTGGTGGTGGTCCGGGTCCCGCCCTCCGCATCGACCACCACCCACTCGTAGGTGTCGGGACCGGTCTGGACGCGGTAGGTGAACCGCGTGTTCCCGGGCAGCCATTTTGGACGCACTGCGTTGCGGAAGACGGTGTTTTCCGTCCGCCGGGAAAGACTCAGGGCCCGCTCATAGTCGCCGGGGGTCCCCTGTCCCAGGGCACCACAGATGATGGAGAGCAGGGCAATGCCCAAGCCGGACCGCTTCAGGGATACGGGAGTGTTCAAGGTGGCCGCAATAACTGCCGTCAACCCTCTCCTCGCTCAACTCTCAACTGGCTCCGCTCCACTCCTGTCGTCCCGGGTCTCCGTGGCGTGCCCATCTTCCCTGGGAGGGTTGAGTGAATGGGACAAGCCAGTCGGGATCCTCTGAAGCGAGGGTCCACGGGAGGGGACTCCCAGGGAGCAAGGAAGGAGTGACAGGCGAGAGGGTTGACGGGTGCCATGGTCCATACGCCCGGTCCATCTCTCGGCCGGTCTGGATCCGATGGAACCGGACCGATGCCGCGTTCGATGGCGACGCTCGCGAGGTTTATTCCAGCCCGGCCCCTACGGCGACCTCACGGTGCAAACACCCGCACCGGCACCAGGGCTTCTCGAGTCCCCAGGCGGAGGAGAAAAGGATCGGGCATCGCCCAGGATTTGCGTCGGGCATTTCCGTCGAAGGACTGATCGATCTGGGCAGACCATCGCAATGGCTCGATCCGGTCCGGCCCGGAGCTCACGTGTGACCCTCTTTCAGTTCGGTCTTGAGGCGTGGCGCATCTGCTCGAGTTCCTTCCTCAGGGGATTCCAGTAGATCCGGTCAGCAACCCGCTCCACCCGCTCCTCCTCCGCCATGGCTGCCTCGATTGTCGTCACGTCGCCATCCAGTGCCGCACTCAGAAGTGGCCGCGCCCCAGCTGCAAGATCCTTTGCCACTTCGGGGAATTGCCGCGCCAGTTCGATCAGCAGCTCCGGTGTCCGGCATTCCCTCAACCAGAATATGGCGCGTTCGGGGGCCGGCTCTCCGTCGCAGGCTGCATGGTCCGCCTCAATCAACCGACGGATCATTGGCCAGTCCTTGTCCCGCTGGGTCTTCTTGGCGAGGACGAGGTCGGAAAGGGCCATCAGCTCATAGATCGTTCCGTCAGCACCTTTGAGGGTGGTGCGTCGTTGCCATAGCTCCGGGAAAGGCGCCACTCCCCTCATCCTGGACATGATGTCCACCCGGAGCCCCGCGGCGTCGGGATGCTGGCAGCGGAAGTGGATGGCATGCCCCCGTTGGAGATGGTCCCTTGAAAAGGGAGGCACAGCGATGACGGTGGCCTTCAGTTCGGCCAGGGCGGCATCGATCCGACCCAGATTCTCGGGGTCGGTAGCGATCGCAAAATCGGTGTCGCGGCTAAACTCCGCCGCGCCGTAGAACACGCAGGCCTGACCGCCCATCAACAGGGCGTGAACCCCGCAGCTCTGGAAAGTCGAAAGGACTTTGTGAATCTGGTTCCGGATCAAGGCTGCCTCCCTGGGCGAGATACTGCGCCCACAGTTTCATGCTCTCGTCCCATCGCTCCAGAGGCGACAGCCGGAACCATTCCTGCCACTCGTCATCCGGATCCCGATGCATGTCCTCCAGGCTCGCATAACGGCCCTTCGATGCAAACCGGATCCCAGCCCCAGCCCCAATCCATGCCCGATCCGTTTCGGTCTGGCGGGAATCAGGTCATCGGCAGCTCCCGGGGGTGAAGCGGTGCCGTGACGGTGAAAGGTACCCGATTGCTCCTGGCGATCATTCGCCGGCCCACATGGATCCTCCTGGTGCTCGTTTTGGTGGGCCGCGAGAGGAGGGGGCGCGTCACCGACCATCCCATCGGGGTTCAAATGGTGTTCCGAAGGCAGGAGAGTGTCTCTGTCCCGTCCTGTCTTCCCTCCGCGTTCCGAGCGCTCAACGCCTCCCGTTGCCGAGCCACAGACAGGCGTTCCCGAGGATCCGCAACACGTCCGGGTTGAAGTATACCGGATAGGTTTCGTGTCCGGGTCGGAAATAGAAGACCCGGCCCTTCCCGAGGTTCCAGAGCATGCCCGAGCGGAACCATTCTCCTGTGGCCCAGCGTTCCTCGAGAATCACCTCATCGGGCGGCGGCACGTGGAAGGGCTCGTCGTACATCTCGGTCTGTGAGATCTGGAAGACCGCCGGCACGCCCTTTGAGATCGGATGACCCGGCTTCAGGATCTGCACCTGGCTGGGCTTTCCATCGCCGCGATACGCGGGGAAGCAACAGTTCGGCAGGATGAGGTCGATCCGGATCGGGCCTTCGATCGGCTTGCGATAGGTGACCGAAGGCGACAGGCGTTCCGTGTACCGGGGGGCCATCAACGGACGGGGAAGGAGGTTCGTCTCGACGAGGACGGCTCCAGCCCGTTCCGCCGGAGGCAGGCCCTTCAGGGCGTCCTGTCGGGCCCGCTCATTCATGGCTTCCACGAACGGTCGAGACCAATGGGCGGAGTGGAGCGCGATCAGTGCGAGGCGTCCGTCGAGGATGCGCTGGACGATGTCCCTCGCCACCGGCGGCTCGATCTCCATTTGGCGGACATGGCCCCACCAGACCAGGACATCGGTCTGATCGAGCGTCGCAAGTCCCTGCCTGGGATCATCGAGTGCTGCCGAAACGACTCTGAGGCCAGGAACCGTCTGAAGGTGCTGAGCGATCTGGTTCCCAAGCCAATTCGTGTAGGCCTGCTTCTGCTGGGGTTGTCGTTCATCACAGACCAGGACCCGGACCGGAGGAGTGGCCCCGTGGGATCCCTCAATTGGCACGCTGATCGCAGCGGCGAGGAGGATGAGTTTCAGCGACAGGAGGGATCGGAGAAAGGCCATGGAGGTAGCAGCTCAGGCCACAGTGCCGAAAGCCAAGCGGAAATACTCGGTTCAGATGGGGTCCGGCAATTCTTGGCTGTTTTCACCCTCTCCAGTTTTCCTCCGCGTCACCGCGTGAGTCCCTGCGGTGAAAGAACCAATCGATGCTCGCTTGGACCCGGTACCAATGGGGTTGGGGTCAGGTCCTCCCATTCGAGGTGTCCTTTGCGATAGAATGGGGACAGGAAGTGCCCGCTCTGTCCTCCCGGCATCTGAAGCAGTCCTCGTTCCTCGTGACCGGGAGCCACCACCATCCGTTCGGAGGGGCCGAACCGGACCCCTTGGATCTTCGGCATGTGATCGTCGCCCGACAGCGCACGCGGAGTCATGTCGAGCCAACCCGAGATCCTTGGCAGGGCCCGGCTGATGGGATGCTGGATTCGGACGGTGTTGCGTTGCCCCCAGGTCGCTTCCTGGAGGGTGAGGCCCTGGGCTTTCAGATCGGCCAGCACCGACTCCACCGCCGTGGCGAGAAGCGCCTCATAGCTCGTGAACCGGGGTGCCAGCAGATGGAGCGGCTTCTGGGTCAGACAGGTCCACAGGGGCGTCTCCCAGCGGACACTGTCGATCGGCAGATCCGATCCGGACTCCTGGCAGCGGGCGACCAGTGGCTGGAAGAACAGTTCACCCACCTTGAACCGGAAGGCCCGGACAACCCGGTAGCCCACGGAGTTCGTGGAGGCCCGGCCACCCCAGTTCTCCACGGTCCCCCGCAGTTGTGTCCAGGCGGCCGGGTGGGTGCCGAGCGGGCCGCGGTCGAGGGTCCCCAAGAGGAGCCGTTGCCAGCGTTCGAGGAACAAGGCCCGGTCGTCCCGATAGAGGGCAAACAGGTCGGTCTCGTCCGCCTTGGACAACCGCTGGAGGTCCTCCCGAATCTGGGTGGCCCGTGCTCCAAGATCGGTCTGCTGGACCCCGGCCGAGAGGTAGTTCGAGTCGCCGCTCATGCGGTTGTTGGCGGTCCAGAGACGGGGCCCGCGGACCACCGGATACTCCTGTGCTGCCCTCCATCCGTCCCACCGGCAGGAACCGTCGGCCCAGGAGACCGGGACCTGGCCGTCGAATCCGATGCGTCGTGGCAGTCGGCCGACCAGCGTCCAGGCGAGGTGGCCTTCGCGGTCCCCGACAAGAAGGTTGAGATCCGCGATGCCGCAGGTCGGGGCGATCCGGATGGCGTCCTCAACGGAACCCGCGGTCTCGAGCTCAAGCAGCTGCAGGTTCAACGCCTCCGGCTCATGCGCCACCCAACGCAGGGCGAGGGTCTGGCCCAGAGGGTTGGTGCCGAGGACCGGGCCCCAGAGGGTCCGATCGTGATGGATCGTCCGGGCAGGAGCCCCGGCGATCCGGATCTCCTCCGTCACGGACTCCAGATCCCGCCATCCGTCCGGCGTCCGATACCGCCTCGGGTTGGAGGGGTCGGTCTCGACGAGGATGACATCCGTCACATCCAACGCGGCGTGGGTGAACCCCCATGCGATCCGGCCGTTGCTGCCGATGATGAACACCGGGGCGCCGGGCAGGGTGACGCCGTCGAACTGGCGGGACTGGCCGTCGTCCGTCCAACGGGCGCTGACGCGGTACCAGATGTTCGGGACGCCCAGGTCGAGGTGCATGTCATTGGCGACGATGGCTCCGCCAGTGGACGACACGGAGCCGTCGACGCCCCAGCTGTTGCTGCCGGGCATGAGCGGACGTTCCCAGTCGAAGGTCCCCGCGGTGGTTGCCGGACCCGTTCGGAACTCGATCGTTCCGGGCGAGGGGATGGGGGCGATCTCGGTGGTGGAGCCATCCAGTGCCGCCTCCCACTCCGAGGCACTCGGATCCAAGAAGGCCAGGGCTTCCCTCGGGAGGACCTCCGCGAGCAGGCCCCGACGCTGATCGTTCGAACCCTCGGCGTCCTGGAGTCGTTCGGACATGAGAAGGGACACGAGGAGGGAGTCGACCGGATCCCAGGTCCGCGGGACCTGGTTGAGGAGGATGTACTCCGGGGGTCTCGCCCGCAGTGAGCGAAGGCCGGCGTTGACCCCCTCGGTGTAGGCCTGGACGACGGCCCGTTGACGGTCGGGAGCCGCGGCGAGGGCGGTCTGTGCGGTCTGCCGCAGCCGGTGGCGTCGCATCTCACCGTCATAGTCGGCCAACGCCGCACCCAGCAGTTCCGCGAGTTCACCGGCCGCGTTGCGACGGAGCAGGTCCATCTGGAAGAACCGGTCCTGCGCATGGAGAAATCCGGTGGCGAACGCCAGGTCGATCCGGCTTCCCGCCCGGACGGTGGGAATGCCCATGGCGTCGCGATCAATCTCGACACGATCCTGGACGCCGGTCCCGGACACGGTGCCCTCCAGGAGGGCGCGACTGGACAGGAAGACCCCAGTCAGGACGGCGAGTCCCGCCGATGGGAGGCCGATCGCGAGCCCGAGAATCCAGAACCAAAGCCGATGTCTCCGCCTTCCGACCATCGACCGAGCATGGGCAGCGAGGGATCCCGGGCAAGGCTGGGGATGCGACGATCGCCTCAACCCATCGCGCGAGCGATGGCGTTCCACCAGATGTCGTGCAGTTCCGCCACAGGGGACTCGAGCGTCGTCGTACCGGAACGGATCGAGAGCACGTCACCGCCCACCGTTCCCAGTCGCTGTGCCGGGACGCCGAGGATCCCGCATTGCTTGAGGACCCGTCCGGCATCCTGGGAAGCCACCGTGATCACAATGCGGTTCTGGGTCTCGCCGAAGAGCAGGGCGTCCATGCGGGGCGCCGGGGACCCTGCTGCCGGGGCCGGGAGCTCCACCTGGGCACCGATCAGCCGCGGCGTGCCGCGCGCGATCTGCTGGCTCATGCAGGATTCGGCCAGACACACGGCGAGGCCACCCTCGCTGCAATCATGGGCACTCTTCACCACACCCTCTCGGATGAGGCCAAGCAGCGAGGTGTGCAGGGTCTTGGCGGTCTCGAGATCCACCCGCGGCGGTAGGCCGGTCTTCCTCCCGTGGGCCGCCTGGAGCTGGACGCTGCCACCGAGTCCCTGCAGGGGATCGTTGAGGTCCACAGGCGAACCCAGAAGCAGGATCACGTCGCCCGCATCCTTGAACCACTGGGTCGTGATGTGCTCGGGCTTCTCGACCAGTCCCACGACGGCGACGGTCGGCGTGGGGTCGATGGCCCCCAGGGCACCGCGCTGGTTGTAGAGCGACACGTTGCCACCCGTGACCGGTGCGCTGAAGGCCCGGCAGCCCTCGGCCAGGCCGCGGACCGACTCCTTCAGCTGCCAGAAGATCTCCGGGTTGTGCGGATTGCCGAAGTTCAGGTTGTCGGTGGACCCCAGCGGAATGGCGCCGGAACAGGCGAGGTTGCGGCAGCATTCCGCGACCGCCGCCTTACCGCCCTCGTAGGGGTCGAGGTAGACGTAGGTCCCGTTGCAGTCGACCGACATCGCCACGTATTTGTCGGGGGTCACGACCGGTTCGGACATCCGGGAGGCTTGGCCCTCGGCATACTGGGCCTTGGTGATCGGGAGGGAGTCTCCCTTGATGCGGATCACAGCCGCGTCGCTGCCCGGGCAGACCACGGAACCGTCCCGGACCATGTGGTCGTACTGGCCGTAGACCCAGTTCTTGGACGCAATGGTGGGCTGCGCGAGGAGGCGCTTGAGGTCGGCGGCCGGGTTGGAGGTGTCCGGGATGCCGTCCAGGCGGAACGCACGGACGTCCTGCATGTAGGCAGCCTCGCGGGATTCCCGGAAGTAGATGGGAGCCTCGTCGGCCAGCTTCTTGGCGGGGACATCGACCACGACCGTGCCGCCGTGGCGGACCACCATCCGACCGGTGTCGGTGACGATGCCGATCTCGGCCCAGGGGAGGTCCCACTTGTCGAAGATCCGCTTCACCTCCTCCTCGCGACCCTTCTGCACGACGATGAGCATGCGCTCTTGGGACTCGGAGAGCATGATCTCGTAGCTGGACATGTTCGGCGCGCGCTGCGGCACGCGGTCGAGCTCGATCTCGATCCCTGTGCCGGCCCGCGCGGCGGTCTCGCAGGTCGAGCAAGTCAGGCCCGCGGCACCCATGTCCTGCATGCCAGCGACACAGCCGGTGGCGAGCAGCTCGAGACAGGCTTCGCAGACCAGCTTCTCCATGAAGGGGTCGCCGACCTGGACTGCTCCACGCTGCTGTTCGGCCGACTCCTCGGTGAGGTCCTGCGAGGCGAAGGCCGCACCGGCCAGACCGTCGCGTCCGGTGGCGGGACCGACGTAGAAGACCGGGTTCCCGACTCCCTTGGCGGCGCCGCGGGTGATCTGGTCGTGGCGCAGCACCCCGAGGGCGAAGGCGTTGACGAGCGGGTTGCCCTCGTAGCTTTTGTCGAAGTAGACCTCGCCGGCGAGGGTGGGTATGCCGAAGCAGTTGCCGTAGTGCGCGATCCCGGAGACGACCCCGGAGAAGAGGCGTCGGACCTCGGGGTTCGACAGCTCGCCGAAGCGCAGGGAATTCAGGGCCGCCACGGGACGGGCGCCCATGGTGAAGATGTCCCGGATGATCCCGCCCACACCGGTGGCCGCGCCTTGGAACGGCTCCACGGCGCTGGGATGGTTGTGGGACTCGATCTTGAAGGCGATGGCGACACCGTCCCCAATGTCGATGATCCCGGCGTTCTCCTCCCCGGCGCCGACGAGGATCGAGGCACCCTTCGTCGGAAAGGTCTTCAGCACCGGCCGTGTGTTCTTGTAGGAGCAGTGCTCCGACCACATCACGGAGAAGATGCCGAGCTCGGTGTAGGACGGCGGACGCCCGAGGATTTCGAGGATCTTCTGGTACTCGTCGGGGGTCAGGTTGTGCTTGGCAACGAGTTCGGCGGTGATGGCAGGTTCGTTCATCAACGGGAGGGAGGTCGGAGGTGTCCGACCACGTCTGGGGACACTAGGGAGTCCGCCGCGTCGAACAAGGAATCAAAGCGGAGCCGACAGACTCCCCGGCGCAGATCAGGGTTTTGTGGCCTCAGGTTTCTCGTCGGCCTTGAGAAGCTGCAGGAATCCCTGGAGCACGGACTCAGTGAAGGTGTCTGCCGTGGCCGCTGGCGGGACGTGGAGGTTCTCGCGGAGGAACGTGGGATCGAGCTTGGACAGGCACGCACGAAGTTCGATCGCCCGGACCGACCCGGGTCCCTGTTCCAGGTCCTGCCGGTCCAGGAAACCCGAGATGGATTCCATGGCGACGAAGAACGAACGCCAGTCGATCCATCGGGGAAAGCCAGATCTGTCGGAATCCGTGGTATCGATACCCTGGAGAAGGAAACGCCAGTCGTCGTGCCGGAGCCAGAATCGCTTTTCGTGACCCTCGTGTCGCGACTCCAGATGGCCAGATCGCTCCAGGTCATTCAGAGTGGTCTGAATGGTCCTCGGGAAATAGACGAGTTGGTCCGCCATCTCTCCCGCATAGCCCGAATCCTTGGCGAGGAGATAGGTCATGACCTCGGCGCGCGCCTGCATTCCAAACAGGGCACGCAGTTTGATGAGCAGGTTCGTTGGGCGATGGGGATCCGGTGTCAGACTGAGTTTGCGCAGCGTCACGGGCCCCCGCAGCCAGCCATGCCGGGCGAAGAGTTCGTCCACCGGTCCGAACACAGGCACTCTCGGGAACAGCAGCTGGGGTTTCTTCTCCTGGGTCTCTGGATCGACGAGGGTCTTCCATTTCGAGTGTACCGAACGATGAGCCAGGTGCGCTGCGATGGGCCTTAGGACCGTGAGATCACCCACGTGGCGCCCGAGATTCTGAAGACGCTGGAGGTTGATCAGCTGACCATTGTTGTTCAGCCAATCCATCACCTCATCGAAGAGACGAGGTTCCCTACCGAGAGTCGTCGTGGCCAGAAGGAGTGCCTCTGGATCGATGATCCGGTCCGTGGCGGACGGGACGGTTCCGGCCACGCCGAGCGCAGACCATTGGCGCCAGAGAAACCCGAGCAGAGCCTCCCGGAACTGCTCCCTAGAGGTGCCCATGGAGGCCTCCATGTCCAAGGGCTACCAGCACTTCAGCAATGATCTGCCGGAACGGTTCGGAGTCATCCTGCGTAAAGGTCCATCGGGCCGCCGTCACCAGTTCCTCGGCAGAGGGGTTCAGACTCCGGAGGTCGGTGAAATGTCGACCGCCCTGGTCCGCTGCCGCGTAGAGCTTGAAATGGATCTGGTCATGGCGGCTGATGAAGCCGACCCGAAGCACGCCGCCGAAATCCCGTTGGACGAGCCTGTTGGCGACGCCTTTCGGGAGGCCGAGACGAAAGAGGTCCTCATCCGCCGGCCCATCATTCAGCCAGCCCGGCGGCAGGCTAAGTTCCGTCCGAATCGCCTCGGCATCCTCCACCAGCCACGGTGGAAGTGGGCGCGCGCAGCGGAGGTTCCCGTCCTCGAACGTGGCCAGGACATCCACGTCACGGGTCATCCGATCCAACAGCCCCAGTGCGATCAGTGCCGAGCCCCCGCAGATCACCAGATGGATGGCCGGACGCTGGCGGGCCTGCATCAGGTGACCCAGGAGCGTCAGCGCGCGATCCAGCGATGGAGGATCCAATCGACTCACGAAGATAGAATAAACACCGAAATACAGTGTTTCAAATGTTTCATGAGGGATCAGAGGTGACTTGGGAACGGGAAGCGGTCCAAAAGTTTCGGGTTGGGTTGGGTTGGGATTGTGCGGGCCGGACCTCAGGCGGCCGCGGCAACCGGGCGGCCAAGAGGGGGGCTCGAGTAGCGGAGGAAGTTGTCGAGCAGCAGCTGGACACCGAAATTGTTCACTCCGGAGCCGAAGAACACCGGCGTGAGCTTCCCGGCGAGGACCCGCTCGGGATCGAACTCCGAGCCCGCCATCTCGATCATCTCGATCTGCTCGATCACCGTCCTGTAGGTCTGTTCGTCGAGCGCCGAGGTCACGATCGGATCGTTGAGTCCGGTGACATTCACCGCCGCCCGGTACTTTCCGCCCACGACACGCTCGAACAGGTGCACCGCCCGCTCAGACCGGTCATAGACGCCCTTGAAGTCGGTGCCACTGCCGAGGGGCCAGTTCATGGCGACCGACCGGATGCCCAGCACGGCTTCCAGTTCATCCATCAACCCGATCGGATCGCGGGCCGGGCGGTCCATCTTGTTCATGAAGGTGAAGATAGGCACCCCCCTGCGGGCACAGACTTCGAACAGCTTCCGGGTCTGGGACTCCACGCCCTTGCCGGCGTCGATCACCA
>SXGR01487748.1_pt1 | contig 24724 bp, 28 predicted proteins | sample 3174711 | NCBI WGS metagenome assembly SXGR01 (sample SAMN11356860, study PRJNA531348) | freshwater metagenome | isolation source: freshwater sample F1-60 | place: China: Fuxian Lake, Yuxi | collected 2017-12-25
CCTCGATGAAGACTGTCGGCGTGGCCTCCACACCCAACCGACGGCCGACACGGACGTCGTCCATGATGGCCGACTCGTAGCGACCCGAGGTCCGACACAGGAAGACTACCTGGTTGATAGGCGGGAGGTGCAAGTGCTGCAAGGCACGTAGCTTACCCGTACTAATTGTCCTTATGGCTTTTTACCGGATCGCGCTCGAACGAAAGAGTGGCAACATTGATCGGCCGCGTCAACCCCATCCCTATGCGCAAACCCTTTGCCGGTGACGATAGCGCGGAGGATCCACCCGATCCCATTCCGAACTCGGAAGTTAAGCTCCGTCGCGCCAATGGTACTGCCTGGGCAACTAGGTGGGAGAGTAGGTCTTGCCGGCATTCCTTTGCCCCGCTCGGGTTTCTCGAGCGGGGCTTTTTTTTGCCTGCGGTCTGGGGTCAGAGTTGGACCTTGGGCCGCGCAGAACGACGATGGTTGGGCGGGCCCCGTGCGTCGCGCTGCGGCAGCATGCCCGGGTGTGTTGCTTGTGCGGGAAGCTATGGACGTACGGCAGGTGTTGACTCGCCGGGGTCTTTGGATGCGCGCTCTGGCCCGCAGGGCCAGATAGGGTTGGTGTTGTGGCTCAAACACGGCGGAGGGCGTACGCTGGGGCTACGTTAGGGCTGTTCGGGAGGTTCAATGCTCCGCTGGGCGTGGTTGCTCGTGGGATGTTCCGAGTACGACTTCCCGAATCAGGCGGTTCAAGGTGGCGTTCCGTTCCCCCAGCCTCTTCCGGTGTTGGAGCGGCAGGACGTGTTTCTCCAGTCTGAGCAGCCTCAGGTGGACGTCCTCTGGGTCGTCGACAACAGCTGCTCGATGTCGGAGGAACAGGACGCCATCGCGGCAAATTTCCCGTTGTTCGCTGCTTGGTTCGTAGACTCGGGACTCGACTACCACATCGGCGTGATTTCGACGGACATGCTGGACCCGTCCCATTCTGGCAAGTTGCAGAGCATTGCCGGCCTCCAGTGGATTGATACGACGACGTTGGACCCCGTGGGGACTTTCGCCGCGATGGCCCAGCTCGGAACGGGCGGCGCGGCCTCGGAGTCGGGTCGCGCCGCCGCGTACACGGCGATCGAGATCAAGGGCGAGACCGACAACGCTGGCTTCATTCGGGATGCTGCCACCCTTCACCTCATCGTGGTGTCCGACGAGCCTGACCAATCGGGCGAGGTACCCATCGGGCTCGACGAATGGGTCGACTACCTATTGACGGCGAAGGAGTCGCCGGACCGCGTCAGTCACAGCGCCATCGTGGGGCCGCCGGGCGGTTGCGGGCTTCAGGCAGAGGAAGGCAGTGGGTACATCGAGGTCACCGAGCGCGTGGGCGGAATCCTGCATCCCATTTGCACCGAGGAGTGGGACGTGGTCCTCGACCAACTGGGCGAACATGCCGCCGGCATTCGAACGGAGTTCTTTCTCAGCGAGATCCCGGTTCCTGGGACCATCTCGGTCAGCGTGATCGATGAAGGTGTCCAGTTCGATTTCTACGAGGGCACGGACTTCACGTACAACCCGACGCGCAACAGCATCATGTTCCTGACCTACGTTCCCGACCCCATGGCCGAGGTCATCCTTCGCTACGAGGCCTTGACGGCCGACGCGGGCGACTGAGCGACCGTTGGTGTTATCGGGCGTGGCCGCCGACTAGGCGGCCCCTGAGGTGGCTGTGAAGACGTGCCCATCCTGCGGCGCCATCGTCCCGGAAGCTGCGCCGCGTTGTAAGGAGTGCTTCGAGGACCTGAATCGTGCGCCGAAGGGTGCTCAGGGAAAGGTTGTCCTCTACCTCGTCATGGGGGCCATCATGGCCGTCATCGCGGCGTTGGTCGTGGCCTTCCTGGCGACCCGCCCCCTCGAGCAGCACATCCTCGTCGACGAGGACACGCGGTCCATCGTTTGGACGACGAAGTATCGCACGGGCCTGGACACGAAGCGGCTCGCCTTCGATCAGATCAACAAGCTGGAGCATGTCATCCAACAGGGTGGCAACTTCGAAATCCGCGCCGTCGACCTTGGCGGCGAACGGCACATCGTGATGGCTGGCCCGCGGTCTTTGGCCGGCGAAACGGGGCACTACGCGGACATCATGAAGAAGCCTTATGAGGAAATCGACGAGACGGGCGTGAGTCAGATCAAGCCGCCGCCGCCGCCGCCGACCTACTGACGATGTGGCCCGCCGAGCGGGGCGACCTCGATTTCGGGCTGGATTTGGGCACGCGCCGAACGCGCGTTGTCGACGTCAACGGTACCGTCGTCTGGGAGGAAGCATCGCTCCTTGCCCGACGCCGGGGCCGTGATGTCGTCGCGGTAGGGGACGCCGCGGCTGAGTGGCAGGGACGCGGTGGGCAAGATGTCGACGTCCATTCGGTGTTGACTGGCGGGGTACCGGAGGATGCCGTCCGGCTTGAGGCCTACCTCCGCGCCATGATGGAACGGCTGACGGGCGTGGGGCGCATCCGGGGAGGCTGGCTCGTCGGGGTGTCGGCTCCTTGGACGGCGTCGGCCCGAGACGGTGTCCGCCAGGCGCTGGCGTCGGTCGGCGTTTCGCGTGTCGCTTGGGCGGATGGGCTCGCTTGTGCCGCCGTTGGCGCAGGTCTGGACATCGCAGGGCCCAGCGCCCAAATGGTGATGGATGTCGGTGCCGGGCGCTCTCGGGCGGGCGTATTTGCTTCGGGGATGCTGCTCGCCGATCGGCACATCCCGGTGGGCGGAGACGAGTGCACGAACGCCATCGAGGCGTGGTTGCGGACGTCCTACCAGATCGTCGTGCCGGCCCGCGTCGCGGACGCCGTGAAACTACGCCTTGCGACGGTGGTCATCCCCTTGGATCCTGCCCGAATGCGGGTTCGTGGCCGGGATCCAGCCACAGGTCAGGCCAGAGAGGTCGAGGTAGGCCAGGTGGAGGCCGCCGCTGCCATTCGTCCAGTCGTCGACCGTCTGCGGAAAGGGCTCCGGGATGTGATGGCCCGTACGCCGCCGGACGCCGCTGGCGACATCGCGGATCGCGGCTGGGTCCTCGCGGGCGCGGGGGGTCGGATGATGGGCCTAGCGGACCGTCTGCGCGAAGACACCGAGTTGCCCGTCATCGTGCCGAGTTCGCCGGACGGCGTCGTCGCGGCGGGGCTCGCGATTGCCCTCAAGGACCTGGGGTCGGAGCGCTGGCGGGGGGGTCTCCCCACGCTCGGCGCTGGGCCATGAGCGCGCCGAGCACGGTCCGCACGTAGCGGCGCGTCTCCGTGAAACTGATGTCCTCGGCGAATTCGTCGGGTGGCGGCGTCCCCTCCGTCCAGCGCATCACCGCCGGGGCGCCGCCATTGTAGGCGGCGATAATGGCCGGCAGCAGGTCGCCATCGATCCGACCATCGAGCCGCTCGGCCAGTGACGCGAGCTCCGTCGCCCCGAGGAATGCGTTCGTGGGGGTCCGGTAGAGGTCGGACGTCTCGAACGGGGTTCCAGGCCAGGCCGACTCGGCCAAGGACGCGCCAAGCGCGGGCATCAGCTGCATGAGGCCGCGGGCACCGACAGGGCTGGTGACCGACGGGTCGAAGCCAGATTCGGCCAACATGATGGCGTACGCGAGCGACGGGTGCAGGTTTGCCGCGGCGAGAATGGGCTCGACGATGTTGGACGCGGGACGCGCGACGCACATCGCCCGAGCGGCGGGCAGCTTGCAGTCGACGAGCGCACGGCCACCGACGAGGTCGCCGGCCGAGAAGCGGGCCCATCCAAGCGCCAGGCGGCCCTCGACGTCGGCGGGTGTGGGGACGCGTGCAAATTCGCGGCGCGCGGCGTCCACCAGACCGGCGTCGAGCAGGGCGCGGCCGCGGCGGACGTCGTCGCGGGCCGCCAACGTCGCGGGCCATGCGGGGGCGACAGGTGCGGCCCGAGGCGCATACGTGACGCCAAGGGCCTGGGACGCAAACCAGCCCCAGGACGACTCGGGCCAGCGGTCGAGGACGACCTGCAGCGCGGCTCGTTCGCCGGCTGCATCACCGCGACGGCCCTTGGCCCGGGCCAGCCAGTAGTGCGACCCGGCCACGAGGCTGCTCTTGGGGCGCTCTTGAATGAGACGACGCCACAGACCCTCGGCCTCTTCCGTCCGTCCCTGTCGCCAGCGACACCGGGCCGAGAACCAGAGGCTCTCGTCCACCCGCGCAACGGTGGGGTGGGCGGCGATGTGCGCGGCCAACAGCGGCACGGCGGCGTCACAATCGCCGGCATCGTAGGCCATGTAGCCGAGCTTGAAACGAGCGAACTCAGCGTCGGTGGACGTCGAATGTTGTTGGATCAGCCTTCGGTAGACGAGCGATGCTTTGGCGTAGTCGCCCTGGCGCGCCAAGGCGAGCGCGTGCTCGAAGAGGTCGTCCGCAGGGCCGACCGCCGTCTCTGGCGGGCCGTGGAGTTGGGCCCAAATTGCGGTCGCGTCTGCATAGGCTCGCGCCTCGGTGGCCAGGCGCCGGGTGCGCAGGACGCTCTGGGGGTCGGTGCCGAGGCCCAGCTGCAGGAGCAGCGCGTACGCTTCGCCGTCACGGCGCGCTTTGTCGAGGGAGGTCACGCGGGCCTGGGCTGCGGCTCGGATGTCCGGCCGCTTCAGGTCCGTGACGGTGACGCCAAGCGCTTCCAGTGAGGCGGCCGAGCGAGCGTCGTGGCCTCCTGGGCTTGCGTCGCTCCACCCGCTGAGCCACATTTTCGTCGCCTCGCCGACGTCACCGCGGACCCGTGCCGCTTCGCCAAGCGCCCAGCGGGTGGCGGGGTCGGCGGCATGTTCGCGCATCCAAGGGGTCGCTGCGCCGGTGACGGTGGCGATGCGCGTCTGGACCTCCGCGGCATCGTCGGCCCATGCGCCCCAAGGTGTCGGCAGGCGCGCGAGCCAGGCATTGGCGTCGTCCACTCGGCCTGCAGCGGCCAGCGCCGAGGCGTGCGTGACGACGGCCCAGGCGTAGAGTGGTTGGCCCTCTGCGACCGCTGGAGCGGAAGGAACGGGCAGCCCGCGACGTGCAGCGCACCAGGCGTGGGCGAGGCGGTCGCCGTCCGTCACGGCGGCCGACGCGAGCGCGCGGGCACAGTCGCCGACCGACACCGCGACGGGGTCCGCTGCCAAAGCCACGAGCGCGAGCCAGATGATCAAAACGACCCGCCGAATTGCAGGTAAGGGACCGCAGTGGGCGCGATGACCGTCAACGGCACAGCGACGCCCCCGCGGGCGCTGACGCCCGCGCCCCACAGGACGACGGTCCGGAACGTGAGCTCGGCGCCGACCGACGCGAGCGGCTGTTCAGTCGCCGCGTTGAGGATGTCGCGCCCATCGACGCTGAGGCCCCCTTCGAGGTCGCTGAGGACGAACGCGTTTCCGGTGTCGAAGAACGCTGCCGCACTCAGGTTGCGCAGGTACAGCGGTGTCGTGCCGCCCACACCCCGCTCGATTCGCCAAAGGGGAAAACGGTACTCGGCCGAGCCCAACCAGTACAGGTCCCCCGAATCGAACGCGAAGGGGTAGCCGCGGAGCATGCGGAACTCGTCGGGCGTCGCAGTGAACGCGCCGTCGCCGTAGGCCCCACCCAGCTGGTAGCTGCCTAGGTACTGAGTTCCGCCGATGGCGATCCCCGACGCGGCCCGCCAAGCGAAAACGTGGTTGGGGACCCACGGATTGGTCACGTACTCGCGGATTTCGCCCGTGATTTGCAGCTGCGTCAGGGGTTCCTTGTCGCCGTCCTCGTTGACGACGGCGGTGCCAAGCCACGGACTGAGGACGCTGACGACCAGGTTGGCAGCCTCCCCGTCCTCGGCGCTGATGGCGTAGGCGGTCGGCTGGACGTCCGCCCGGCGCCACCCCGCGGACAACGCGCCGATGGTGCCGCGCAGTGGGATGGCCTCCTCCACGGCGTCCGGGGGGATGGGGTCGCTCTCGCGCCGTTCCGTGAGGCTGTACTGACCAAACAGACTGGAGCGAAGGCGGTAGGGAAAGGCCACCTGCGCCCACCCGATGTTGCGCCGCTCCCAGTAGATCGAGGGCGGATCGGTCACCGTGAGCAGCGGCCCGCCTTCTTCGGTCGTCAGCGTCGGGTCCTCAAAGATGAACTGGGCCGCCGCCACGGGCGAGGTGGACGCGCCGACGGACACGACGGGGAGGTACCGGTTGTAGGTCAGCGCGACGGCGGCGCCGCCCTCGGCGGCGTCGGTCCGGTAGTGGACGTTCGCACCCCAGGCCCAATGCTGGAGGGGGTCGACGGCCGACGTCCCCAAGTTGGCGAGGATTCCGGAACACAGAAGCGTCGGCTCGATGCACGTGCCGGACCAAGACGGGTCGGGTGCGTGGGGCGTCGTGACGAACCACGGAAGGACGTACCGGGGCAGCAACCAGGGCGCCGGACGGTAGCGATGTGGCTCGATCGTGAAGGGGTAGTCTTTCTCCGCGCCGAAGGCGTCCTCGACGCGGCTGTCCTCGAAGGTGTCGATGCCCTCGGACGGCGCCTGTGCCATCGCCGGCGTGAACGTGGAGCCACGTCGGGCGCGGGGCAGGGGGTCGCCCGTCCAGCCGTCGACGCTGGCCACCATGGGAGCGGGCGGGCCCGGGACATAGGGGTCGCCACCCGAGGGAAGGCGGGGGAGCGTTCCGCGGTCGATCCACGCGTTGCGGTCGACGTCCGCGACTCGCACTTCCCAGCCATCTGCGCTGTACTGCTGCCAGGCGAGTCGGGTTCCGTTCGGATGGGGCGCTGGCTTCAAGGCGCCCGTGACGACGTTGGTGACCTGCCAAAGGCGATCGGTCGCCAACTCGATGGCGTACACGTTGGGGATGCCGCTGCGATCGGAGCTGAAGTAGAGCCACTGGCCGTCGAGACTCCATGCGGGGTCGGCGTCGACGGCGACGTCAGCCGTCAGCCGTCTGAGAGGTTGTCCGTCGGGGTCGAAGAGCCAGAGGTCGCGAGCGCCATCTTTCCACAGGCTGAGCGCGACCCGTTTGCCGTCAGGGCTGTAGCGAGGACCGGCGACCTGTTCGTTCGCGGTGTGGTCGGTCAGCGCTTGGCGACGACGGTCCACGGTGAGCGCTTCGAGTTGGGTGTTCTGTGCGCGCTGGGTCACCACGAGGAGACGACTTCCGTCGGGGCTGAATTCTGGGTCGCGCGCTCGAGCCCCATTCGTCACCGACGAGGACGTCGGGCTGCCGAGGTCGTGCAGGTAGATGTCGGACCAAGTGTTGTACTGGTTGACGACGTGGATGCCCGCGTAGACGAAGGCCTTGCTGTCCGCTCGCCAGGTGAAAGCGGTCGCACCGCGTTTCTCCAATTCGATTCGCGGCGCGGAGCCGTCGCCGTCGGCCAGCCAGATTTGCGAGCCGCGCCGAAGGTCGTAGCAGGAGAAGACAAGGGACTCGCCGTCTGGCGAAAACGCGGGCGCGATGCAGCTGGCCTCGGGGTCCGACACCGTCCTCGACAGGGTCTCGCCCTGAGCGGCCACGTCAGCCCGAATGCGCTCCGCCTCCGCCAACGCGTCGGCTCGCCAGTCCTTGTACATCGAGGAAAGGGAGCGACCGAGCGCTTTGCGTGTCGGCAACAGAAAGGGGACGTGCCCACCGTACAGATGGGTCCAACGGGTCCAGACGTCTTCACCTTGGTGGTCGGCCACCCACTGCATGAAGTCCTGGCCGAACAGGTAGCGAAGGTTGCCGGCCGGCGGGTCAGGCTGGAAACCGTCGAGGTTGCCGAGCGGCGGAAAGTCATCCTCGAGGGCGGCGGTGCGGCGCACCATTTCGGCGATGGGCGCGCGTCCGCGGCCACCGGGCGTCTGGCGCGTCTCCTGCAGCGTAGCGAAGCCTTCGATCATCCACGCGGGGCTGGCCTGATGGGTGCTCGCGACCCGGCCGAGCACGTTGCGCGCCAATCGAACGATGCCGTGATTCGTGTCGATGTGCAGGATGTGCGTCAGTTCGTGCGTGAAGAGCGCCCGGTTCCAGTCCTCGTAGAGGTTGAGGCTGCCGTCGGGGGTGGGGGCCGTGACGAACAGTGTGATCGCGTTGTACGGAATCGTGCTGGCGTAGCCGTTGGCGCTGTCGGTCCGATCGACGAGCGTCACGTGGATCCGTTGCTTGGGTTGCCACCGCAACTCGCCGACGAGCTCGTCGAACACCTCCTCGACGAGGCCGGTGTAGGTCTCGGCGAGCGCCTCCTCTCCCTGATGGAAGTGAATGTGGAAGTGCTCGGTCGTGATCGTTCGCCAGTCGAGCTGCGGGTCGAACGTGGCGGCCGACGCCGCCAGCGCCCACCCGACGAGGGGCAACACATCGGCTCCAAGCGTTTGGGGCGCCATACCTTCTAACGGACGCGTGCCACCTTCGGGAACGGCAGCTAGCAGGCCCCATGTCCACACGTCCTCTGCTGCTCGTGGTCGATGACGAACCTGATTTGCGGAGGCTTCTCGACATTCACTTGAGGCGGGAGGGCTTCGAGGTGGTCGTCGCCGCCAGCGGTGCGGAGGGCATGGCGGCCATCGCTCGCCGGCGGCCGGACCTCGTTGTGCTCGATCTCATGCTGCCCGACGTGTCGGGCACGGAGTTTTGCCGGCGGCTGCGCGAAAACGCGAACACGGCGGCGATCCCGATCATCATGCTGACGGCCAAAGGTGAGGAAATCGACCGTGTGGTGGGGTTCGAGGTCGGGGCTGACGACTACGTCGTCAAGTCCGCGTTCTCGATGCGGGAGTTCACCCTTCGCGTGCGGGCCCTTCTGAGGCGGCGGAGTGCCCAAGCCTCCGAGGACGCGCCAGCGCAACTTGGCCGTTTGGTGGTGGATGTCTCGTCGCACCGGGCGAGCATCGACGGCAACGAACTGGACCTGACGGCCACCGAGTTCCGGCTCCTTGCCTTCTTCGCGGCACGGCCGGGCCGGATGTTGACGCGCGGTGCGCTCCTTCAGGAAGTGTGGGAGATGGCCCCGGACATCCCAACGCGCACGGTCGACACGCACGTCAAGCGGCTTCGGGAGAAGCTGGGGCCGCTCGCCGAGTGGGTCGAGACGGTTCGCGGGGTGGGCTACAAGTTTGTTCCCCGCGAGACATGATGCGGGTCGCCCTGCCCCTGGCCTGCCTTGGCGTTCTCGTCGCGCTCCTCACGGGGACGGGCGTTTGGTCGGTGGCCGTGTTGCCGCTGTTGGCCCTCGTCGTTTGGTCGGGTGCCAAAGAGGACGCCGGGGTGCGGCCCCCGGCACCGGAGGTCGCCACGCCACCCCCGCTGCCCCCGTGGCGGCTTGGCACTGACGCCTCGGTCCTTGTGGTCGACGCCCGCGGTGACGTGATCGCGGTCGGCGAGGGTGGCGCGTTGGGCGACCCGAGTTGGATTGGCCGGCCCATCCTGGCCGTCGGCGCACCCTCGGAGGTGCTCGAGGCAATCGAACGGGTGGGCCAGGGGGCCCCAATTCCGATGGCGGCCGCCCAGGCGGACCTGCGGTTGCACGCGGCCAAGGCCCCCGACGGTTCTGTCGTGGTCTTCGTCGAGGACTTCACCAGAGTCGCTGAGGCGGAGCGAACGCGAACGGAGTTCGTCGGCAACGTCTCCCACGAGCTCCGGACGCCGCTGGCGAGCTTGCTCGGATTCACGGAGGCCGCCCTGCTCGATCGGGAGGGCCTGCCACCGGACACCGTCGAGATGCTCGATGCCATCGGACGGGCTGGCGAACGTCTTCGCAACCTCTTCGACGGCCTTCTGCGGCTGCACCGCATCGAGATGCGCCGTCGCGACCTGCCGTCAGAGCGTGCCCCTGTTCGTCCCATCCTGGACGCTGCCGTCGTCGATGCCGCGAACGAGGCCCAGACAGCCGGCGTTCAACTCGACGTGGAGTGTCCGGACGACCTGGTCGGGTGGGTCAACCGAGATGCCCTTCGCACGGCTGTCGCCAACCTTGCGCTGAATGCGGTTCGGTACACGCCCCGCGGCGGGCATGTCGTCGTGCGGGCGCAGCCCCACGGAGACGACGTCGATGTCGAGGTCGTCGACGACGGGATCGGCATTGACCCCGCGCACCACGAGCGGGTGTTCGAGCGCTTCTACAGGGTCGAGGAAGGCCGCGATCGGCACCGCGGCGGCAGTGGTCTGGGCCTCGCGATCGTCAAGCACCTCGCCATCGCGTCGGGTTGGCGGCTGTCGCTCGACAGTGGACCGGGACGTGGCTCGAAATTCGGTCTGCGCTTGCGTCCGCCTGCGCGTTAGCGCGGCCTTGTGACCCGGCGCGACGAGGACCTGGACCACATCCGCGCGCTCTTGCTCCGCATGTGTGTGCGTGCGGAATCCATGGTGCGCGTTGCGGCGCGTGGCGTAGCGGAGCGCGATTTGGCGCTCGCTCGGTCTATTGGCGGGGCCGACACTGAGCTTGACCGGCTCGAGACCGAGATCGACCGTGAGGTTGTCGCCAGCCTCGCGCGGTTCCCCGCCCGTGGCGAGGAGCTGCGCGCTCTCGTAGTCGCGCTCAAGATCGTGACCGAGGTCGAACGCATCGGTGACCATGCCGTCAACCTGGCCGATCGGGCCATCGACTTGGGCCAGGGGCCCGGCATGGAGCCTGGCTTCGAGTTCCCAGCGATGGCGGAGGTCGCGCTCGGAATGATCCGCTCGGCGACGTCGGCCTTCGCGCTGCGCGACACGGCGATGGCGCGCAGCGTGATCGAGCGCGACGACGAGGTCGATGAGCTTCACCGTGTCGGCTTGGAACGCCTCGCTCTCGCTGCCGCGTCGGCTCCAGATCAGGCAAATCGCGCGTTTCGGTTGTCGAACATGTTGCGACAGGTCGAGCGGATCGCCGACCACGCGGTTCGAGTGGCCCAACTCGTCATCTTCCTCGTCGAAGGCGCCGACGTGCGGCACGGTCGGCTGACGACGTAGGAATTCAGGCGACGACGATGACTTCGTCGCGGTCGATTCGCCGGAGAAGGCCGCGGAGCGCGGTGCGGCGTTCGGCGTCCTCTCGGTAAACATCCGCCAACTGGCCCAAGAGGTCCTTCGCGCGGCGCAGGCCGTTGACGAGATCGCCTGCAACATCGGTGTTGGATTCCAGCGCATCCGAAAGGTCGGATAGCGGTCGCCCTGAGGCCCACAAACGACCGAGGCCGATCCAGTCGGCATCGAAGTCGACGGCTTGCTCAGTGAGGCGTGCGGCCTCAACTACGACGTCGCTGTCCGCGATACCTTGGACGATTCGCGCGATCTGTCGTTCGGCGGGGGATGCGCGCGTCGTGCGTTGAGCGCCTCGGGGCAGGTGGCCCACGACGGCGCACAGGAGCCCAAAGAGGAGGTCGGGTTCGAGGTCTTCGAACACCCCCGCGAGGATGAGCTCCGATGTGAACACCTCGGCGATCTGGATTTGCGCGACGACCCGGCCGCCGGCCTGCAATTCGCCGGACTCGGCGAGGTAGCCGATGTCTGTGAGGAACTGGACCTTCTCCTGGAAGGCGTCCCAGACGGCGTTTCGGGCCCGGTCGGCGCGCGCGGCGCTGCGTGTTTGACGGCCGGTGGACCCGGTCGGTGCGGGCGTGATCACGCGGCGAAGGTGCCAGGCCAGAAAGCTGCGCTCGACGACGTCGCGCGCGCGGGGCCCGTGGCGGACCACGAGGTTGATCACGGAGTGGAACGACAGGTTGAAGGTGCTGCGTACAGGCTCGGGTGTCCCGTTACGCAGTCGGTCCAGGACGGGTTCGAGCCGAGGCCAGTCTTCGGGGTCGACGCGGATGACGACTTCCCCGTGTTCGTCCAGGCCGCGGCGGCCGGCGCGGCCCGCCTTCTGCATGAACTGGCGGTAGGTGAGCGGGGCCATGGAACGGCCGTCAAACTTGAAGACGCCGTCGAACACGACGGTTCGGGCGGGCATGTTCACGCCGAGGGCGAAGGTCGACGTCGTGCAGAGCACGGACAGCAGCTTCGCCTCATAGAGCCGTTCGACCACGGCCTTGAGCAAGACGTGGGCTCCGGCATGGTGGAAGCCTACGCCCCTCCGCAGCAGGCGGGCGAGCGGCGGTGTGATTGCGTCGGTACCGTCGGCCTCGGCGAGGATGGCGTCGACCCGCGCGCGGTCGGGAATCGGCAGTCCCAGTTCGTCGGCCGCATCTTCCATACGACCGGCGATGGCCTCGGTATCGCGGCGGGAAAACACAAAGTAGAGAATGGGCAGGTTGTCTTCGGCGACGAGGTCGGCGACGACGTCCATGGCCGTGGTGTTGCGCCGTCGACCCCGGCTGTTGCCTTTGCCGATTCGGCGCATCTGCCGCGCGAAGTCCACCGGTTCGCGAAGTCCGGTCTCGCGCGACCCGTAGCGGAGTCGGAGGGGTACCGCGCGCCGCGTTTCCTCGACGACTTGGACCTTCCGACCCCGCACTTCGGTGAGCCACGCGGCGAAGTCCTTGAGGTTGGACAAGGTCGCCGACAGGCCGAGAATCTGAATCGTCGGAGGCAGGTACATGAGCACCTCCTCCCAGGTCGTGCCGCGTTCGCGGTCGTCGAGAAAGTGGATTTCGTCGAGCACGACAGCAAGAAGGCCGGTAGGCACGTCGTCCTGGAGCAACATGTTGCGCAGGATTTCCGTCGTCATCACGAGGCAGGGCGCATCGCGACGGATGACGAGGTCGCCAGTGACCAGGCCGACGTTCTCGGACCCGTGGATGCGGCAGTAGTCGCGGTACTTCTGGTTGGACAGCGCCTTGATCGGCGCCGTGTAGATCACGGACCGGTTCGTCGCGAGGGCGCGCGCGACGATTGCGTCGGCGACGAACGTCTTTCCTGTGCCCGTGGGCGCCGAAACGAGCACGCTGTCGCCGCGCTCGAGCGCGGCGATGGCCGTCACCTGGAACGCGTCGGGGACGAAGGCGGGGGGGTCAGAAGACGGTACTGGCGTGGTCACAGAAGGGCTCGGCGGTGGCCTGTCGGCGTCCGCGTGTGACGTCGACGAGATCCGGGCCGCCGGCGTCGAAATCGATGGTGACGGGTTTGGCACCGGGCGTGGCTTCCGCGCGCCCCTCGCGTGGGACCGGGCAGGGGCCCAGCACGTCATCCTGTTCAAGGAGGAGGTTGATCACGGTGACTGGGATGTCGTCGACGGTGGCGGAGCCGTCGACGGTGACGCGCTCACCATCGTTGGTCATGTGCAACGCGTCGAGGGCCACGTCCATGCCGTCCACGCTCAGGTCGCCAGAGAGGGTGGCTTCGAAGGTCACCCCATCCGTTGCGAGCGAACCGGCGAGGCCGGGGCTTTCCACGGCCCGCCGTAGGCCGATCTGAAACTCCAGAAAGCTCCAGTTGACCTTCGAATTCTCATCGGAGACGGCGGCGACGGCGTGGCCGGCGAGCAGATCGGGAATCCACCCCGTGGTCGGGATGCAGCCGTCGGGCGGGTAGTCCAGCGTGGTTTCGAACTCGATGTCCGAGGGTCCGAAGCGAGAGATGGCGGGACAGCCGAGCCCGCTGTGGCGTAGCGCAGACGTCGGGGCTGACGGTGGCGACGTCGCGTACCAAGTCAGCTCGGAGAGGACGAGCGCAATGTCCACCGTAGCGGAGGTGGCCGTCAGCGCTGCTTCCATTTCGGCGATCGCCTCGGCCTCGGTCGTACACGCGGCGAGCGCGAGCAAGGCGAGCCCCCTTGCGGGGGCAAGAAATTGAGTACTCCCAAGGGGAATCGAACCCCTGCCTGTGCCGTGAGAGGGCACTGTCCTAACCGCTAGACGATGGGAGCTTGGAATGGTTGACCCGCTAGGACTCGAACCTAGAACCTTCGGGGTCAGAACCCGACGTCTTGCCAATTCGACCACGGGTCAACACGCGCGGGCGGTAGTCAGGGCTGCGCACAGCGTCAAGAGAGGCCCCTCCTTGCCGACGGTCATGGGATGGCATCGAGGGGAATTCCCGTGGGGGCAAGGGCCTCGTTGGCGGCGCGAAACCACGCCTCCTCGTCGAGGCGGTTGCGCGTGAGGTCGGCGGCCGCGCGGTCCCAACGGGCGCGATCGCCTTCCGAGAGGGCGGCGGCCGCTTCCTGCGCGGCCGTGGCCCGGCGGTCCCAGAGGCTCACGAGCTCACCGTGGCGCGCGGTCCATGTAGGGGGGGCCTCCACCGTAGCGGAAACGACGGCGACGTGGATCGCGAGCGGAACGACATCCTGGGTCCAACCGCGGGCGAGCCGTTCGTGGTCGGGATTCGGCTGAGTGGCGTCGCCAGCCAACTGCAGCACCCGCTCCGCAAGGAGGCCGTTGTCGGCGAGCACAGGGGCGAGATCGCGCGCGTACGCAACGTCGGATTGTTGCGGCGTCGTCGCGCAGGCGAGGCGGAGGAGCACCCACATGGCCTGCAACTATCCCGGTCGTCGGGTAGGGGGCGGCGAAGGAGGGTGGGATGCGTCTGCCAGTCGCCGGAATCCCGGTTCGCGGTCGGCTGGTGATGTTGAGTCCCGCGCTTGATTGGGCCGTCGAGGCCGTCCGCGTCGCGCTGGAGGCGCCCCCGAGCCGCTTGTCGGGGGAGTTGCTTGTGATGCCGCCGGTGAAATTCGGCCGCGTGGACGTGCGCGCAGCCGTCCAGACGTCCGCGCCACGTTGCTGCGATCGGTGCGGCGAAGACCTCGAACTGGCCGTGGACACCGAAGTGACGCTGAGTTTTGTGCCTCCGGACGGGGAGCCCGCCGACCGCGGCGAGGTCCAGGTCGACGAAGATCTCGACTTCGGCATCTATGAAGATGGGGCCTTGGATCTCGGCCAGGTCGTGCTGGACGCGGTCGGCTTGGCCGTCCCTTCCCGCGTGGCGTGCACCAACGAGGTGGCATGTGAGGCGCGGACCGCGGCGCTGTTGGGCGAGACGCGGCCGGCGGGCCCGTTTGCGGCGCTGCGTGGTCCGCAGTAGACCGCGGAGCCCTGGCGGGACCCGCCCGGAACGAGAGGTCGACGATGGCCGTCCCCAAGAAGCGCCTGTCCCGCAGCCGTCGTGACATGCGGCGCGCACACGATCACATCATCCTGACGGCCGCCGTAGAAACGTGCCCGGCCTGCATGGCGCTCAAGCAGCGGCACCACGTGTGCCCGTCTTGTGGCGACTACCGCGGGACCAAGGTCATCCAGGTCGACGCGAGCTGAGCGCCGGTTGGCACTCCAGCGTGGCGAGGAGCCGCTCGTCGCGCTCGATGCGATGGGCGGGGATCACGGACCTGAACCCATCGTCGCAGGCGGCGTCCAAGCGGCCAGGGCTGGAGTACGCGTAGCGCTGGTCGGCGATCGCGCTCTGCTGGAGCCGCTCCTACCCGCCGGTGTGTCGATTCCCATCTGGGATGCGGGCGCGGCCGTCGCGATGGGTGACGACCCTGTGGCCGGCTTGCGCCGACGCCCCGATGCGTCCATCGCCGTCGCGATGGAGGGCCACCAGACCGGCCGCGCCCAGGCGGTCGTGTCGTGTGGGCACACCGGCGCGACCCTTGTGGCGGCTGTGACGCGTTTGGGCGTGCTCCAAGGCGTCGACCGCCCGGCCGTTGCCACATGGTTGCCCCGTGCGGACGGGGGTCGGCTGTTGTTGCTCGATGCCGGCGCCAACGTCGATGGGCGCCCCGAGCAGTTGGTGGACTTCGCCCGCCTGGGGGCCGCGTACGCCGCCGCGGAGGGCATCGCGTCTCCCCGCGTGGGTCTGCTGAGCAACGGCGAAGAGGACCGGAAGGGCAACGCGCAGGGGCGCGCTACCTTGCCGCTCTTGCGTGCCGTTCCCGGTTTGAACGTCGTGGGAAACATCGAACCCACGACGGCGATGGCCGGCGGCTGCGACGTCCTCGTGACGGACGGCTTTGTTGGCAACGTGCTGCTCAAGGCTGCCGAAGGAGCGATGGCGACCGTGGTTTCGTTGCTGCGCCAAGAGATGCGGCGTTCGCCGACGGCCGCGCTTGGCCGCTGGCTGCTGGCGCCAGCCTTTGCGCGTTTCCGCAAGCGCATCGCGTGGGACGCCCATGGTGGGGCGCTGTTGTTGGGTGTCCAGGGCGTCGTGATCGTGGGCCACGGTCGGGCGAACGCGAGCGCCGTAGCCGCGGCCATCCGAGTGGCCGAGGGCGCCGTCCGAAGCGGCGTGTTGGACGCCGTGAGGCAGGCGGTTGCGGCGCCGCCCGACGTAAGCTGAGGCCATCGGGGATCGCGGTTGAGGCCGCCTTGGCCGTCTCGGCTTGCCGTAGCGGCAAAGAGAGGTGTAGTGTGGGCCCTCGTTGAACCCCGGAGCCCGGATGAGCCGCGACGACATGCAGGAAAAGGTGAAGGACATCATCGCGGAGAGCCTGGGGGTGAACCGCGTGGACGTCGTGCCGACCGCGTCCTTCATCGATGACCTGAACGCCGACAGCCTCGACATCGTCGAGCTCGTGATGGCGATGGAGAAGGAATTCGACATCGAGATCGACGACGAGGACGCCGAGAAGATCCGCACCGTCCAGAACGCCGTCGACTTCATCGTCGCGCGGATGCAGTAGGGGCGAGTGCGCGACGTTGTCGTCACAGGCCTGGGGGCCGTTTCCCCTTGTGGTCTGGACGTGCCGACGACCTGGGAGGCCATGCTGGCCGGCCGGAGTGGCACGGACAGGGTCACCCACTTTGATGTGACCGGCTGGCCGTCGAATGCGGCCGGTGAGGTCCGCGGCTTTGACGCCGATGCCCGCCTTGGCGCCCGCGACGCCCGCCGGATGGGCCGCTTCATGACCTTCGGCTGCGCCGCCGCCGAGGAGGCGATGGCGTCCGCCGGCCTCGTCCGTGGGACGAACTGGCCCGAGATGGAGCGCTTTGGTGTGTGGATTGGGTCGGGCATCGGTGGGTTCCCAGAGATTTGCGGCGGGGCTGAGCGCCTTCCGCACGATGGGGTCAGCACGATCTCGCCGTGGTTCATCCCGCGGTCGCTCATCCACCTCGTCGCGGGCCACATCAGCATTCGGCTTGGCGCGGGGGGGCCGAGCCTCCTCATCGCGACGGCATGTGCGGCGTCCAACCACGCGATTGGGGACGCCTACCGGGCGATTGCGACAGGCGCAGTCGACGTTGCGATCGCTGGCGGCGCCGAGGCCAGCCTGCATGCGCTCGGGTTCGGCGGCTTCATGAACATGCGGGCGCTTTCGCGTCGGACGGACAGACCGGACGCGGCGTCGCGGCCCTTCCATCGCGACCGCGACGGCTTTGTGATGGCCGAAGGTTCAGGCCTCGTCGTCCTGGAGGCAGGGGAACACGCCCGGGCTCGTGGGGCGCGGACGTTGGCGACGGTGCTCGGGTACGCCGCGACGTCGGACGCCCATCACGTCACGGCCCCGGCGCCTGACCACGCCGGGGCGGCCCGCTGCATGGCGGCGGCGTTGCGGTCGGGGGGGCTCGCCCCTGGCGACATCGACTACATCAATGCCCACGGCACGGGCACGCCGATGAATGACCCCGCCGAGTGCGCAGCCATCCGGCGCGTCTTCGGATCCGCTGCCGACCAATTGTGCGTTTCGAGCACCAAGGGCGTGACCGGTCACTTGCTTGGCGCGGCTGGGGGCGTAGAGGCGGTGGCGAGCGTGTGCGCGCTGCGCGACGGGGTGGTCCCTCCCACTGCGCACCTCGACGACATCGATCCCGCCTGCGACCTCGACCTCGTGCCCCTCGTGGCGCGCCCCCGGCGCCTGCGCGCCGCGATGTCGAATGCTTTTGGCTTCGGCGGGACGAACGCCGTGGTCGTCTTCGGCGCAGCCTGAGGACACGCCGGATAGGCGCCCCCCCGGAGGCGGACATGCGGGTGGCGTTGGGTGCCGACCATGCGGGAATCGAGTTGAAGTCGGCGCTGGCCGCGCACCTGAAGGCCGCGGGCCACGAGGTGGCCGACCTTGGCACCCATGGCCCTGAATCGGTCGACTACCCGGACTTCGCGCGCGCGGTGGCCACCTCGGTGGCCCGGGGCGACGCCGACCGAGGTTTGCTCGTGTGCGGGACGGGGCAGGGGATGGCGATGTCCGCGAACAAGGTGCCTGGCGTGCGGGCCGCTGTGGTCGCCGACACGTTCAGCGCGCGGATGACGATGATGCACAACGACGCGCGGGTGCTCTGCCTTGGCGCGCGGGTGGTCGGCCAGGGGCTGGCGAAGGACATCGTCGACGAGTGGATGGGGGCGACCTTCGAAGGTGGACGTCACGCCAGCCGCGTTGCCAAGATGGAGGGCGCGTGAGGTTTCTTCGCGACGCGGATCCCGCCGTTGCCGACGCGATCCGTGGCGAGTTTCGTCGGCAGCAGGACGACCTCGAGTTGATCGCAAGCGAGAACTACGTCAGCGCGGCCGTCATGCAGGCGATGGGGACCGTGCTCACGAACAAGTACGCCGAGGGCCTGCCGGGCAAGCGGTACTACGCTGGCTGCGCGCAGGTGGACATCGTCGAAGAGCTCGCGCGCGACCGCGCAAAGCAGCTGTTCGGGAGTGTTGGCGCCAACGTGCAGCCGCACTCGGGCGCCCAGGCCAATGCGGCTCTCTACCTGGCGACCTGCAAGCCGGGCGACACCCTGTTGGGCCTCGACCTCTCGCACGGCGGCCATCTGACCCACGGGTCTCCGGTTTCGGCATCCGGGCAGATCTACAAGGCCGTCGGGTACCGGCTGGACGGGGCGACGGGGCGCATCGACATGGACCATGTCCGCGATCTGGCGCGCACCCACCGCCCGCGCCTGATCATGACGGGGGCGTCGGCCTACCCGCGGGTGATCGACTTCGCGGCCTTCGCGGAGATTGCCGCTGAAGTGGGCGCCATCCTCGTCGCCGACATCGCGCACATCGCCGGACTCGTGGCGACGGGCCACCATCCCAGCCCCGTGCCGCATTGCGCGCTCGTCACGTCGACCACGCACAAGACGTTGCGTGGACCGCGCGGCGGGCTCATCCTCGCGAATCGCGAGTGGGCGCCCGCGATGAACAAGGCGGTGTTCCCAGGGACGCAGGGTGGGCCCTTGTGCCACGTCATCGCGGCCAAAGCTGTGGCCTTCGGCGAGGCGCTCCGCCCAGACTTCAAGGACTACATTGCATCGGTCCTCGCCAACGCGTCGGCCATGGCGGCGCGGCTGGTGGAGCGTGGGTTTGACCTCGTCTCCGGCGGAACCGACACCCACCTCCTGCTCGTCGATCTCGGCGAACGTTGCTCGGGACGGGAAGGCGAAGAGGCGCTCTTGGCGGCTGGAATCACCGTCAACAAGAACACAGTTCCCGGCGAACGCCGCCCGGCGATGGAGGCGTCTGGCATTCGGCTTGGGACCGCAGCGATGACGACCCGCGGGCTCACCGTGGCGGACGCCCGTTGGGTGGCCGACCGCATCGCCGACGCGATCGAGGCGCGGGGCGATGCCACGCGGCTGGCGGCGATCGGAGATCAGGTCCGCGAGTTGTGCCACAAGTTGCCGGCCTACCCGGAGTCGTTTGAGGACGGAGCGCCGGCGTGATTTGTCCGGGCTGCCGACACGAGGAGACACGCGTTGTCGACAGCCGCGCGGCCGGCGACGCGATTCGGCGCCGTCGGGCGTGCGAGGCCTGCGGATTGCGTTTCACGACGCACGAACGCGTCGAGGAGCGAGTCAGCGTCGTCGTCAAACGCGACGGTTCGCGAGAACCATGGCAGCGCGACAAGGTGCTGCGCGGGGTGACGCTCGCGTGCCGCAAACGCCCCGTGGACGCGACGGCCATCGAGGGAATTGTCCGGAGCGTCGAGGCTGCGCTCGCGGCGCGCGACGGCGAGGTCACCAGCGCCGAAGTGGGTGATGCCGTGCTGACCGCGCTGGCGGGCGCCGATGCCGTCGCCACCGTTCGCTTCGCCTCCGTGTACCGGGCTTTCGAAAGCGCCGACCAATTTGTCGAGGCCATCGCCCCCTTCCGGCGGCCGGGCTGACGTGGTCGTCGTCAAGCTCGCGCTGTCGATCGACGGGCGGATCGCCACGGACGCGGGCACCAGTCGCTGGATCAGCGCGGTGGAGTCGCGGGCGGTCGTGGCAGAGATGCGAGGGGCCGCGCAGGCGGTCGTCGTCGGTGTCGGGACGGTCCTCGCGGACGACCCCGGTTTGCTTGGACCGAGTGCGCCAGGTCCCGTTCCCGTCGTGTTTGACACGCACGGACGGACACCGAGCGGCGCCCGCCTGACGCAGGGGCCACAGCGCGCGCTGCTCGTGACGGGGCCGAATGTCGCGGATCGAGCGGACGCCCAGGTTGTGCGGGTCGTTGTCGGCGCAGACGGGCACGTCGACGCTGCAGCCGGCCTGGATGCGCTGGGCGCACGTGGGCTCGATCACGTGCTCGTCGAGGGCGGAGGCGGCCTCGTGCGCGGGCTTCTCGACGCGGGTCGCGTCGACCGGGTTGTCGTCTTCGTTGCGGGCGTGTGGCTCCCCGGCGGCCGAGCGGCGGCCGGAGGCCCGTCGGTCGCTGCGCTCGAGGCGCTTGGGCGCTGGCAGCTCGTGGACCTCCGCCGCGTCGGACCCGATGCGATGATGACCTGGGAGCCGCCGAAGCATCGGGGTTAGCCCCGTCGGGCTTCGGGGGTGGTCGTGTTTACGGGGCTCGTCGAGGGCTGTGCCACCGTTGAGGCGGCCTCGCTGAAGGACGGCGTCCTGGCGCTTGCGCTTGCGCTGCCCTTCGAGACGGCGCTTGGCGATTCGGTGGCCGTCGACGGCTGTTGCCTCACGGTTGCCTCCTTGGACGGGGCCACGGCGACCTTTGCGGCCGTGTCGGAGACGCTGGCGGCGACACAGCTTGGCGACCGCCGGCCGGGCGATCGGGTTCATGTGGAGCGGGCGCTACGCCTTGGCGATCGCCTTGGCGGTCACCTCGTGACGGGCCACGTCGACGCGACAGGGACGATTCGAGCGCGGCAGGACGCAGGCGGCGCCCTGCGAATCACGTTCGACCTGTCGCCGACGCTCTTGCGCTACATCGTTCGCAAGGGCTCGGTGACCGTGGATGGCGTGTCGCTGACGGTCCAGGAAGTCGTCGTCGGCGGCTGCCGGGTCGACCTCGTGCCGCATACCGTCGCGGTGACTGGGTTTGGGGGCTACGCGGTCGGCCGTCGCGTGAACGTCGAGGTCGACCTCATGGCGCGCTACGCCGAGGGCCTGTTGGCCCCACGGGAGGGATCGTGAGCTTCGAGCCGATGTTGGCGGACCCCGACGCGCGTGTCGCTGCGGCCATCGAGGACCTTCGGTCGGGTCGAATGGTCATTCTGACCGACGATGAGGACCGCGAAAACGAGGGCGACCTCGTGTTTGCGGCCGAGAAGGTCACGCCGGCGCTGATCAACTTCATGGCGACCCACGCACGCGGGCTCATCTGCTTGTCCTTGACAGGCGCGCAGGTCGACCGGCTCGGACTGCCGCCGATGGCGTCGCGAAACACGTCGGCCTGGCACACGGCGTTCACCGTAAGCGTGGAGGCGCGCGAAGGCGTGAGCACAGGCATTTCGGCCGCCGATCGGGCGCTCACGGTCGCGGTCGCGTCGTCGCCGACCGCTACGGCGCGGGACGTCGTCACGCCTGGCCACGTGTTTCCGCTGCGCGCTCGCGATGGCGGGGTGCTCGAACGCGTCGGGCAGACCGAGGGTTCGGTGGACCTCGCGCGCCTTGCTGGCCTGCGGCCGGCCGCTGTGATCTGCGAGATCATGAATGAAGACGGGTCCATGGCGCGGCTGCCGGAGCTGCTCGACTTCGGTAGGCGGCACCACATCCGCATCGTCGCTGTGGCCGACGTCATCCGGTACCGGATGCGGACCGAGCGGCTGGTGCGCCGCGTGGCCGATGGCCAGGTCACGTTGCAATCCTGGGGGCCCTTCCACGCGCGGATGTACGCGGGTGTTGGCGGCGAGGGTCGGCACGTGGCGCTGTGGCGCGGCGATCTGAACGAGGCGCCGACCCACGTTCGGGTCCAGCGCGCGCCGTCGGCTTGGGCAGGGCTGTTGGGTGACGCCGTCGGACCCGTGCTTCGTGGCGCGCTGGACGCCATCGCGTCGGCGGACCGCGGGGTCGTCGTGCTCATGCATGTGTCGGGCGGGCCCGAATGGGTGGAGCCGGCCTTCGCCAGCGATTTCGGCAAGCCCGAGCGGGCTCCTGCCGATCCCAATGCAGCGATGCGGGACCTCGGCACGGGCTGTCAGATCCTCGCGGATCTCGGGTTGCGACAGCTGAGATTGTGGACCACCTCCGGGCGGCCGATCGCGGGCCTGGAAGCTTATGGTCTCGACGTGGTCGAGCGGATGACGGGAGTCGGCACATGATCTACGAAGGACGTTGGGTGGTGGGTGCCGAGGATCGCTACGCGGTCGTCGTGGCACGCTTCAACGAGTCGATCACGAAGAACCTGTTGTCGGGCGCGCTCGACACCTTCGGTCGGCTGGGGGCCGACGTCGGCAAGCAGGTCGACGTGGCTTGGGTCCCCGGCTCCTTCGAGCTGCCTTTGGCGGTCGAGCGGCTCGCGTCCACGGGACGCTACGCGGCCGTCGTGGCGCTCGGTTGCGTCATCCGTGGCGCAACGTCGCACCACGAGGCGGTCGGCGGTTCGGCGGCAAGTGGCCTCGCGTCGGTCGCCCAGCGAGTCGGCCTTCCCGTTGCCTTTGGCGTGCTGACGACCGAGACGATCGAACAGGCGGTCGAGCGGTCGGGAACCAAGCTCGGAAATGCGGGCGAGCGCGCCGTGCTTACGGCCGTCGAAATGGTGGACTTGCTCCGCCGCCTCGGGTCCTGAGATGGCGAGTCGTCGTCGTGCACGCGAGTTCGCGCTGGCCGCGCTGACGGCCGCCGAGCAGGCCGGGGCGACGGCGGCGGCCTCGTTGACGGACCTGTGGGCAACGCTCGTCGAGGAGGAGGGGTGGGCCGACGCCCGGGCCGCCGATTCCGAAGAAATCGAGTTTGCGCAGCGGCTTGCCTTCGGGGTCGAGGCACGCCGAGCCGAGATCGACACCCAGCTCGAGGCGATTTCCACCCATTGGCGGGTGGGGCGGATGCCGGTGGTCGACCGCAATGTGTTGAGAGTGGCGGCCTTCGAGCTGATGGCGTGCGATGAGATCCCGCCGGCCGTCACGATCAACGAAGCGGTCGAAATCGCGAAGCGATTCGGGGGCGCGGATTCCGGCGCCTTCGTCAATGGGCTCCTCGATCGGCTGGCGCGACAGGTCGGCCGTCTCGCGGGCCGGGCCGAAGAAGCGTGATCGGGCATCTGACGGCTGCAGCGGCAGCTTTCGCCGTGGTGGCCGTCGCCGTGGTGATGGAGCCGGGGCCCGACTCGGTGGTCCTGTTTGGCGTTCCGCTCCCAGCGGTCTGTCTGTTTCGCAACTTCTTCGGGATGTCGTGTCTTGGTTGCGGCCTCACCCGGAGCTTTGCGTACATGGGGGACGGCAACCTCGCCGCGGCCTTTGAGCTTCACGTTGCGGGGCCAGCCTTGTTCGCCGCTACCCTGGCCTTCGTGCCATGGTCCCTGCGCAACGCTTGGCGTGCGCGAGAACGGCCCTGAGCAGGCGCTGTCCTGGAGAACCGCTCAAGACGGACTCCGGGTGGAACTGGACCCCGATCGCGCGCCCATCGGGGGACGTCATGGCCATGATGACGCCGTCCGCGGCGTAGGCGGTTGGGCGCCATCCTGCCGGCACGCTTTGCACCGCCAAACTGTGGTAGCGGCCAACGACGAGCGGTTGGGGCATGCCGTCGAAGGGCCCGGTTCCGTCGTGCGTGACGGGGGACGGATGGCCATGAACGGGGGCGCAGCGGCCGACGTGGCCACCGTGGGCAACCGCAAGGACTTGGTGGCCAAGGCAGACACCAAGGACGGGCCGCGTCGCCGCACACCGCCGCGCCAAGGACAACAGCGAAGGTCGGTCCTCGGGATGGCCAGGGCCCGGACCGAGCACGGTAAGGTCCGCGTCGGGCAGTTCGTCGGGCAAGGCATCGACGTCGGACACCCGGACGTCGGCGCCGGCGCGGGCGAACGCCGCGACGAGATTGTAGGAGAAGCTGTCGCGGCACTCGACGAGCCAAACGCGCATGGGCCGTAGGGGTTAGCTGGCCGCAGGGAGGGCTGCGATGATCCGCGTGAGTCCACCGGCGGCCGCCCGCATCCAGAATGTGCTGGCGTCCCACCCCAACTACGTCGGCCTTCGCGTTGGCCTCAAAGATGGGGGCTGCTCGGGCTTCCAGTGGTTGCTCGCCTTCGAGGACGCGCCCGCCGATGAGGACAAGGTTCTCGATGCGGACGGCGCGCGGCTCGTGGTGCACCCCATGCACGTCCCGTTTCTCGCCGGCTCCACGCTTGAGTGGACAGAAGGCCGCACGGATGCCGGTTTTCAGGTCGTGCACCCTGGTGTCAAGCACGTCTGTGGTTGCGGCGAGAGCTTCGAATTCGGATGATCAGCGTTCGGGTCGAGGGTTGGGCGGCCTTCCCGTTGCCCGTGGGGGCCACGCTGTTGCAGGGGTGTGAGGCGGCCGGCATTCCCATGGAGTCGGCGTGCGGAGGCTTCGCCTGCTGCAACTCCTGCCGGGTCGGCGTGCTTGAGGGGGACTGCGGAGTGGCCAGTGCGGAGGAGGAGCCATTCCTGGACCTTCCGAGTCAGCGCTTGGGATGCCAGTGGCAGCCCGCAGGCGACGTCACCGTCTCGCTCCAGCCGGGGGCCTGACGTTGACCCCGGGGGAAGCCACCGTTAGGGCGCGTGCGCTCTGCGGCCGGATAGCTCAGCAGGTAGAG
>SXGR01607452.1_pt1 | contig 24724 bp, 20 predicted proteins | sample 3174711 | NCBI WGS metagenome assembly SXGR01 (sample SAMN11356860, study PRJNA531348) | freshwater metagenome | isolation source: freshwater sample F1-60 | place: China: Fuxian Lake, Yuxi | collected 2017-12-25
CATGGCGGCGTCCATTAGCGTCCACCCCGGCTCCTTGCAGCGAGTGCTTGCGACGTGCGCCCGGGGCGGCGTTCCCGTAGCCGATCCATCGGTGCGTCGCGCCGCTGCTGGTCGAGGAGCGAGGGGATGAAGGGGCCTGCGCCGCGATCCTTGGCGCCGTCGAGGACGGCGTGGGCGATGGCGAGGGCGGCGCGACGGGCGGTGTCGGTGTTGCCGGTGGCGACTGCGCGCATCAGCTCGACGAGTCGCGGAAAGACGCGCCCGAGCTGGAGCGTGATCGCGAAGAACGTACGTACGGCCGCGGGCTTCGGTGGATCAGCTGGGGCGGAGGGAGACGCGTCGTGCGTCTCGGAGGTGGACGCCGGCGGCTCCGGGGGGGAAAGCCTCCGGAGAGGCGCTCTCCGCGGCGGAGAGCGCGTTCAACCTCGTGGTGAGGTCCCTCGCGAGGACCGCTCCGAGGAGGGAGGCGCTGACGATCACGTCGAGGGAGTCCGGGTGCGCGAGACGACGGACCTCATCGAGGCGCAGACCGCCCTTGAGCCCGCGAAAGAAGAGCTCGATCTCCCACCGCATCCGGTACAGCTCGGCGATGTCGTGCGGCGTGAAGAGCGCTCGCGGGAGCGAGGTGAGGTAGTAGCGGTCCTCGCCGCCGAAGGGCACGCATACGACGCGGACGACCACGGTCCCCGTCTCATCGGACAACTCCACGTCGAGGTCGAGGATCCGGTCGTGATGGACGAGGCCACACGCACAGGCGGCTTCGAGGCGGACGCGACGACCATCTTCGTCGCGGATCTCGCGGCGAACGCCATCCTTGCTGTACGAGGCGATCACGACGGGGTTGGCGCCGCTCTTGAGCCTCTGGAGCACGAATGCAGCGCCCCGTATGGCCGCGATGACGCGGTCGTAGTCGTTGTACCCGAGGTCCCAGATGTAGAGCGCCCCAGCCTCCCACTGGGGGTTGAAGCCGGCGGAGTCGTGAACCGAACCCGCCGTGCGCTCCATCGAGACCACGCCCCCGGTCCGAACGCTGTAGACCGCATGCAACTTCAGCTCGGCTGGTTGTCCCGTGCCTTCGTAGAGCCCGGCGAGCGTGTTGGCGAGCTTGAAAGCACAGCCATCCGGAACGAGGATGTCGCGCAACCCCGTGAGGCGTCCACGAAGCTCGGGCGCGTCCGCCGCGTCCGCAAGCGACTTCATGTGGCGGCGTAGAAGCTCGTGCAGGACGGGCACGAGCTGCCGCGCCTTCTTGCGGAAGCCGCTCTCCTGCGTCGCCGTCCCGGTGAGCGTCTCGTACGTCCGCCTCGCGTCGAGCAGCCGCCCAGCGGTGTCCGTCGAGCGCTGCATCGCCGAGAGCACAAGGCTCACGACGACCCACCCCGAGTGGTAGGTCCGCTGACGCGAGACGAGCCGCAAATCCTCGGCGATTGCGAGCAGACGCTCAGGATCGAGCAGCGAGTAGGCGGTCGCCTCGATCATCTCGGCGAGTTCAGCTTGAAGCTCGCTCCGGGCGCGCTCGACGGTCTGGGCAGGCGGGGCGAAGAACCGGGACGGGTACGCGGTGGTCATGGCCCACCAAATTTCACACCCAGAAAACTTGGCCAAGTTTTTCGATCACGTTTCAGCTACGCGCGCCGCCATGGTGACGACACCTTCGGCTTCGCCCGGGGGTGATGCTGCGGAGCACGCGACGGCGGTGAGGGACAGAGCCACGAGGAAGTGTTTCAGCATCCGACGAGACATAGCATGCTCGCAGGTCATCCGCCGCCCCGACCGCCCCGAACGTCATCTCCGCCGCCCGCTGGGCCACGCCAGGCCAGGCAGGATGGAGTGGGCCTCAGGCGCACCTTCAACACGGACCTCGAGCCCTGCAGGCATGCGGCCGCGCTCGGACGACCGGACCTGCGCGGCTTCAAGACGCTGCCAGTATGTTCGATGCCCCGTTCTTGAAGACCCTCCACCGGCCGGCAGACGCAGCGTCCGTGGGCGTGGGGCGCAGCGGACGAAGTCGTTCCTCTCGTCCGCCGACCGATCGCTACCGCCCGAGCTACGAGCGGCGCGCGCGCAACGTGCCGCGGAGCTGGCCAACGCCCTCGAGGCCGGCGTGGCCGCCGCCGTCCGGGTGCTCCGCGCCGAGGCCGTGCGCGGCGACGCTGAGGCCGCGGAGGACGCGCTCGTGCCCCTCACGGCCGCGGGCTTGGAGCGGGCCGCAGCGATGCGTCTCGTGCGTTCCGGCGAGCTCGCAGCGCGCAAGATCGGCCGGCGCTGGATGGTCCGCCGAGGGGACCTCGCGAGGCTCGTGGCCGCCCAGCCGACCAAGGCCGCCGTACCACCGCGCACGATCTACGCCGCGGTGGTCGCGAGCGTCACGGGGAAGGGGGGCCGTCATGCCGCGTAGCGATCGAGCGACGAAGCTGGCGCCCGGCGTCCAGGCGCGCATCGTCGCGGCGCTTCGCGCTGGGAAACGTACGCGACGGCCGCGCGCAACGGTGGGGTCGCACCTCGAACCCTTCGGCGCTGCCCCGGCGAGGGCGCGACCGCGAGGGCCGCATGAAGCCGTGGTGCGTCGTGGTACACCGATGATACGTGGGCCGAATCCGATCCCTACGGAGCGCATCGCCGCCGCGCTCCTCGACGCCTCCACCGTGGGCGACAAGGTCGCCGCTCGGAAGCACGGCAAAGGGTCACGCGACCCGCGCCGGCCGCGCATTCGACGCACAGCAGATCCGCCGGATGGTCGCGTGAAGGGGCGGGTGATCGACCTCGGCGCCGTGCGCGACGCCGAGCGAACGATCGCCCGCGTGGCCGAGATGAACCCGGGGTGGCTCCCCACGGTCGATCGTGCATTGCAACGCAAGCTGAGGAGAGAGATCGTGAAGCAAATGGACGAAGCGCAAGACGCCCAGCTCGTGGCCAGAATCCCCCAGGCCCTCATGGACCGGATCGACGCGTACGCCGAGGAGTTACGCGGCGCGCAACCCGGGCCGTCGTGGACGCGCGCGGGCGTCGTGCGGCTCCTTCTCACGCAAGCGCTCGACGCCGCGAAGAAGAAGCGCGCACGCCGGAGGTGAGTCAATGACGAACAACGCATCCCCCACCCCGCACAATGGCCGACCCCCCAACGGCTCCGATCCTCGTCGCCGGGCGATCCTGACGGCCGGGACCGTTCTGCTTCTGTTGATCGCCGTCGTGGTCTTGGGGCCCGCGAGTGTCCTTGGCGTCGTGAGCGCAGTTGCGGGCGAGGACGCTGCACGCCGTCTCGCGCCCTGCCTCGGTCGCTGATCATCCCCTGACGAAGACCTCCCCTCGCAACCCGATCACCAAGCCCGCGCGCACGGGCTCGCTCGAGCGCGCCGGGTCGTGGCCCGATGGCTCGCTACGCTTCCGCGGTCGGTTACGCCTTGGCGACCTGAGGCATCGCCTCATTTTCCTCACGTCGAGCCCGAGCCCGAGTCCGAGCCCGAGCCCGACGAAGACGAGCCGAGCTTCAGCACCAGCGCGCGCCTCGAGCACGGTGACCGCACGATGTACTTCGCGGAAGCCGCCGCCCGCTGTCACGTGATGCCGCCGGACGGCCGCATCGTGCGCCTCTCGCCGCGCAGAAGTGCACTCGCTACACGCAGGGCGAGGCGCAGGAAGTCGATGGCGCACCGGTAGGCATCGAGGTTCTCGTGGTCCAATCGTGGCAGAGGCGTCTCACGCATGACGGCCTGTCGGCCGTGAATCGAACAGTTGCGTCGTTTCGCGCACGCGCACGCGCACGAGGACGACCGCGAGGACGACCGCGAGGACGACCGCGAGGACGAGGCCCGACGGCCCGGAAACCCGGCCGAACTTCGGCCTGGCGGCACCACGCTCAGCGCCGCGGCCGCCCCTCCACCAGCACCCGGTATGCGATCGCCGCGCACGCGGCGAACGCCGCGATCCCCGACAGCGCGTACAGCGCGACCCCCCACCCGTGGCGCTCGACGAGCTGCCCCACCGCCCGCCCGGACAGCACCGCCGCGAGGTAGCCCACGCCGTCGATCAGCCCCGCCGCGGTCGCGCTCCCGCGGCGGCTCCCGAGGTCGAGCGACAGCGCGCCGGAGAGGAACGCGTACGGCCCCATGATCGCGAACCCCGTGAGCGCGAGCATCGGGAGCGCGAGCCAGGGGACCCGCGCGTACCCCATGCCCACGAGGCCTATCCCCACCGGGATCAGGAAGGCCACCATGATGCCGCCGCGCCGACCGCCGAGGCGATCGGTGAGCGCACCCGTGACGAGCACGGAGAGGCCGCCGAAGAACGGGAACACCGCGCTCCACTTCGCGGCGACGGCCGGGCTCATCCCGCACACCGTCTTCAGGTAGTCGGGCGACCACAGGTTCAGCGTCTCCCGCACGAGCGTGAGCCCGAACGACATCGCGCACACGAGCCAGAACGCGCCGCTCTTCAGGAACGGCCCGAGGTGGAACCAGAGCCCGTGCCCGTCGTCCTCCTCGAAGACGCCCGTGCCGGTGTCCTCGACGGCGAGGGGGGGCTGGCCCGCGTCCTCGGGGCGCTCCTCGAGGACGACCATCGCGAGGATCGAGGCCAGGACGAGGACCGCGGCCGCGGCGAAGTAGACCTGGCGCCACGACAGGCCGAGCTCGACGAGCTGCCCGAGCAAGAGGCGCGCGACCACGTCGCCGAAGAGGTAGCTCTGCGCGAGCACGGCCATCGCGCGGCCGTACAGGGATCTCGGGAACCACTGCGAGGCGATCCGCACGGCGGCCCCCCAGCCGGCGGACTGCACGAACCGGTTCGCGCTCCAGATGGCGACGAACACCGCGAGGCCGGACGCCGAGCCGAAGGCGACCGTGGCCGCGATCGAGCCGAACATCGCGAGCACGAAGAGGCGCTTGCCGCCGAGGAAATCGGCCGCGAAGCCGGTGGTGAACTTTCCGACGGCGTAGGCGAAGATGGCCGTCGAGGCGATGGTGCCGAAGTCGGCCTTGCTCGCGACGCCGCTCGCGGGATCCGCGACGATGAGGTTGGAGGTGACCGACAGGTTCGAGCGGCAGACGTAGTAGCCCGCGTACCCCAGCGTCAGGGTCGCGAGGATGCGCGCCCGCGCTGCCGTGGCTGTCGTCTTCACTGTCCGCCGTCCGCTGTTCGCAGCCCGCCGTCCGCCGGCGGGGCTACTTCAGCGGCCCGCCCGGCTTGCAGTCGTTCCCGCACACGTCGTACGGGTTCGAGTTCCCGTCGTCGCAGATCTCCCCCTTGTCGGCCTGCACGATCCCGTCCCCGCAGCGCGGCCCGAGCGTCCTGCAGTCGATGCCGCAGTACGGGTAGCCCGTTCCGTTCTTGCTCCCGTCGTCACAGACCTCGTCCTTGGTCTTGATGCCGTCGCCGCACACGCTCACGCACCGCGTCCGCTCGCGGACGAAGCCGCGGAGCGTCAGCTTGTAGTGCGACTCGATCGTGTGCCGCTCGGCCTGGAACAGGACGAACTCGTACATCCCGTTCACCACGAGCCCGAGCTTCGTCGCCGTCGCGGCGTCGAGGGTCACCGTGCCCGTCACCGCGTCGTGGATGCCGCCGAGGTCCACGGCGAGCTTGTTGTTGATGAACACCCAGACGTCGTCGTCGCCGCGGAACTGGAGGATCTCCCCGCCCTTGTAGGTGAACCAGTACCGGAGCTCGCTCGTGAAGTGGAAGTTGTTGAACCACCCCGGCGTGTCGCCCCATCCCTTGCCGTCGATGGGGAAGAACTGCGGGTCGTCGTACAGGTACGAGTCATCGACCTGCTTGGTGAACGTCAGCTTGTCGAAGATCTGCTTCGACTCGGCGGTGTCGCGGTACCACTGCGCGAAGCGCGTCGCATCCGTGAGCTGGTCGCCGATGGTGCTCGACCCCCTCCGGTCCTTGAAGACGGGCTTCTTCTCGGCGTCGAGCGTCTCCTGGACGAGCCCGGTCGCGGCGCCGTCGCCGGAGTACGACTCGAAGTCGGGGTGGGTCGTCTGGAAGTCGCGGTAGATGACCGGGAGGTCGAGCGTGGGGGGCGGTGGCTCGACGATCACCTCGCACTTGAACCCGGGCTCGAGCTTGCAGGTCGCGCTGCACCCGTCTCCCGCGCGCCCGTTGCCGTCGTCGCACTCCTCGCCGGGGAACTTGAGGCCGTCGCCACACACGCCCTTGCACGTGCCGTTGTCGCAGACGGGCTCCGCGGTGCAGCCCGGCGAGCACCCGTCGTACGGGCGGAGGTTCCCGTCGTCGCACTGCTCGGTGCCCTCCTTCTTGCCGTCCCCGCACGTCGTCCGCACGCATGGCTTCCCCACGTCAGGGCAGTGCCAGCCGGCCTCGAGCTGACAGGTGGCGCTGCACCCGTCGTTCGCCGCGGTGTTGGCGTCGTCGCAGTCCTCCTCGCCGACCTTGAACCCGTCCCCGCACGCGAACGCGGTGCAGGCCGCGCCGGGGATCTTGCACGCCCAGCCCGGCTCGATCGTGCACGTGGCGGTGCAGCCGTCGCCGTTGACCTGGTTGAAGTCGTCACACTTCTCGCCCTCGTCGAGCGTGCCGTTGCCGCAACGATCGGGCTTCGCGTCGATCGATCCGTCGGCCTCGAACCCGGGCCCGGGCGCCGCGTCTGGGAGGGGACCCCCAGGCTGGACGCCGAACTGGGACCCTTCGATGACGCCGCAAGCACCGGCGCTGGTGAGGACGAGCCCGGTGAGGGAGACAGCAAGCAAGGCGCGGGCACGAGGCATCCTTAAACAAGAGCAAGCCTTCTCGAACATGCAAGCAGATTCGGCTGTAGGCCAAGGTGCGCTCGGGTCAGGGCATCCGGCCGATCGCGAAGCCGGCACCCAGACCGACGGTGAGCGCAACGATCACCAGCACGACGACGATCCACCCGCTCACGCCCCCCACGCGGACGACGCCGCGCGAGACCGCACCGAACATGGGGAGGTCCTCGGACGGGAGCGTGCCCTTGCTCACGACCACCACGTTCGGGGGGGGCTCGGCGATCTGGCGCGACGCGCCGCTCGCGAGCGTCCCGCTCGGCCCGACCTTCGGGAAGGCGAGGCCGTCCGAGGCCGGAGTGGCGAGCGTCGGGGGCGTCGTCGGCGGGGACCCGGCGCCCGCGCCCGACACAGGAGGACCGAACACCGAGGGCACGTCGGGGAGGTGGCTGAGGGGCCGGGAGAGGGCGGGCGTCTCCGCTCCGACGGCGGCGCCGAGCGCGCGGGCCATCTCGAGCGCGGAGCCGAAGCGCGCGTCGCGATCCTTCGACATGGCGCGCTCGACCACCGGCGCGATCCGCGCGAGGGCGGGATCGATCTGCACGAGGGGCGTGGGCGTGTCGTTCAGCACTGCCGCGAGCCGCGCGTACTCCGTGGGCGCGGGGAACGCGACGCGACCGGTGAGCATCTCGTAGAGGAGGACGCCCGCGCTGAAGAGATCCGTCCTGTGATCCACCGCCTTGGCGTTCCGGATCTGCTCGGGGCTCATGTACGCGGGCGTGCCGAGGAGCATCCCGGTCGCGGTCTTCTGGCCCATGCCACCGGCGGCGTCCATGACCTTCGCGATGCCGAAGTCCAGGATCTTGGGCTGGAAGTGGCCGCCCGCCTCGCGCGCCAGGATGACGTTGTCGGGCTTGAGATCGCGGTGCACCACGCCCTGCGCGTGCGCGGCGCCGAGACCCGCGAGGAGGCCCTGGACGATCGTCGCCGCCTGCGCGAGCGGTACACGTCCGCCGCGACGCGTGTAGGCCGACAGGGGGACGCCGTCGAGGTACTCCATCACGAGGTAGGGGCTGCCGTCCTCGGCGCACGCCGTCTCGACCACGCGCACGATGCTGGGGTGGATGAGCCGCTCGCACGTGCGGCCCTCCTCCAGGAAGCGCGCGACGATCCCCGGATCCTCGAGGAACTCCGGCCGGAGGATCTTGATCGCGTGGCGTCCCGCGCCAAGGACGGGCGCTGCCTCGTACACGTCCCCCATGCCACCCGTTCCGATCAGGCGGAAGAGCCGGTACTTGTCCTGGAGGATGGCCCCCGAGAGGTCCACGGGCGGCATCCTACGCGGTCCGCTGCCTGCCGGCTACGTCCGGACCTTCGCCCCGAAGCGGCTGTTCACGGCGTCGACCACCCTGGCGTGCGCCGCGTCGATCTCGGCGTCGGTGAGCGTGCGGTCCGGGGCGCGGTAGACGACCCTGAACGCGAGGCTGGCGTGATCGGCCGGGATGGCGCCGCCCGTGAACCGATCGAAGATCGACACCTCCTCCGCGAGGGCGCCCGCCGCCTCGCGGATGGCCGCCTCGAGAGCGCCCGCGGCGACGTCGTCGTGGACGACGAGCGCGACGTCGCGTGGCGAGGCCGGGAAGCGAGGCAGATCGCGGTAGCGGACGGGCGCGTGCGCGCGGAGCGCCTCGAGATCGATCTCGACGACGACCGCGTGCTCGCCCAGCTCGAACGCGTCCAGGAGGTCGGGGTGGACCGGACCGAAGGCGCCGATGATCGTACCGTCGAGGAAGAGATCCGCCGCGCCACGCGGATGCAGGTGCCGCGCCGCGCCCCGCTGGATCTCGCACGCGCGGCCCGTCATGCGCTCGACCACACCGAGCGCGACGGCCTTCGCGTCCCACACGTCGAACGGCGCGCCCTTCGCCAGGTACGCGGGCCGCGTCCCCGCCAGCACCGCCGCGAACGACGGGCGCTCCTCGGGAAGCCCGTCCGCCGATCCGCGCGGCGTGGCGAGGTAGCGCGCGCCGAGCGAGAACAGCTGGAACGCCGTCACGCCGTGGCGACGGCCGTGCGCCACGGCCTCGAACAGACCGGGGAGGAGGCTCGTGCGCATGACCCCATGGTGACGCGCCAGCGGGTTCGCGAGGACCACCGAGGCGTGCGGCGCGGCGACCTTCTCGAGCGCCTCTTCGCTCGTGAAGGCCCACGTGATCGCCTCCGACAGGCCCATCGCGAGGGCCGCCCGTCGCGCCCGCGTGGTGAGCTCCTCGACGCCACCCACGGGCCGCGAACCCTGGATCCGCGGGAGCGTCGCCGGCACCGCGTTCATGCCGTGGACGCGGATGACCTCCTCGATCAGATCCACCTCGCGCGTGAGATCCAGCCGGTGCGACGGTGCGTCCACCTCGGCCGCGTCGTCGTCGGCCGCGCGCTCCACGCAGCCGAGCCGCGCGAGCATCGCGCGCGCCTCCGACCAGGGGACCTCGAGCCCGAGGAGCGCGTCCATCCGCGCCCGGCGCAGGGTGAGGCGGGGGACGGTGGCGGGGGCGCCCTCGACGTGGATCTCCCCCTTCACGGCGCGCGCGCCCGGCGCCAGCTCCGTCGTCATGCGTATGGCGGAGCGCAGGACATGGCGCACCATGGCGCGATCGGTGCCGCGCTCGAAGCGGTGGCTGGACTCGGTGTGCATCCCGTGGCGCCGGGCCGCGCGCCGGATGCCGCGCGGCTCGAAGCTCGCGCACTCGAAGAGCACGCGGCGCGTCTCCGCGCGGATCTCCGTGCCCTGGCCGCCCGTGACGCCGGCCAGCGCGACCGGACCCTCGCCGTCGCAGATCAAGAGGTCGTCCTCGTCGAGCGGGCGTGACACGCCGTCGAGCGTCACCAGCACCTCGCCCGCGCGGGCGCGCCGGACGACGATCCGGCCGCCGCGCACGAGATCGAGGTCGAACGCATGCATCGGCTGGCCGTACGCGAGCATGGCGAGGTTCGTCACGTCGACCACGTTCGAGATGGCGCGCACCCCGAGGTGCGCGAGCCGGTACCGCGCGCCGGGCGGCGACGGTCCGATCTCGACGTCGATCACGAGCGCGGCGGCGTAGTGCGGGCAGCGCTCGAGGTCGAGGACCGAGACCTCGACGCCCATCGCGGCGAGGTCCTTGTCCCGCGCCACCACGATGGGATCCCCCACGGGCGGCCGCCGGAAGGGAACGTTGTAGAGCGCAGCGATCTCCCGCGCGAGGCCCACGTGGCCGAGCCCGTCGGGGCGGTTCGGCCCGAGGCCGATCTCGAGGATGGTGTCCGACGCCTCGGGGATCGCGCTCGCGAAGGTGGCGCCGGGCGTCGCGCCGTCCGGCGCGAAGACCAGGATGCCTTCCCCGTCCTCGGAAAGCCCGAGCTCGGCCTCGCTGACGAGCATCCCCTCGCTCGCCACGCCGCCGATGGTCCGACGCTCGATCGTGCCCCCGGGCAAGGCGGTGCCGAGGGGCGCCAGGAGCACGAGGCCGCCCGGATCGGGGACGTTCGGCGCGCCGCAGACGACCTCCTGCGTGCCTCCGCCGCGATCCACCGTGACGAGCCTGAGGCCGCTCTTCGAGGGGTGCGGCCGCACCGACGTCACGCGCGCGAAGACGCACGCCGCCGCCGCGGCGCCGACGTGCAGGAGCGCCTCGACCTCGAGGCCCGCGCCCGTGAGCCGGTCGGCGAGCTCGCGGGGCGAGGCGTCGAGCGCGGGGACGAGCTGCGAGAGCCACTTGCACGACGCGCGCATCAGAACTGCCCCAGGAATCGAGGGTCGTTCTCGAACATCAGGCGGATGTTCGGGATGCCGTACCGCAGCATCGCGATGCGCTCGAGCCCCATGCCGAGCGCGAAGCCGGTCCACCGCTCGGGGTCGAGGCCTGCGGCGGTGAAGACCACGGGGTCGATCATGCCGCACCCGAGGATCTCGATGAACCCCGTGTGCTTGCACAGGCCGCAGCCCGCGCGCGTGCCGTCGGCCTGCTTGCAGAAGACGCACCCGATGTCGACCTCCGCCCCGGGCTCGACGAAGGGGAAGTAGCTCGGCCTCAGGCGCACGGGCGTGTTCGGCCCCCAGAGACGCTCCGCGAACTCGGCGAGCACGCCCTTGAGGTGCGCGAACGTGACCGCCTCGTCCACGAGGAACGCCTCGAGCTGGTGGAACATCGGCGCGTGCGTGAGGTCGTCGTCGCGACGGAACACCGCGCCGGGCGCGATGAAGGCCATGGGGGGCGGCGTCGTCGCCATCGCGCGCACCTGGATGTTGCTCGTGTGCGTCCGGAGGAGGTGCCCGGCGGTCGTGAAGAACGTGTCGTGCATGTCGGTCGCCGGATGGTCCGGCGGGAAGCCGAGCTTGCCGAAGTTGTTCTCCTCCAGCTCGACGTCGGGCCCGTCGAACACCGCGAAGCCGAGCCCGCGGAACACGTCGATGACCTCCTCGCGGACGATCGAGATGGGGTGTGCGTGCCCAGGCACGGCCGGCAGCGGGCGGCCGGGGAGGGTCAGGTCGAACGGCCGCGCGCCGAGGTCGAGGTCGCGCGCGGCTCGGGTGATCTCCGCGAGACGAGCCTGGAAGCCCGCCTCCACAGCGGCCTTGAGCTCGTTGACCGCCTCACCGATCGCGCGCCGGGCCGCCTTCGGCGCCTTCCCGATCCCCGCGAGGAGGACCGTCAGCTCCCCTTTCTTGCCGGAGATCTTGGCGTTCTCGTCGCGCAGGGCTTGCTCCGTGGCGGCCGCCGCGAACCGCGCCGGGAAGCGGGCCCCAAGATCCGCGAGCGCGCGGTCGATCGCCTCTTTCGCGTCGTCGGGCATCGGGACGCTCGACTCTTATCACATTCCGGGGTGCACGAGGGCGAGCCATGCGGTAGAGATACAGTCGGACCGGACCCCACCGGAGCAGGACATCCATGACCACGAGAACCGGACTGAGCGCGTTCATCCTCCTCGCTCTCTCCGCGGCCACCGCCGCGGGCATCGGCTGCGGCTCGACCACGCGGTCGAGCGCGTACTCGGACGATCCGAAGGCGGGAAAGGACGGCGGCGCCGAGGCCGGCAAGGGCTTCGGATCGAACGAGGACGGGCTGCTCCTCGACCCGCCGAACGTCGTCCTCTTCATCGACACGGCGAAGACGCCGCCGGAGCCCGCGACGCAGACGTACACCGTGAAGATCAAGACCGGCGGATCGGGCGAGGACGTCTCCGCGAAGACGACGTTCGAGCTCGTGGACGACGTCGGCAAGTTCACGGGCAACGTCTTCACCAGCAAGACGACGCTCCCCGACGGCGTCCCGGGCATGACGACCATCGTGAAGGCCACGTCGGGCGAGTACAAGGGCACCGCCCAGCTCACGATCGTCGCGCTGCGCCAGTCGGGCGACAACCGCGACTTCTTCTTCCTCGAGCCGCACAACCAGCCGCACTCGCCGGCCAACGACGTGCTCAAGTTCGGCACCAACATCCAGAAGGTCGACGTCGCGTTCGTCATGGACACGACCGGATCGATGGGTGGCTCGATCACGAACCTGGCGAACGCGCTCACGAGCACCATCGTGCCGGCGCTCACGGCGGTCATCCCCTCGGTCGAGATGGCGGTCGTGGACTACAAGGACTACCCGGTCGGAAGCTATGGCGGCGGGGGCGACTTCCCGGTGAAGGTCTACCAGACGATGACCTCCACGGTGTCGCTGGTGAACGCGGGCGTCGCCAAGTACGTCGCGAGCGGCGGCGCCGACGGCCCCGAGTCGCAGATCCCCGCGATGTACCACGTGCTCACGGGCGACGAGCTCACGTGGCCGGGAGGGTCCGTCCCCAAGCACACGCCCCCCGCGGGTCGCTGGGGCGGCGTCAACTTCCGTCCCGGCGCGGTGCCGGTGATCGTGAACATCACCGACATCGACTGGCACGGGGAGGGCCACTCGCCGTACAGCGGCATCCCCGCGCCGACCATGTCGAACCTCATGGCGACCTTCATCAAGACCAACGCCCGCTTCGTGGACATCACCTCGGGCGACGAGAGCCAGGCCAACGAGCTCTCCGACGTCAGCGGCTCGAACGTGCCCACGTCGGCCTTCGGCACGGTGTCTGGCTGCGCCTCGGTCCAGTGCTGCACCGGGATCAACGGGGCCGGGCGCCTGAACACGACGCCGAGCGGGAACTGCCGGCTCAACTTCCTGCACTCCGGCGGCAACGGCGTCTCGAGCGCCATCGCGAAGGCCATCCAGGCGATCGCGATCGGCACGCAGTTCGACATCAACGCCAAGGTGTCGAACGATCCCAGCAACGAGAACGGCGTCGACGCCGTCGCGGCCTTCATGCAGGGCCTCCGCGCCATGGACGAGGGCGACGCCACGCAGGGCTGCCCCGCCCAGACCGCCGTGGACACGAACGGGGACGGCGTGAAGGACACGTTCAAGAGCGTCCGCGTCGGCACCCCGGTCTGCTTCGAGGTCATCCCGAAGGACAACACGACCGTCTCGGCCGCCGCGATCGTCCAGTTCTACAACGCCTTCATCGACATCCTCGGCCAGCCGGGCAACATCCAGCTCGACCGCCGCACGGTGAAGTTCCTCGTCCCGCCGGGCGACTCCGTCAAGTAGGCGAGGCAGCCCGCCCTCCGTTCCCGGAAGCGGACATCGGGGCACCGTGTAGGGACACGTCTCACCAATCGACGTCGCGGTCCAGCCCGGGTGTCGTTGTACTTAGCGAGTCTCACTGTTCCTTGGCACACTGCCCGCGCTCGGATCATTCTTTAGCGTGGAGGCATTTGCATGAACAGGCTTGGACTCTCGGCGGTTCTGATCGCCGGGCTCGGTGCGGCGCTCGCTTGCGGCGGCTCGACGGGTGAGGACGCGCTCTTCGGACCCGACAACGGATCGTCCGGGTCGTCCGGATCGTCGGGCTCCTCCGGGTCGTCGGGCTCCTCGGGATCGTCGGGGACCTCGGGGTTCGTGCCTCCGGAGGAGACGCTCGAGATCGATCCGGCGAGCGCGACGGTCTTCATCGACACCAACACGACGCCGGCGACGCCGGGGAAGCAGGCCTTCACCGTCAAGCTCGTGAAGGCGGGCAACGCCACCGACGTGACGAGCACGGCGGTGTTCGACGTCGTCGACAAGCAGTACGGAAGCTTCACGGGGAACACGTTCACGACCGTGACCTCGCTGCCCGCGGGCCTCCTCGGCGTGACGACCACGGTGAAGGTCGACGCAGGCGCCTACAAGGGAACGGGCGCGCTGACGATCGTGCAGCTCAAGAAGACGGGCGACAACCGCGACTTCTTCTTCGTCGAGCCGTACAAGGCGCCACCGACCCCGGCGACCGACGTGCTCAAGTTCAGCACGAACATCAAGAAGGTGGACGTCGCGTTCGTCATGGACACCACCGGCTCCATGGGCGGCTCGATCACGAACCTGAAGACGGCGCTGTCGGGATCGCTCGTGGGCGCGCTCACGGCGGCCATCCCGTCGGTGCAGATGGCGGTCGTGGATCACAAGGACTACCCCGTGGGCAGCTACGGCGGGACGGGCGACTTCCCGGTGAAGGTCTGGCAGCCGATGACCTCCAACGTGACGCTCGTGAACGCGGGCGTGGCGAAGTACGTCGCGAGCGGCGGCGCCGACGGCCCCGAGTCGCAGATCCCCGCGATGCACCACACGCTCACGGGCCAGGCGCTCCTCGGCGTCCCGGCGTACACCCCCGCGGCCGGCACGTTCGGCGCCGTGGACTTCCGCGCCGGCTCGGTGCCCGTCATCGTGCTCATCACCGACGTGAGCTGGCACAACGCCTACACGGGCATCACGCCGGCGCCGCCGACCATGACGGCGCTCAAGACCGCGTTCGCGTCGACCAACGCGAAGTTCGTCAGCGTCACGGTGTCGGGCACCGAGGCCCAGGCCGACGAGCTCTCCGATGCGACCAAGTCGTCGGTCCCGGTCGGGTCGTTCGGCACGGTCGCGGGGTGCAGCGCGACCCAGTGCTGCACGGGCGTCAACGGCGCGGGGCGTGCGCCCACGGGCCCCGGCGGGACGTGCCGGCTCAACTTCCTCCACTCCGGCGGCACCGGCGTCTCGGCGGGCATCGCGAAGGCGATCGAGGCCATCTCGGTGGGCTCGACCTTCGACGTCACCGCCAGGCCGTCGAACGATCCGACCAACGTGGACGGCGTCGACGCGACGAAGTTCATCAAGGCCCTCCGGGCGAAGGACGAGGGCGACGCCACGCAGGGCTGCCCGGCAGCGCCCGCGCAGGACACGAACGGCGACGGCATCAAGGACACGTTCCTCGCGGTCAAGGTCGGCACCCCCGTGTGCTTCGAGATCATCGCCGCACAGAACGAGACGGTTCCGCCGAAGGCGACGGCGCAGTTCTACAGCGCCTTCATCGACGTCGTCGGGCTGCCCGGCAACGTGAACCTCGACAAGCGCCAGGTGAAGTTCCTCGTGCCGCCGTCGGGTGGCTCCACGAAGTGATCGAGAGGAGTACACAGCATGACGAGACACCTGGGTGTGTGGACGGCCCTCCTTGTGGGCGTGACGACGGCAGCGGGCTGCGGCTCGTCGGGCCGCAACTCGTCGTTCGATGACGCGCCGCCGGCGGGCACCGATCCGGGCACGACGCCTGGCGAGGACGGCGGCGGCCCCACGGGGCCCAACTTCGGGACGACCGACGACGGGCTCACCGTGGACCCGCTCAACGCGGTCGTGTTCATCGACACGGCCACCACGCCGGTCACGCCGGCCACCCTGTCGTACAAGGTGAAGCTGAAGCAGGGCGGCACGGAGACGGACCTCACGTCGGGCGCCACCTTCGAGCTCGCGGACAAGGCCCTCGGGACGTTCGCGGGTCCCACGTTCACGAGCGTCACGACGCTCCCCGGCGGCCTGCCCGGCGCGACGACCTTCGTGAAGGTCGACACCGGGCAGCACAAGGGGCAGGCGTCGCTCACCGTGGTCGCCCTCCGCAAGACGGGCGACAACCGCGACTTCTTCTTCCTCGAGCCGTACAAGCAGCCGCCGAGCCCCTCGAACGACGTCCTCAAGTTCAGCACGAAGATCCAGAAGGTCGACGTCGCGTTCGTGACCGACACGACGGGTTCGATGGGCGGGTCCATCACGAACCTGCGATCGGCGCTCACGGGCACGATCGTGCCCGCCCTCACGGCGGCCATCCCGTCGGTCCACATGGCGGTGGTCGATCACAAGGACTTCCCCTACGGGAGCTACGGAGACTTCAGCGACTTCCCCGTGCGGGTCTACCAGGTCATGACGCCGACGGTCTCGCTCGTGAGCGCGGGCATCAACAAGTACAACGCGAGCGGCGGGTTCGACGGCCCCGAGTCGCAGATCCCGGCGATGCAACACACGCTCACCGGCGAGGCCATCTCGTGGCCCGGCGGCACCGTACCCGCCCACACGCCACCGGCCGGCCTCTGGGGCGGCGTGGACTTCCGCGACGGCTCGGTGCCCGTCATCGTCCTCATCACCGACGTGAGCTGGCACGACGACTACACGTTCCCGCACCCGACGATGGGCACGCTGCAGGCGGCGTTCAAGGCCAGGAACGCGAAGTTCGTCGACATCACGAACTTCGACGAGGGGCAGGCCAACGTGCTCTCGGACGCGACCAGCTCCAATGTCCCGCCGAGCGCCTTCGGGCCCGCCTCCACCTGCCCCACCGGCGTGGGCGGTGCCGCGCGCGGGGCGACGGGGCCCGGCGGCACCTGCCGGCTCAACTTCCTCCACTCCGGCGGGTCGGGCGTGTCCACCGGTATCACGAAGGCCATCCAGGCCATCAGCGTGGGCTCGACCTACGACGTGACGGCCAAGCCGTCGAACGATCCCACCAACGCCGATGGCGTCGACGCCACCAAGTTCATGAAGGCGCTCCGGGCCAAGGACGAGGGCGACGCCACGCAGGGCTGCCCGCCCGCGGCCGCGAAGGACTCGGACGGCGACGGCATCAAGGACACGTTCCTCGCCGTCAAGGTCGGTACACCCGTGTGCTTCGAGGTGATCCCGCAGCAGAACGACACGGTGCCCCCGAAGAACGTCGTCCAGTTCTTCAACGCGTACATCGACGTCCTCGGCCTGCCCGGCAACATCAACCTCGACAAGCGGATCGTGAAGTTCCTCGTTCCTCCGGCGGGCGTGCAGACGAAGTGAGGTCACGCGCATGAAAAGCATCTCGCGGTCGCTCACCGTCTCCTGCCTCGGGCTCGGGGTCGCTCTCGGCTGCGGATCGGCGGGCCGCGGCTCCGGCTTCGAGGACGGCCCGCCCCCCGCGGACCCGAACGCGCCGCCCGGGGACCAGGGCACGTCGGGGACGTCCGGCTCGTCGGGCTCGTCGGGCTCGTCGGGCTCGTCCGGCTTCGGCAGCACGACCGACGGGATGACGATCGATCCCTTGAACGCGATCGTGTTCATCGACACGGCGACCACGCCGCCGACGCCCGCGAAGCAGGCGTACAAGGTCGTCCTCAAGCAGGGCACCACCGAGACGGATCTGAGCTCGAAGGCCGTCTTCACGCTCCAGGATGCGGGGTACGGCACGTTCACCGCGAACGAGTTCACCAGCGTGACGGCGCTGCCCGCGGGCGTCCCCGGCGTCACCACGTTCGTGAAGGTGGACGCGGGCTCGAACAAGGGACAGGCGTCGCTGACGATCATCGCCCTCCGCAAGTCCGGGACGAACCGCGACTTCTTCTTCCTGGAGCCGTACAAGCTCCCGCCGAGCCCCGCGAACGACGTGCTCAAGTTCAGCACCAACATCAAGAAGGTCGATGTCGCGTTCGTCATGGACACGACCGGATCGATGACGGGATCCATCAACAACCTGAAGGCGGCGCTGAGCGGCAGCCTCGTCGCGTCCCTCACCGCGGCCATCCCGTCGGTGGAGATGGCCGTCGTCGATCACAAGGACTACCCGATCGACGACTTCCCCTTCGGAACGCGCTGGTACGGCGACCCGGGGGACTGGCCGGTCAAGGTGTGGCAGAGGATGACGCCCACGGTGTCCCTCGTGAACACGGCCGTGGCGAAGTACGCGGCGAGCGGCGGCAACGACGGGCCGGAGTCGCAGATCCCCGCGATGCAGCACGCGCTCACCGGCGAGGCCATCTCGTGGCCGGCCGGTGGAACGTTCCCGGCCAGCTGGCCGGCGGGCAGCGTCCCGGCCCACACGGCTCCGGCGGGCCGCTGGGGGGGGGTGGACTTCCGCGACGGCGCGGTGCCGGTCATCGTGCTCATCACCGACGTCGAGTGGCACGGCGAGGGGCACGACCCGTACTACTTCCCGTCTCCCACGATGGCGTCGCTCAAGGCGGCGTTCGTGGCGAAGAAGGCGAAGTTCGTGAACATCACGTCAGGGCCCGAGGCTCAGGCGAACGAGCTCTCGGACGCGTCGGGATCGAACGTCCCCGTCGGATCGTTCGGCACGGTGGCCGGTTGCTCGGCGACGCAGTGCTGCACCAACGTCAATGGCGTGGGGCGGGCGGCGATCGGCCCGGGCGGCTCGTGCCGGCTCAACTTCCTGCACAACAACGGGAACGGCGTCTCGACCGGCGTCGCGAAGGCCATCGAGGCGATCTCGGTCGGCTCGACGTTCGACGTCACCGCCAGGCCCTCGAACGATCCGGCCAACGCCGACGGGGTCGACGCCACGAAGTTCATGAAGGCCCTGCGCGCGAAGGACGAGGGCGACGCCGGGCAGGGCTGCCCTGCGTGGGCCGCGAAGGACACCAACGGGGACGGCGTGAAGGACACCTTCGTCGCGGTGAAGGTCGGCACCCCGGTGTGCTTCGAGATCATCCCGCAGCAGAACGACACCGTCCCGCCCAAGACGAGCGTCCAGTTCTTCAACGCCTTCATCGACGTGATCGGCCTACCCGGGAACATCGCGCTCGACAAGCGGACGGTGAAGTTCCTCGTGCCGCCGACCGGCGTCGAGACGAAGTAGGCTCGGGCCCCCGCTGGAGGGGAGCCCGAGCGGCGTCTCAGCCCCCTCGAACCTGGCTGGCCTTCACCACGGACGCGAAGCCGGCGGGGTCCACGAGCGCGATGTCGCTCAGCACCTTGCGGTCGAGCTGGACGTTCGCGACCTTCAGGCCGTGCATCAACCGGGAGTAGCTCGCGCCGTTGGCGCGGGCCGCCGCGTTGATGCGGGCGATCCACAGGCGGCGGAAGTCACGCTTCTTCCGCTTGCGGTGCGCGTAGGCGTACACCCACGCCTTCATCACGACCTCCTTCGCATACGCGTAGAGGCGCGAGCGAGCGCTGTGGTAGCCGCTCGCGTGCTTCAGGATCCTGTTGCGGCGCCGGCGCGCCTTGAAACCACGCTTTGCTCTGGGCATCGGATCCTCCGCTTCAGCCGTAGGGAAGCATGCGCTTGACGTGCTTCTCCATCGTGGGGTGGACCATGTCGTTCTGACGGAGCCGGCGGACGCGCTTGCGCGACTTCTCCTGCATCCCGTGGTTGCCGCCGGCCTTCGGGCGGCGGACGCGACCCTTACCGGTCACGCGGAACCGCTTCGCGGCGGTCTTCTTGGTCTTCATCTTGGGCATGGGTGCCTTCCTTCGAGCGCTTCGGAGGGCTGCGAGGAACACCCCGGGGGCGGGGTGGGCTCGCATTGGAGGCCCTGACGAATGCGGGGCGAGCTTTATGGCGAAATCAGGCGTCCCTGTCAATCCCTGGTGCGCGGGACCTATGAAATCCTTGAAGAATTGCGTCGAGACCGGCCTCGAAGACGGCGTCGAAGTGGGCCGGGCCCATGTAGGGGAGCGCCGCGCCGAGGTTCGGGAGCGAGACGTCCGCCGTGGCCACCGCGGCCGTCTGGCGGGCGGCGAAGCGCACGCGGGAGAGCTCGTCGAGGCCGGTGCCGCACGCGTAGTTGCCGATGATCCGGACGAGGTAAGCCGCCTCCTGGGTCGAGTAGCCCGCGTCGGCGATCTCGCCGAAGATCGCGTCCAGCCTCGCGAGGGAGCTGGGCGTGTTGAACGTCCTCGTGGCGAGGAGCGGGAAGGCGCGCGGGTAGACCTGCGACAGCGCGCGGAAGCTCCGCGCGAAGCCACGCACGCGATCGAAGAACGGGCACACCTCCCTGGGCGGGAGCTCGACCTTGGCGATGAGGAGCTCGACGACCCCGTCGAGGACGGCCTCCTTGCTCGGGAAGTGGTTGTAGAGGGCCATCGCCTCGCAGCCGAGGGCGGCGCCTAGCTTGCGTGTGCTCATCTCATCGAGGCCGTTCGCCTCGATGAGCTCGAGCGCGGCGCGGGCGATGCGGTCCCTCGTCAGCGGCTGGCGCCCGGCCCCGGGACGCCCGCGCGGGTTGGCGGGCCGGAGCTTGGCGCTCGTGCGCGCGGACTTCACGTCGCCATCGCCACGAAGGCCTCCTCGAGCGCCGTCACGACGACGCGGGCGCGCGCCTCGGCGGCGGCGAGGGGCTCGTCCGCGCGGACGACCTCGCGGACGTCGAAGTAGAACTTCACCTTCGGCTCGGTGCCGCTGGGCCGCGCGATGATGCGGCTCCCGCCGGCGAGCTCGAACGCGAGCACGTTGCTTCGCGGCAACTCGAGGGCGCGCGTGAGGCCGCCCTCCGTGCGCGTGCGGGCCTCGAAGTCCGCGGTCGCCACGACGTCGAGGCCGCCGATGGCGGAGGGCGATCGCGCGCGGAGGCCGTCCATCATGCCGCGGATCTCGGCCACGCCACCCGCGCCCTTGCGTGTGAGGTTCACCTGCGAGCTCGTGAACAGCCCGTACCGCCGGTAGAGCCGCTCGAGCTCGTCGGCGAGGGTTCGCCCCTCCGCCGCGAGGTGGGCGGCGAGCTCGGCGAAGAGGACCGCGGCGCTGATGCCATCCTTGTCGCGGACGAGGTCGCCGACGGTGTAGCCGAGGGCCTCCTCGTAGCCGAAGACGAAGCGCAGGCCGTCCCGCGCCTCGAGATCCATGGCGCGGTTCGCGATCCACTTGAAGCCCGTCAGCGTCTCCTCGTAGTGGACGCCAAGCTCGCGCGCGATCACGCCGAGCATGGGCGACGAGACGAGCGACACGAGGGCGAGGCGGCGCCCCTCCCTTCGCCCTCGCTCGAGGACGTGGTTCCCGAGGAGCACGCCGACCTGGTTCCCCGTGAACTGCAGCCAGCCGCGAGGCGGGCCCTCCCCGCGGCTGGGGATGGCGGCCGCGAGCCGATCGGCGTCCGGGTCGTTCGCGAGCACGAGATCGGCACCGAGCTTCGTCGCGAGCGCGAACGAGAGGTCCATGGCCCCCTTCTCTTCCGGGTTGGGGAAGGCCACCGTGGGGAAGTCGCCGTCGGGGGCCGACTGCTCGGGCACGCTCGTCACGTGGGTGAAGCCGGCCTCGGCGAACGCGGCGCGCGCGAGCCTGTCGCCCACGCCGTGCATGGCCGTGTAGACGACGCGGAGATCCCGCTTGCCGGAGGCCCCGAGCGGGGTCACCGACAGCGCGCGCACCCCGTCGAGGTAGGCGCGCTCGACGGAGGCGGGCACCGACGTGACCGTCCCGGACGCGCGCGCGGACGCCAGATCGGCGCGCGGCACGTCCTGCGCGGCGGGCGCCCGCTCGATCGCCTCCGCGATGCCGGCGTCGATGGGCGGGATGATCTGCGCGCCGTTCGTCCAGTACGCCTTGTAGCCGTTGTACTCGGGCGGGTTGTGGCTCGCGGTGATCATCACGCCCGCCGCGCAGCCGAGGTGGCCGACCGCGAAGGCCGTGAGCGGCGTCGGCGCGACGTCCCGGAAGAGGTGGACCCGGATCCCCGCGGCCGCGAGGACGGCCGCGGCGTCCTCCGCGAAGACGGCGCTCTTCCGCCGCCCGTCGAAGCCGATCACGACACCGCGACTGCGTGCATTCTGCACGGACTCCACCAGGTAGGCCGCCAGCCCCCACGTCGTCCGCAGCACGACCGCGCGGTTCATCCGGTTCGGCCCAGCGCCGAGGACGCCGCGCAGGCCGGCCGTCCCGAACTCGAGCGACCCGGCGAAGCGATCGGCGAGATCGGTCGCGGCGAGGTCGGTCGCGGCGAGCAGCGCGGCGAGCTCGGCGCGCGTCTCCGCGTCGGGATCGGACGACATCCATGCTTCAGCCCTGGAACGGAGATCCAGCATCCTCGGCCACTCTACCCGTCTTCGCACCCCCCGGGTATGGTGTCGAACAGCCGATGCTGAGGTTCGCGATTCGCCGCGTGATGTGGGCCATTCCCACGCTCTTCGGCGTGAGCCTCGTGGTGTTCTTCCTGACGACGCTGGAGCGGGAGCCGGAGGCGGTCAGCATGGACCTCCTCGCCCGGTCGCCGGAGCAGGCGATGTTCCTGGAGGACCAGAAGAAGGCGCGGTTCCTGGATCTCCCGCTGTTCCTGAACACCGCGCCGCGCGACGTGGGGGCGCGCGTGGACGAGTACGTCGACCACATCCAGGCCGGGGACGCCTGGGCGGAGGTGTCCGCCAGACGCCTCGCGGGCGTCGGGGGGGCGGGGCTGCCCCACCTCTTCAAGCGCTTCGACGCCCTCGCGCCGGACGTGCGTGGCAAGGTCGCCGTGGCGCTCGCCCCCGTGGGGGAGCGCATGGGCGAGACGGACGCCATCATGCTGCGCGATCCCGAGCAGGCCACGCTCCACTGGGTGCGCTACTGGGAGGACCACGGGCTGGACTTCACGGAGCCCGCCGTCCGCCGGAGCGTCGAACGCCTGGAGCAGAAGGCGTCCGAGGAGCGCGAGCGCGAGCTCGCCAAGGTCGACACGTTCGCGCTCCCGGAGCTCCTCCTCGCGATGGAGCGGACGACGCGGCCGGACGTCCTCGCGAGGCTCTCGCGCGTCGCCGCCCGGGCGACGGGGCGCGCGCCCATCGACGAGCACGCGAGTTTCGGGGAAGCCGCCGCCCAGGTCGCGGAGTGGCGCGCGTGGTGGTTCGTCCACGGGCCGGACTACACCCCGTACGACGGGGGGACGCGCGTCGCGGCGGTGCTGATCGACACGCGGTACGCGCGCTGGACGTACGGCGCCACGACCGGACGCCTCGGCCTCTCGACGAAGGACGGCCGGCCTGTATTCGAGAAGCTCGCCGCCCGCGCTCCCCTGACGCTCGCGCTGACCTTGCTCGCGCTCCTCGTGTCGTACGTGGTCGCCATCCCGGTCGGCGTAATCGCGGCGTGGCGGCGTGGACACGTGATCGACATGGCGGTCGCCTTCGCGCTGCTCACCGCGTACTCGCTGCCGATCTTCTGGGTCGCCCAGTTCCTGGCAGGCGTGTTCGGGCGCGGGGGGACGCTCGGAATCGCGGTCCCCGTGGTCGCGCTCGCGCTGGGATCCATCGCGTTCCTGTCGCGTCATCAGCGCGCGGCCGTGCTGGAGATCCTGTCGCAGGACTACATCCGCACGGCGCGCGCGAAGGGCGTGCCTCGCGCGCGGGTCGCGGTCGTGCACGCGCTCCGGAACGCCATCGTCCCGACGTTGACCCTCGCGGGGGTGCAGTTCCCCTCGATCTTCGGCGGCGCGTTCGTCGTCGAGGAGGTCTTCGGGATCCACGGCGTGGGATGGGAGACCCTCCGCGCGATAGAGAACCACGACGCGGCCTGGCTCGTGATCGTCGTCCTCTTCACGGCGACGATCACCACCGTGATGCTGATCGCCAGCGACGTGGGCAACGCCCTTCTCGATCCACGGATGCGGGCGACCATGGAGGCAGAGCCGTGACGGCCCGACCGCGCACGGCCGGCGGCACGCGCCTCGCCCTCCGGCTCCTCCGCCGTCACGCGTACGCGCGCGTGGGGACCATCGTGATCCTCGCGCTCCTCCTCGTCGCGATCTTCGCCGACCTCCTCGCGAGCCAGCTCCCCGTGCTGTGCGGACACGAGGGCAAGGTGTGGGTGTTGCCCGCGGTGACGCAGCCGGCCGAGCTCGCCGGGACGGACTGCGACGCGATCGCGAGGACGCCCGGGTCGTGGCAGGTGCGCCCGCTCGTCTGCCAGGGCCCGCGCGCCGTGCGCACGGATGTCCGGCTCGCCGCCCCCTTCTCCGACCCCGCCCACCCCCTCGGCACGGACGCGTCGGGCCGCGACGTGTTCGCGCGTCTCGTGCACGGGACGCGCACGTCGCTCACGTTCGCGCTGGGTGCGGCCTTCGCCTTCGCCCTGGTGGGCTCGCTGCTCGGCGCGATCGCCGGGTTCCGCGGCGGCGCGCTCGACGCGCTCCTCTCGCGCGTGGTGGAGACGATGGGCGCTTTTCCCACCCTGGTGCTCGCGCTCGGCATCCAGGCGCTGGTCCCGAGGCCCTCGATCTTCACGCTCCTCTTGGCCATCTGCCTCACGCGGTGGGCCGAGGTCTTCCGGCTCGTGCGGGCAGAGGTACAGAAGGTCGCGACGCTGGACTACGTCATGGCCGCGCGCGCGCTCGGTGCTTCCCCGGTCCGGGTGCTGATCCATCACGTGGGCCCGAACGCGCGCGGCGTCGCGCTCATGTCGTGGGCGTTCGGGATCCCGTCGGTCATCCTCGCGGAGGCGTCGCTCACGTTCCTGCGCGTGGGTCACGATCCGAGCACGGCGTCGTGGGGAGAGATGCTGAGCGAGGTACGCGATCACCCGGCGGCGTGGTGGCTGCTCGCGTTCCCGGGCCTCCTCCTGTTCGCGACTGTGGCCGCGTACCACGTGGTCGGCGAGGCCCTTCGCGACGCGCTCGACCCGAGGGCGCGCTCCGCGGAGCCCATCGCCGCGGCGCGCCCCACCGAGCGCCTCACGCAGCTCCCGCCGTCGGGCCCGATGTTCGAGAGCCGGGCACGGCTACGCGCAGCAGACCCGAAGAAGGGATAGCGGCTCCGTTCGCGGCTCACCCAAGCGCGTCGTCGAGGCGGCGTCCAAGCTTCCGTGCCTGGTGTGTCCCGCTGCTGCTCGACGAGGACCGCGTGCCTCGCGGCCTGCCTCGCTCTCGCGTGCGTGAAGAGGTCGACGGTCCCCGCGACCGACGCCGACGCCGCCGCGCCGGTCACGTCCGAGCCCGCGCC
>SXGR01430995.1_pt1 | contig 24719 bp, 26 predicted proteins | sample 3174711 | NCBI WGS metagenome assembly SXGR01 (sample SAMN11356860, study PRJNA531348) | freshwater metagenome | isolation source: freshwater sample F1-60 | place: China: Fuxian Lake, Yuxi | collected 2017-12-25
CAGCGTGAGAAATTGTCCGTTCCCTACGCGCAGATCAAGATCCTCAACAGCGGTCACATCGCCGTAGCGCTTCGTAACGTTTTCAAGCTCGACGGCATCAGCATCCCCACCCGGGGCGCCCGTTGCGGGCGCCCCGTCGGGGTCTGATTTTCCTTTGCTCATGCAGCGACTACTGCATTCAGCACGTCGAGGTACTTCTGGCGGCGCGGTACGGCCTTCCAGTAGTCCAACGAGGTGATGAAGTCCGGGTTATTGAGGTCGTAGACCTTCGCGTACTCGGCGGGGACGAGGTCAAAGGCGTTCTCATTGGTGATTCCGTAGCCGGTCACCTTCGCGAATGTCTTCTGATTCTCTGGCTTGTGGAAGTAGTTGATGTAAGCCAGAGCCGCGTCAGGGTTCTTTGACTTGGCTGGGATCATCCAGTTGTCGAACCACGATGTTGCGCCCTCGGTCGGGATCACCTCCTGCACGTTGCGGCCCTCCCCCTGCAGCTGAGCAACCGTTACGCCACCGAACGACATGCCGATTGTGACCTCGTTGTTGGCGAACAGGTTTGCCAGTTCACCGGCCGTTGTCCAGTACTTGCGGATGTTTGGCTTCTGCTCGATCAGCTTCTTCTTGATCGCCTCAAGCTCGGTGTCGCTGAGAGTGAAAATGTTCTTGTAGCCGAGCTGGATCGCCGTTGTGTAGATCAGTGCGATGTCCTGCCACACGGAGACCTTGTCCTTGAATTCGGTCTTCCACAGGTCGTTCCATGAGGTCGGAGCCGGCTTGACCACGTCGGCATCGTAGATCAGCGGAATGAACCCCCAAGCCACTGGCACGCCGTAAAGCTTGCCGTCAACATTGACCGCCGGAGCAGTCTGGAAGAACTTCATCGTCGTCTTCGCATTTGGCACCTGGTCGAGATCAATCGTTCGAACCTGGCCAGCGTCGATCAGGATGTTGGTGGTGTCCGAGGATGGGCTCACGAGGTCGTACTGATCCGGAGCGCCTCGCAATTTGGCGACCAGCTCGTCGTTCGAACCGATGAAGGTTGACTTGACCTTCACGCCGGTCTCTTTTGTGAACGACTTGGTCCAAGCCGGATCGGTGTAGCCCTCCCAGCAGAGTGCGTTTATCGTTCCCGAGACGTTGGTCGGAGGCCCGGCCGAGCTCGCTGTCGAGGTCGTGTCGCTATCGCTGCCGCACGCTGCCAGCAGGCTTGAGCCGCCGAATACTCCCGCTGCGCCGACGGCGCCTTGCTTCAGCGCTGTCCTTCGGGTTGCGACAAGCCGACTGCCGCTTTCATCATTTTCGATCTTGGTCATTGCTATCTCTCCCCTTTTGATTGTTGAATTACTTGTTGTCCTCGCGGGACAAAAGTGCGAAGACGACGACCAGTAGCGCTCCGGAAATCACGACCACCGTTGCGATCGCGTTCAGTGCCGGAAGCTGCTCACCCGTACGAAGCGCTGACCAGATGTACATCGGCAGGGTGTTGTCAGCGCCGATCGTAAAGATCGTCACCGGGATCTCATCGAACGACAACGTGAACGCCAGCAGCCCACTGGCCAGAATCGCAGTGCGGATGCTCGGCAGCGTCACGTGAAGGAAGGTTCGAAATGGCGAGACGCCGAGATCGAGTGAGGCCTGCTCCGGTGAGCGGTCAACGCGTAGCATGCGCGCGTAAACGGTTGTGAGGACTGTCGAAACGAGTGCCGTGCCATGAGCAAGCGTCACGGTCAGCAGGGAGCGCGGGACAAGCAAGAGCTGAAAGAAGGTCTGAAAGGCAACGCCGGTGATCACGCCAGGGAGGATCAAGGGCAGAAGCACGAACTTCTGAAATACGACTTTGCCGGGGAAGGTGTAGCGATCGACCAGTAGCGCGCCCGGGACACCAAGCGTCACGGCGATGCAGACCGCACCGATCGCGACGATCACCGATGCCCTCACCGCCGCCCAAACCTCGCTGTTGCTGAAGGCTTCGTCGTACCACTCCCAGGTCAGGCTCTGGAGTGGGAGCGAGGCGATCTCATTCGAAACGACCGAGAACACCGCGATCACTGCCAGTGGCAGATAGAGGAAAGTGAAAAGGAAGATCGCGTAGACCTTCAGGCCTCTGCCTGTGGTCGCTGGGTGGTGGATGCGCTCGCTAAAACTCATTGCCTAGGAGCCGCGTCACGAGCTACTTTGCGGACGTGGTATGCAATGAATACACTCACGCGGGTATGGATGTCAACCCTAACCCTTTGGGTCCGTTGATCGGAATTACGCCGGTGCCGCGTGACGTAAACACCGGCTATGGCCCCGATCGCGCCGATACCGCCGTGAAAGGAATAATTGACGGCGTCGTTCGCGCCGGCGGGATTCCGGTTGTGCTCCCGGTCTGTGCTTCCCAGCTGGCGGCGGCACAGATGGCGGCGGTTTCAGCGCTGGTTCTCTCCGGCGGTCAAGATTTGGATCTGCCTGGTGCGGTCGGCGACGATCGCTGGATCGACCCGCCGCGGGATCTGCACGAGTTCGCGTTGGTTGAGGCAGCGGCCGCTGCCGAGATGCCGGTACTTGGCGTCTGCCGCGGGATGCAGTTGATGAACGTGAGCCGCGGGGGCACGCTGCATGAGGCCATTGAAGGCCACGACGCAGGCGAGCGCCACAAAACTGAGCGACACGTGATCAGCGTTGAGCTACCCAGTCGCTTGGGCGAAGTGATCGGCGGCGATTCGGTCGAGGTCAACACGATCCACCATCAGGCGCTCAACCAGCTTGGCAGTGGAATTCGGGCAATCGCCTGGGCTGCGGACGGCGTTGTGGAAGCCGCCCAGAGTGATCAGTCTGGCTGGTTCCTTGGCGTCCAGTGGCACCCTGAGCTGATGCTCGGCGACGTCGCTGGAGATGGTCTTTTCAGTGCAATTGTTGAGCGCGCCGCAGCTTACAAAGCGCGTTAGCGATCCCACTGGATTGGCGCCGCGTAACCTAGATGCCCGTGCTGCTCTTTCTGCTGCTATTTCCGGCGGTGATCATCGCGGCGCTTTACGCGCGGCGCGTTCAGACGCTGCGCGGAACTCGCCGCGCCGTGCCGGGCTGGCGGCAGCTTTCGATGTTCTCTGGCTTGGTTCTAATCGTGATTGCCGTCGGCTCGCCGATCGGCAGCATCGCCGGCGATCTCTTCTCGGTCCACATGGTCGAGCACTTGATGCTCGGCGACATCGCGACGCTGCTGATCGTTCTGGGGCTGACAGCGCCGCTGCTTGCCCCAGTGCTGCAGCTACCGGGCTTCGGTCGCCTTCAGATTTTCGTCAACCCAGTCGTCGCCTTCGTTCTCTGGGCGGTCAACCTTTACCTCTGGCACCTGCCGCTCTTTCACGAGGCAGCGGTCAGTGATGAGCTGGTTCACGTTGTCCAGCATGCGACGTTCATCTTCCTTGGCATCAACATCTGGATGGCGCTGCTCGGCCCGCTGCCGAAGCCGGCTTGGTTCGGCACCGCGGCCCAGTTCGCCTACATCGTCGCCGTGCGCCTCACCGGCGCCGTGCTTGGCAACGTGCTGATCTTCGGCGAGGTTTTCTACAGCGTTTATGACCCGGGGCTGGCGCGGCGTGGAGTTGGCGCCGCCTCCGATCAGGCGATGGCCGGGGGGATCATGATGCTCGAAGGTTCAGTGCTGACGATCTGCCTGCTCGCTTGGCTCTTCCTCAAGACCGCAAAGCAGACCGACGAGCGCCAGGAACTCGTTGAGTTCGCCCGCGGTCAAGGCGTTGAGCTGACCGATTCGCGCGCCGCCCGCGCCGTTGCCGCCGGCCGCGGCGAGGAGCTGCGCGAGCGGATCGTCGCCGGCTCGTTCAGCTAGCGCGCAGCGGCAGCGCGAAGTGCTGCTCGAGCTCGTCGAGCGTCTGCGCGGCGCTTGTGTGGTGGACGGTGATCATTCCCAGCGCCCTTGCCGGCTTCAGGTTGCCAGGCAGGTCGTCAACAAAGACGATCTCCGTTGCCGGCAGCGCGAGCCGCTCAATTGCGATCTCGTAGATCGCCTCGTCCGGCTTGCGAACACCCTCCTGGCCGCTGATCACGATCGCGTCGAAGAGCTCGGGAAGTTGGTCGTGCGGGTAGCGCTCGATGCCCCAAGAGTTGGAAAGCAGGCCGGTGCGGATGCCGCCGGCACGGGCGATCCTCAGCGCCTCGAAAATCTCCTCCTCAGCGACGATAGAGCCGAAGACGCGGTCAACGAGGCCCGGCGTGCGGTCGGCGCCAAGCTCCAGCAGCGCAGCGAGCCGAATTTCAAACTCCGGCTCCGTGATCACGCCGGTCTCGAGTTCAACCAGCGCTTGGCGGCCATCGGGGTCGGCGGCGAAGAGCTCACGCACGCGCAGCGGGTCAAGCCCCTCGTCCTCACAGAAGCGCTGGAAGCCGGCGAAGACGTCGCCTGTCAGCACGCCGCCCCAATCGAGCAGCAGGCCGCGAGGCTGGCCCTCAGGCGCCATCGCTCAGTGCCCGCGCGCGGCCGGCAAGCTCAACGACGCCGTCGCCGAACTGGGCCAGAAACGGGTCATCGGTGGAACCGGCAAGAGCGCGCTTGTAGTTGCCTTCCATGAAGACGACAAACTTCCAAAGCGCCAGCGTCTGATACCAGCGGATGTCGGTCATCTCGCGGCCGGAACGCTCCTCGTAGCGGGCGATCAGGTCAGCGCGCAGCGGGAAGCCGTCGTCGCGCGTCATCGAGTTCAGCTCAAACATCCCCAGCGGCGGGTCGTCGCGATCAACGTAGAGCGTTGCGAAGTAGCCGAGGTCGGCCAGCGGGTCACCGATCGTCGCCATCTCCCAGTCGAGGATCGCTTCCAGCTTCGCTGGGGTCTCGGCCGCGTAGATCACGTTGCCGAGCCGGTAGTCGCCGTGGACGATCGTCGCCGGGCCCGATTCGGGCATCTTTGCCGCCAGCCACTGGCCAACGACCTCAACATCGGGGAGCTCGCGGGTGCGGTTGTGCTCCCACAGGCCACTGAAGCGGCGCAGCTGGCGCTCGAGGTAGCCGGTCGGCTTGCCGAAGCCCTCCAGCCCTGCGGCCTGCCAGTCGACGCCGTGTAGTTCGGCCAGCGAATCGATCAGCTCCTCACCGAGCTTCTGCCGCTGCGCCGGGTTGTCGAAAATTGCCGGCATTTCGCTGCCGATCACCTCGCCATCGACGTGTTCCATGATGAAGAATGGCGCGCCAATGATCGCCTCGTCGTCGCCGACTGCGAGAACCTTCGGAACGCGCGCGGCGGTCGGCGCGAGCGCGCCAATCACGCGCGCTTCGCGCAGCACGTCGTGGGCGCGTGGTGGCAGCGGTCCGCGCGGCGGGCGGCGCAGAATGAAGCGGGCATCGCCGCGCGTTACCGCGTAGGTGACGTTGGAGTGGCCTTCACCGATCGGCAGGATCTCGATTTCGCCTTGCCCAATTCCTGCCGCGTCGAGAAATTCGCTTAGCGGCTCGAGCACAACCAGCGGCGGGCGCTCGTTGGCTTCCCCTGCGGCGTGGCTGGCGACGATGTCATCGTCGGCGATTTCGTGAACGGACATCCGGCGCATAAAGCTACCCGTCGCCGCACCCCATAGTCCTTTACGCTGCGCAGCAATGGCACAGCAACTGTGGCTACTGCGACATGGCGACGCTGAACCGCACGGCACTCGTGACGACCATGACCGCAAGCTCAGCGCGCGCGGCGTCGAGCAGGCGCGCGCGGCCGGCAAGGCGCTGGCGGCGCTCGGTTTTGAGCCGACGGCCGTGCTGACGAGCCCGAAGGTGCGCGCCCATGACACGGCCGCCGAGGCCTGCGGCGCGCTGCTCTTCAAGGCCGTTGAGTTCCCGCCGCTGGCCGGCGGCTTCGACGGCGCAGCGGCGCTAGAGCTCTGCGGCCCCGAGCACGGTGATCGCGTTTTGATCGTCGGCCATGAACCGGATTTCAGCCAGATTGTCTATGACCTCACCGGCGCCAAGATCGACATGAAGAAGGGCGGCCTTGCCGGAATTCGAATCGGTTCACTGCGGTGCGAGCTGATCGTGCTGATGCGCCCGCACGAACTGATCGAAATTGCGCGCCAGGGCGAGCAATGAGCGGCGTTGCGCGGACGATCGAGGCGGCCGGCGGCGTCGTCGAGCAGGACGGCCTGATCGCCATCGTCCATCGACCGCGCTACGACGACTGGTCGCTTCCGAAGGGCAAGCTCGACAAGAACGAAAGCTCGGAGCGCGCGGCGCTGCGGGAAGTGCAGGAGGAGACTGGGCTCAGCTGCCAACTGATCGAGGAGCTCGAGCCGGTCAGCTACACCGACAACCGCGGCCGTCCGAAGAACGTCCGTTACTGGCGGATGAAGGTCCTAAGCGGCGAGTTTGAAGTGAACGACGAAGTTGACGAGCTGCGCTGGCTGAGCAAAGCCGAAGCGCTCGATCTGCTCAGCTACGAGCACGACCGCGAGCTCGTAGCGGCGCTCGCCGACTGAGCGACTAGCCGAGGCCGTTGAGCGTCTTCGCTGCGCCGACCACGTCGCCAAGCTCAACGTTGTTGACGGCCAGAATCGTCGGCATCTTGCCGCGCGCAGCCTTGCAGGCGTTGGCGCGGGCGACGATCGCAGCCTTCGTGTTTACGATTGCCGAGTCCTCGGCGTAGCTGATTCCGTTGCTGCGGGTGACCCAATGGTTCATTAGGAAGAGCGGGCCGTTAGCAGGGCCGCGGTTCGCGCGGCAGCTCTCGGCCAGCCCGGCCGGGTCGGTCAGCAGCCCGGTGCTCGCGAACGAGTAAGGCGTTTCGCGCAATGTTGACTTGTAGCCCTCGAAGTACCACTTCACCGGCGCCGTCTTCGACTGTGATGTCATCACGACGCGCTGGCCGCTGGAGATCATCTTCGCCAAAGTCGGGAAGCGCGTCGGCGAGCCCTTGTAGATGTACTTCAGCAACCCGGCCTTCGTGGCCGCGGCGGCAAAGTCTGCTGGCGCGATGTAATCCTCGTTGACAAAGACCAGCACTTCGCGCGGGTAGCTCTTCAGGAAAGCGGCGATCGGCTTTAGGCCGTCGACGAGCGGTGTCGAGCCTAGTTCGCACTTGTTGTGGCAAAGGTAGAGCTGGCGCTTCGGGTTGCTTGCATCGGTTGACTGCACATACTTGACCGGCCCGGCGCCAAGGTCGTAACTGCCTGGCACGCCGTAGTGAATGTCGATCAGCATCGCGCGAATCCCGCGCTTAAGCTGCTTATCAACCGCGATCGCGTGGTTCGGAACTCCCCAGCCAATGCTCGAGCTCGACATCGCGTTGTGGCTGCCGGGCAGCACAACTTTGTCGAGCGTTCGAGAGCAGAGCTTCGCCGATCCGTTGCAGGCCGGCGCGGCGGCCGAAGCGACACCGGAGAAGGCAAGCGTGCCAAGCGCGGAGGTCAGAACAGCGACAGTCAGGAAAAGTCGATTTGGGGTCATGAAACGCATTATCACCATTTTCACGTCGCGCTGCGCCGATCTGTCGGCGCAGAAGCGGAGAGGGAGGGATTCGAACCCTCGAACGGAGTTACCCCCGTTACACGATTTCCAGTCGTGCCCGTTCAACCACTCCGGCACCTCTCCGAGGGCACTACAGACGTCGAAGCGTACCCCGCACCCCGTAGCATTGTCGCCCCGTGGCCATCGCTTTTGAAACCCTCGCCGTAACTGACACGATCGGCCAGATTATTCGTGACTTCGGTCTCATCGGTCTCGTTGCCTTGATGTTCGTCGAGAACGTCTTTCCGCCGATCCCCTCCGAGGTGGTTCTACCACTGGCCGGCTTCTTTGTTGCGCGAGGCGAACTGAGCTTCATCGGCGTTCTGTTCGCCGCCACGCTCGGTTCGGTCCTTGGCTCGATTCTGCTTTACGAGCTCGCCCGTTACGGTGGGCGCCCGCTCGTGCTTCGCTACGGCTCGCTTCTGAGGGTTGGACCTGAGGAGCTCGATCGCGCCGACGCCTGGTTTGTTCGCCGCGGCCCGATCGTCGTCCTCGTCGGGCGCTGCATCCCGGGGGTGCGGAGCTTGGTCTCGCTGCCGGCAGGGATGCTGCAGATGTCGCGTGTCCCTTACATTCTGCTGACTCTGGCCGGGAGCCTCGTCTGGAACACAGCTCTGATTGGCATCGGCTGGATCCTCGGTGAGGAGTGGGGCAAGGTCTCCGAAGTCGTCGGCTCGGTCAGCACGCCGCTGGTGATCGTGGTGCTACTGGTTTTGGGTGCGGTCTCGGTCGTCTGGTGGCGCCGCCGCCCCAGCCGACGACTCGACTGAGTTCAGAGCTGCCACTCGCCGTTGGCCAGCAGCGCAGCGCGGCCACCGTCGCTGTCGACGCCGGTCACGACAACGTCGTGCGAGCCGATCATGAAGTCGACGTGGATTCGGCTGAGGTTGAGTCGCTCGCGGTCATCGTTCCCATCGAGGCAAATTCGGTAGGACGAGCCGAGCGCGACGTGGCTGGCAGCGTTCTCGTCGAGCAGCGTGTCGAAGAATGTCGTGCCGAGCTTGCCGATCCGCCCTTCGCCATCGACCAGTGCAACTTCGCCGAGCCGTGAGGCGCCTTCATCGCGCTCGCAGTAGCCGCGCAAAATCTCGGCATTCGTGTCGGCGTCGATCCGAATCGCCTTGCCGTCCTTGAACTCAACCTCAAGCCCTTCAATGATCGAACCGCTCAGCACCAGCGGCTTCGTTGCCCGCACGACGCCTTCGGTGCGCAGCGGGTCGGGGACCGAAAAGATCTCCTCGGAAGGGATGTTCGGCCTGTGGTCAATCCCATCGACGGTTTCGAACTGCGCAGCGAGGAACTTGCTGGTCGGCAGCAGCCCAACGAGGAGGTCGGTGCCCGGCCCTTCGAAGTGGAGCGAGTCGAAGTGTCGCTCTGTGACCTTCTCGGCCGCCTCGATCAACACCTCCTCGCGCTCGCGCCAAGCGGCGACGGGGTCGTCCTCGTCGAGCCGGCAAACGTGAACGAGCGCCTGCGCGAGTCGCTCTAGCGCGGCGGCCGGTTCGAGCTCCGGGAAGACCAGTTCGGCCCACTCTTGGCTCGGGCACGGGCCGATCGTCCAATTCGTCGTCGCGGCGTTGACGACGGTGCCGCTTTCCTTCACCGCTGGCAACTGGTCCTTGCCGACCAGCGCCGGATCGATGTCATCGAAGAGTCCGGGCGCTGCCGGGCCGCTGAGCCCGATCCGTGCGCAGCGCTGGTCGCCGAGCGCAAGGATCCGCTCGCCGTACCAAGATGGGACGAACTCCAACGTCTGCGGGTCGGCGCCCGCGAGGCGGGCGTGCTTGACGTGCGGGTCGAAGTAGCTCACGTCAACAAAGCGCGCACCATGGCGGTAGGCGCTGGCGGCCAGCGCGCGCGCCACCTCCTCCTTGCCGATCTCAGCGCCGATCGCGACGATTTGCCCCTTCTGTACGTTGGCGCCAAAGCCGACCATCAGGTCGGCGAAGCCTTCAAGCGTCTGTTCGTCAAAGCCGCTGAAAGATGCCATTACGCCAGCCTATCGGCCTGCCACTTCAAAACCGCCCGCGCTTTATCTAGAATGATCGTATGTCTACTCCAGGATTTGCTGTTTCCCAGCCCGCAACGCGCGAGCGCTCACTGGCGATCTTCGCCCAGACGATGGGCCTCGTCGCGATCACCTGCGGCTTCGCTGCCGTCGGCGCCTACATCGGCCGTGACCTTGGCGGCATCTGGTTCCTGCTGCCTTGGATCGTTGCGATCGGTTGCCTGATTGGGCTCAACGTCGCCAATAACAAGGGGATGCAGCAGCTGGCGCTTGTTCTGCTCTTTGCTGTTGGCTTGCTGCTTGGCATCTCGATCGGCTACACCGTCAAGTACTACGCGGTCAGCGATCCAACCGTCGTCTACCAAGCGGTCGGCGCAACGGCGCTCTTCGTTGGCGCGCTCGGCGCGGGCGGCTACGCAATCCGCAAAGACCTTTCGTTCCTCTACCGCTTCGCTTTCTTCGCGCTGCTGGGGCTGATTGTCTTCGGCATCGTCACGCTGTTCGTCAGCATGCCGGGCGGTTCGATGATCTATGCCTTCCTTGGCCTCGCGGTCTTCGGCCTCTTTGTCGTGCTCGACTTCAACCGTTTGCGCCGTGCCGGTCAGCAGGAGGTAATTCCGCTGGCGGCAGGGATCTTCCTGACCGTCTTCAATGTCTTCCTCTTTTTCCTGCAGATCTTTGGCGGCAACCGCTAGCCGTGCTGCGCCGCGCTATGGCTTCCCGGCTCAGCGTTCCGGCGGCCGACCAAACGCTGCCCGGCCGTGAAACTGAGCTGTCGGGAATTCCCGAGCGCCACGCTGTCCTTGACGCGCCACTGAAGCCCCCATTCGGCGAGGGCGTGCGCACCGCGGTATTGGGCCTCGGCTGCTTCTGGGGCGCGGAGCGGATCTTCTGGCAGCTTCCCGGCGTCGTTTCGACCGCGGTCGGTTACGCCGGTGGGACGACGCCAAATCCAACTTATGAAGAGACCTGTTCCGGCCAGACCGGCCACACAGAGGCCGTCCTCGTCGCCTACGACCCGGCGCAGATCAGCTACGACGATCTGCTCAAGGTTTTTTGGGAAGGGCACGACCCGACCCACGGAATGCGCCAAGGCAACGACGTTGGAACGCAGTACCGCTCAGCGATCTACTGGGATGGACAAGATCAGCACGAGGCTGCGATCGCGTCGGCTGAACGCTACGGCGCGGCGCTGAAAAGCTCCGGCAAGGGTGAGATCACTACCGAAATCGCCCCGGCAGGTCCGTTTTACTACGCCGAGGATTACCACCAGCAGTACCTCCACAAGGTTCCGCACGGTTACTGCGGCCTGGGCGGCACGGGCGTTTCCTGCCCTATCGGCACCGCCAAGCGGCCTGATTTCGCCCCGGCAACCGGCGCATAACGGCCGATTGTTGTGCCACGCTTTGTGAATGAATAAATCTCGCAGTCTTCTAACTCTCTCCCTTTCAGTCGTTGCGATCGCCGCGCTCCCAGCTGCTGCACAGGCCTCAGCGGCCAGCGCCTCCGGCGCATGCGGCCAGTTCCGCGTGATGCACAACGACAAGATCAGCGGCGTTTCTTTCCCCGCTGGCCCGTACAACATGGTCAACAGCGGCATGTCCTGTGCGCAGACAACGAAGTACTTCCAGCAGTTCCTTGAGGCCGGTAAGATTTCAAAGGGCTGGCAAGTGAAGAACCTGTCAGGCAATCGCAAGCGCTTCACGAAGCTCGGCACGAACCCAACCGTCGATTTTCAGGCGACGGCTGCCAGCGACCCGACGCCGGGCGGCCTGACTTGCCCAGGTACGTTCCGTGTGCTCCACAATGACCGGATCGGCGCGATGAAGCTGCCCGCCGGTAGCTACACGATCAAGCTCGCAAGCCACAACACTCCAGGGCTTAACTGCAAGCTTGCCTCGAACGCTTTCGCTTACTTCCTCAACAACGACTGGGCTGGAAACCTGCCTCATCCGTGGAAGATGAATGTCTCAGCGAAGAGCTTCTACATGAACAACACGCCGAGCGACGGCTTCAGCGTGAAGCGCGTCGGGAGCTAATTAGAGCTTGGCGATGAAGCTCGCTCTTCCTCGCCATCTGGCCGCATCTTTGGGCGCAGCCGCGGTCTGCGCGTCGGTTATCGCCGGCGCGCCGGCCGCGGCGCTCGCCCAGGATGTTGCGCCGACTCCCGAGGGGACCGGCCTAAAGAACTGCGCCGGCACTTACCAGGTGCTTGAGGCATCGCAGGCGGGAACGCTTTCGCTACCGGCCCGCGCTTACACGCTGGCCACCACCGTAGATCTCAACTGCAGCGAAGCAGCGCGGCTGCTGACTGAGTTCCAGCGCAATTGGGGAACGAAGCTGCCTTTGACTTGGAGGCCCGTCAGCGGCCCTGTTGGTTTCGCGAACTCGGCCAGACAGCGCTTCAGCGTTACGCGCGCGCCGTCCGCCAGCACTTCCAAGCTCGCCTGTCCGTACCTGACGCTTGTTCAGGGCGCGCGCGCCGGATCGGTTTACGTTGGCGCAGGGCGCTACCGCCTCAGCCGCTCGTCAACTTCGCTTAGCTGCGCTGCCGCGGCTCGTAACTTCTTCGCCCTTGCCTACGGGACCGGCGACCCCGACGGAACTTGGCGCGCCCAGTCGGTAGGTACCGGCGCGGTCCAACTAATCAGCGGCTCGCGCAGCTTCACGCTCCGCCGCGGCTACTCCACGACCAGCGGCGGTGGCACCTATCCGGCTCGCGGCGAATACCGCTGCAGGCCATTCTTCACGGTCGGCAACAACGACCCGATCGGCAAGAAGTTCACGGTCAAGAAGGGCCGCTACTCAATCACGACCTTCGGTTCAACCGACTGCGCTGCGGCGGTCAAGATCCTGCCGACGCTGCTCGGCATGCGCTCCGGCGTGCTGCCGTCACCGTGGCGACTGCGCAGCACGACAGGGTCGTTCGTGCGCAGCGCCGCCGGATCAAGCGGCTTCAGGCTCTCGCCCTACCTGAGCCAGTAGCGATGCTGAAGCTGCGACGGCTGGCTCCGGTTACTGCTGCGATTGTCGCTGCCGCCGCGATCGGAACCCCGGCAGCGTCAGCGGCTCAGCTGAAGAGCTGCGGCAGCTTTAAGCTTCTGCGCAACGACAAGATCGCCAACCACGCGATCGCAAAGGGGACTTACCGGCTGGCCGCGCTTGGAGTCAGCTGCGAGGTTGTCGCCGGTGATTACGGGCTGTTCGATCAGTTCTTGGCGCAGGACGATTCGCGGTCTCTACCGAAACCGTGGAGCTCGCCGGTTGCTATCGGTCAGCCAAAGTTCGATGCGAAACCGGGCGTCGGCTTCAGGGCCCAGCGAATCTCCGACTGACGGCAGTAGCGCCGCTGCGTTAGAGCCTTTTAGGTGGTCATTCCGGTGAACTGACCACCGGTGATGTTGAGCGTCTGCCCGTGGACGTAGTTGCTCCACGGTGAGCAGAGGAAGAAGACGCCGCCGGCTGCCTCTTCAGGCGTGCCCGGGCGGCCGATCGGAATCAGCATCGATGCCATTCCGCGCATCTGGTCTGGAATACCGAGCTGGACCTTCTCGCCGTCGATCTCCATCGTGTTCTCTTCATCCTTCGAAGCGGTCAGACGGGTTTCGATGTAGCCGAAGGCCACAGCGTTGCAGTTGATCTTGAACTGGCCCCACTCCTTCGCCAGCGTCTTCGTCAAACCGACGACGGCTGCCTTGCCGGCCGCGTAGTTGGCCTGGCCGGCGTTGCCCATCGTGCCGGAGATCGAGGAAACGTTGACGATCGTGCGGAAGACCTCGACGCCCTCTTCTTTCTCGGCCTTGGCAGGCTCGCGCAGGTAAGGGGCAGCTTCGCGGACGATCCGAAATGGCGCCACGACGTGAATGTCGAGCATCCGCTGGAACCAGTCGTCGCTCATCTTGTGAACCGGAGCGTCGAGCGTGTAGCCAGCGTTGTTGACGATGATGTCGATCTTGCCCCAAGCGTCAACGGCTGTCTTGACTAGCTTGGCCGGCGCTGAAGGGTCGGTCAGGTCGCCAGCGAAGACGACCGTGTCGCCGCTGATCTCTGATGCCGTCTGCTCGGCGGCGTCGCCGTCGAGGTCGTTGATCAGGACCTTTGCGCCGTGCTCACTGAGGATCTCCGCCGTCGCCCGGCCGATCCCTCGTGCGCTGCCGGTGACAATTGCCACCTTGTCGTCAAGAACGCCCATGTTCGTTTTCTCCTGAAGTCGATTGGCTTGTAGTCGTGGAAGCTTGCCACGCCGGGCGCCGCGGCGCGGCCTGCCTTCGCCACCAATCCGTATTCTCGGCCTGTGGCAAGTATTCCGGAAGGCCCGCCGTTCATCGATGTCTGCGTTCATCGGAGCGTCCATCCGGCCGTGGTCGCGGCCGAGCTACGCGATGGCCTTGCTGACGGCGTAGTGGCAACGCGCCAGCACTACCTCAGCGCCTGCCAGGCGCGGCGCTGGCGGCAGATCGCGCTGGCCTTCTCGCCGGCCCGCGACGAGGGCGACGGGCTGGCGGCCTATGACGCCGTCAACGCGGCGATCGGCGCGCGGCTCGATGAGGCCGGCGTGCACGTGATCGGCCTTGGCTGCGCCGACGGGGCGAAGGAGCGACGGCTGCTTGAGTCGCTGCCGCCCGGCGGGCCGGTAACCGCGACGCCGGTTGACGTGAGCCTGCCGCTGCTGCAGGTCGCGGCCGACGCTTTGGACGGTGCCGGCGGCGCGCTGCTGCGCCGCCCGGTTGTCTGCGACCTTGGGCTGGCAGCCGAGGATCTGCCAAAGATGGTCGGCGAGGCGCCAGGCACGCGCGTGATCACGCTCTACGGAATGATTCCCGGGATGGAGGCGTTCGCGGCGATCGCGGCGGCATTGGCGCTGCTGCGCTCCGGCGACATGCTGGCAGTCAGTGCCAACCTGCTGCCTGCGGGCGACGATGCGCTGGAGCGGATCGCGGCGCAGTACGACAACGAGCCAACGCGCGAGTGGCTCTGGGCACTCTGCGACGACGCTGGGATCGAGCGCGGTCAGGCCTCGATCACGATCGGCGCGCTCGAGGACGCTGGCGCCGGCGCGCAGGCCGCGATCGGCGCCTGGCTTGAGCCGTCGGTTGATCTGCAGCTTGAACTGGAAGCTGGCACCGCAAGCCTGCCTGCCGGTAAGCCGATCCGCCTGCTGCGCTCGGCCCGCCACACGCCAGCGGGGCTTGAGGCGATCATCATCGCCGCTGGGCTCGAACTGCTGGCGCTCGAGGTGTCGCCGAGTGGCGAAGAGGGCGTTGCGCTGGCGCTCTGCCCCTAGTCGCCGTTGATCGCACCGATCGTGCGCAGCACGGCGCGCACGCGCGGCACTTCGTGCGTGCGAAAGAGGCTCGTCTGGCCCAGTGAGGCGAGCACGGCGAAGAAGCCTTCGGCGCTGCGAACCTCGTCTTCGAAGTAATCGAAGGCGTGAGGCAGCGCGTGGCAGACTGGCAGCCCAAGCACGCGGAGGCGGAAGGTGTTGATGAAGATCCCTGCTTGGTGGCGCACGCGCTCATCGCCGTCCTCAAGGTTTGAGTAGTAGAAGCCGAGGCCCGGATCTACGAACAGCCGCTACACTCCTGCTGCGCGAGCAGCGGCGATCCTCGGCTCGAAGTGGGCGATCAGCTCTGGCAGCGGGTCGCCGTCCAAGCTGACGGCACCGACCTCGCGCACGTTCTCGCCCTGCACGAAGCAGAGAACTATTGCCGCGTCGTACTGCGCCGCCAGCGCGAAGATCTCCTCGTGGTGGGCGGTGCCGGTGAGGTTCAGCAGGTTGGCGCCGGCCTTCAGGCAGGCCTCAACCACGGCCGGTTCGTAGGTTTCGACTGAGACGAGGATGTCATCTGCCCGCAGCGCCTCGATCACCGGCACGAGCTGCTCAATCTGCGAGCCTGCGCCAACGCGCTCGGCATCGAGAATCGTTGACTCTGCGCCGATGTCAATCAGGTCGGCTCCCTGCGCTGCCAGCACGCGGCCGCGCGCGATTGCCGATTCGACCGATGGCGCGACGCTCTCGCGGTACCACGAGTCGCGCGACATGTTGACGACCCCCATAATCGCCGGGGCAGCGTCAAAGTCGAACTCGCGCCCGCCGATGTCGAAGCTGGCGACCGGCGTGGCAATCTCGTCGGCGTGGTCACCGGCGAGCTTAGCTAGGTCTGCGAGCGTCAGCATCGGCCGGCTACTTCGGCTTGTTCAGGTTGGCGTGGCTGAGTAGGTACCACTCGTCGCCGACCTTGATGAACGAGCTCAGGTAGGGCGCCGGGGTGCCGGGGAATTTCGTGCCGTCAACCACAAGCTCGGTCGTCGCGACGAAAGCGACCGACATCGAATCATCGTACACGCGAGCTTTGACTTGCTCGATCCTGTAGCTGCTCAGCTCCGGTAGCCCATCAATGAACTCGCTCTTCGTTAGCGGCGCGCCGGTTGCGCGCTGAAGTTGCCAGTTCGGGGTTAAAAACTTCTCAAGGTCGGTCCTGTTCTTTGTCTTCACGTCCTCGAACAGGCGCGTGACTAGCTCTGTGCCTTCGCTGTTGGCCTCGGTCGCGCTAGCGGACGAGTCGTAGCTGGCGCTTCCACACCCGGCGATCGCGGCTGCTGCGATCAGTACTGCTGCGATTGAGACTGCCCGCGTTTTCATCGGCCGAGCATAGCCTTCGATCAGCCGCCGACGCTGATCCTGAAGGTTGCCTTGAACTGCTCGCCGGGGGCTACGCTGATCAGCCGGTCGCCGCTGATCATTGCGTTGGTTGGCGCCGTCATCGGTTCGAAGCAGATGAATGGCTGGTCTGGCGGGGCGTAGACCTGGGTGAAGTGGTAGCCGCCCTCGAACTCAAGCTCAATCTCCCGCCCGGGGCCGCTCAGCGTGAAGTGCGGTGGCTGGCTCAGCTCATCGAAGAGATCGTCGAAGGCGCGGTCGCCGAGCGGAGCGCGGGCGCCGCTGGCCGGCTCGTGCCCGCCGCTGGGAATCCCACTCGGCTCCAGCAGCGCTTGGCGCGTTACCGGCAGCTCAATCTCAATCCCATCACGCGAGCCGCCCGGCAGCGCGAGGTAGGGGTGGAAGCCAAACGCGATCGGCACGTTGCTGTCGCCGGTTGGGATCACCGTCGTCGCGACGGTCAGCGAGCTGTCGTCGAGCCGGACTTCGAGTTCGAGCATGTGGCGGAAGGGGAAGGCGCGCGCCAGCTCGTCGTGGGCTGAGAAGTCGAGCCGTGCCTGAATTACGGCGGCCCCGCCCAGCTCGCCGGCCTCAACGACCTCCCAGTAAGGCGAGGCGCTGAGCAGCCCGTGCATCGGTAGGCCAGCGGAGTCGAAGTGGAGCGGCGAATCGTCGGCGCTTAGCGTCACATCTACGCCTTCAAACGAGTAGCTCATCGCAGCCAGCCGGTTGGCCCACGGGTAAAGCAGCGGAATGCCGAAGGTTGAGCCCTTCTCCGCGTAAGCCTCGAGGCCGCCGCGCTGGCCGAGCAGCTCCTCGCCTTTACGGCGCAGCGAGCAGCAGACCATTCCAACCCCCGGCGCGTAGACCGCTTCCAGCGCGCCGGAGGCCGATGTCAGCGTCAGCGTCGCGTGGCCATCAGTTGTGCTTTCTGCGACTGCGGCGCTCACAGGCTCAACTCTAATGCGCTGGCGGCCTAACGCTGCCGATCAGCGCTTTACGCTATCCAGTGCTCAGACGTGGAAAAAACCGCGCCTGAGGCCTCAAATCGAAGCGCTAGGCCCGCCGTGCTCTTTCCAACAGTCACCTTCGCAATCTTCTTTCTGATCGTTCTGCCGCTGAACTGGCTGACGATGCATAGTCCGCGCAACTGGCAGATCATGATGCTGGTTGCCAGCTACCTCTTCTACGCCTGGTGGGACCCCTGGTTTGTGCTGCTGCTGGCCGGTTCAACGCTCTTCAACCAGTTGATCGCGGTGAGGATCTTCAAGGCCGAGGCGCCGCGCGCGCGCAAGGCGCTGCTGTGGGTTGGGATCGCCGGCAACCTCGCCTTCCTCGGTTGGTTTAAGTACTGGAACTTCTTCGCCGGCTCGGCCCAAGACGCCGCTGGAACGCTTGGGATTCAGCTCGATCCGGGCTTCGTCGCCGTCGTGCTGCCGGTCGGCATCTCGTTCTACACCTTCATGGCGCTCAGCTACATCATCGACACTTGGCGCGGCACCTACGAGCCGGTTTCGCTCTCGCGCTTCGCCGTATTCCTCTCCTTCTTCCCGCATCTGGTCGCCGGGCCGATCGTTCGCCCGGCCGAGCTGATTCCGCAGTTCGACAATCCGCCCGATCCGCGCGAAGTTGACGCAACGCGCGGCTTTGCGCTGATCCTCGGGGGCCTCTTTCTGAAGGTTGTGCTGGCATCAACCTGCGCCAAGCTCGTTGATCCGGTCTTCGGTTCACCAAAGCTGCACAGCGCGCCCGAGGTGCTGCTTGCGATCTACGCCTATGCGGTTCAGATTTTCTCCGACTTCGCCGGTTACAGCACGATCGCGATCGGCGTTGCGCTGCTGCTCGGCTTCCGCTTCCCCGACAACTTCAACAGCCCATACCGCGCCACCTCGGTTCAGGATTTCTGGCGCCGCTGGCACATGACGCTCTCGCGCTGGCTGCGCGATTACCTCTACATTCCGCTCGGCGGCAACCGCGGCAGCCGCTTTGAAACTGAACGCAACTTGATGCTGACGATGGTGATCGGCGGCCTCTGGCATGGCGCCAACTGGACCTTCCTTTTCTGGGGCGCGCTGCACGGAAGCGCGCTGATCGTCGAGCGCCTCGCGCGCGGTCGGCGCGAGGCGCGCGGCAAGCCGCCGATGGCTAAGTGGCTGGCCTGGCTGATCACTTTCAACTTCGTCTGCTTCGCGTGGATCTTCTTCCGTGCTGAAACCTTCGGCCAAGCGCTCGGCGTGATTGAGCGGCTCTTCACCGGCTGGGGGCAGGGCTCGCCGGCTATCTCACTCGGCGTCGTTGCCGCCGTCGCGACGGGGATCGGCATCCAGTTTCTGCCGGTCAACTTCTGGGCTAACTTTCAAGCCCGGGTTAGCCGCTTCCCTTACTACGCGCAGGGCGCCGCAGCCGGCTTCGTGCTGATGGTGATCAATGTCCTCGGCCCGGCGGGCGTCGCCCCGTTCATCTACTTCCAGTTCTAATGGACGAACACGGCCTTCCCCAGCAGGATCCGCGGCGGCGCACAATGCCAGCCGGCCATGTGCTCGTGGCGCTCTTCATTGGCCTAGTCGTCGCTGCGCTACTGAACGCGCAGGGGATGCACAAGCAAGCGTTGTCGAAGGGGCCGGGGGTCGGCCGTGACATTGCGGGAACTTTGACAGCCGCGCTCGCGGGCGTCAGCGGCGTCTTTCAGATCGATCAGCCGCGCAAGCTACTGAAGGCGGCGCTCGGGCGCAGCGGCGATGACAAGCTCGTCGGCAAGCTGGCAATCACAGCGAAAGCCCCAGCCGCACCCACCGTGCCAACGAAGCCGGTCTACTCGGCCGCCAAGCCAATGAGCCTCTACCTGACCGGCGATTCGCTGATCACCGACCCCGCTCCCGTACTACTGGACAAGATCTCGACCAACCCTGCGATAAAGCCGCTCGGCCTGACCGACGTCCACGCCGCAACCGGCCTCGTCCAGCCAGAGATCTTCAACTGGTTTGAGTATCTGCCGCAGCAGATCAAGGCTCTGAAGCCGGACATGACGGTCGCGACCTTCGGCGCCAACGACGGGCTCGGCTTCACCGGTGTTGCAGGCGCCGATGAGTTCGGCACGCCGGCTTGGCTTGCCGAGTACGCCAGGCGCGTCGGCGGCGTGATGGATCTGATCACCGCGAAGGGCGGCCAGCTCGTGATGCTTGGCCTGCCGATTCCGCGCGACCCGGCGCTGGCCGCGCGCTGGGCGAAAATGAATGTGATTCAGAAGAGTGAGGCCACCAAACGCAAGGGGTTGGTCGCTTACGTTGATCTCTTTGACAAGTTCAAAGACGCGAAGGGGAGGTACGCCGATTTCCTCCCCGACTCAAACCGCCAGCTTCAACGCGCTCGCAGCTCTGACGGGATTCACTACGAGTCGCTGGGAGCAACGATCGTCACCGACGCGATCATCGAAGCGATCAACTCGCTTGCGACCGTGCCGGGGCTTGGCGCGGAGCCTGCGGCTGGGGCGGCCCCGCCCTCAACCAACCCAACTTGAGCTGGGGAATTAGCCGCGCGGAAAAGTATCCGGGAGCGGCCACGCAGCGGAATTCTGTCTTACCCCGCTACGCCGCCCGCCAGCAATCACGGAACCCAAGCGGAGGGGGAGGGATTCGAACCCTCGGTACAGGGGTTACCCGCACAACAGTTTTCGAGACTGCCCCGTTCAACCGCTCCGGCACCCCTCCGGAGCCGCGCATCTTCTGCGCGACAGTCGCAGCCTAGCGAGCCGCCATCGTCGCGCGGCCGCAGCCCTTCGCGCGGCAGGGCAAAAAGTCGCAATCGTGCAGCGGATCTGGCACGATGACATTCTGGACGAATAGGTCTAGTCTTATCTGCAGAGCCAATGGCCAGCAACCTGATCAAACTCACGCGCCGTCACCATCCCGTCAATGCACCGACGGCGCTCTCGAAGCTGAGCGAGATCGTCGCTGAAACTGGCACGCTCACCGACGAGGACATCCGCGGTGTCGCCGCCGACTACCGGCTCCCCGAAGCATCGGTCTACGGCATCGCAACCTTCTACGACGACCTGATCGCGCCGCGCGGCGAGCGCCACGTGCGGATCTGCACCGGCACGGCCTGCTTTGAGGCCGGCGACGCTGACAGCGCGCAGCGGATCTGCGACGGGCTTGGCGTGGGGATCGGCGAAGTAAGCGATGACGGCAGCGTCTCGGTCGCCGAAACCGTCTGCCTTGGCTTCTGCCACAGCAGCCCGGCGGTGCGCGACAACGACGTGATCGACGCCGGCCCCGGCGTGATCGAGCGCGTGATCGAAGGCACAACCGTTGAAGCGGGCGAACCGCCGATGCGCAGCCTGCTAGCCGAACCTGTCCTAACGCAGCCGGGCACCTGGGCCGGCCTGCGCCGCGCGCTCGCTGAGCTCACCCCTGAAGATCTCCTTCAAGTAGAAATGAAGGCCGCCGACCTGCGTGGCCGCGGTGGCGCCGCCTTCCCGGCCGGCAACAAGTGGGAGTTCGCGCGCAACGCGCCCGGTGAGCAGAAGTACATCGTCGCCAACGGCGATGAGGGCGACCCCGGCTCCTACATTGACAAGTACCTGATGGAGCAGTCGCCGGAGCTGCTGCTCGAAGGGCTCGCGCTGGCCGGCTACGCCGTCGGCTCCGACCAAGGCTTCGTGCTCGTTCGCTCCGAATACCCACAGTCGACAATCATTCTGCGCGAAGCGGTGGAGCAGGCGGAGGCCGAGAACCTGCTCGGCGACAACATTCTCGGCAGCGACTTCAGCTTCAGCGTGACGATCGTTGAAGGCGCTGGCTCATACGTAGTTGGCGAAGAGACGGCGCTGCTGGCCTGCCTGCAGGGGCTGCGCGGCACCGTCTCAGCGCGCCCGCCGTTCCCGGCTGAGCGCGGCGTCTACGAGGAGCCGACCGTCGTCAACAACATTGAGACGCTCTGCAACGTTCCCTTTATCGCTGCCCAAGGCGCAGAGGCCTTTTGTAACTTAAGCCCCGGCGACTCGGCCGGCTCGAAGCTCGTCTGCTTCAACTCGTCGTTCGTCAACCCGGGGATGGTCGAGGTTCCTTTCGGCCTGACCGTGCGCGAGCTTTGCGAAGAGGTAGCCGGTGGCCTGAAGGACGGCGCGCAGATCAAGGCGGTGCAGATCGGCGGCCCGCTCGGCGGCATCCTGCCCGCCAGCCTGCTCGACACACCGTTCGATTTTGGTCCGCTGGCCGAAGTTGGCTGCATGGTCGGCCACGGCAGCATCCTCGCCTTTGATCAGACGACCGACATGCGCGCGCTCGCCCAGCACCTGCTGCGCTTTGGCGCGCACGAATCGTGCGGCAAGTGCTTCCCCTGCCGGATCGGCCTGCAGCGCGCCTATGAACTTTTCAGCGACGACGAGCCGATCGACCGCGAATCGCTTGAGCAGCTGCTCGAAACTCTTGAACTAGGCAGCCTCTGCGCCCATGGCAGCGGCATGCCGGCGCCGATCCGCAGCCTTCTGTTGCACTTCCCTGACGAATTGGGGCTGCGCTGATGCAGGTGATGATCGACGGCAAGGCAGTTGAGGTTGAGCCAGGGACGACGCTGCTGGAAGCGATCCAAGGCAATGGCGGCCACGTCGCTTCGCTCTGTTACGACGAGCGGCTCGACCCTTTCGGCGCCTGCCGCGTCTGCATGGTTGGCGTTGAAGGCGCGCCCGGCCCGCTCCCTTCCTGCACCACGCTCTGCCGCGAAGGGATGGAGATTTCGACGAGCGACGAAACCGCGCTGCGCGTTGCCGCCGCCGTCGTCGAACTGGTCCTCAGTGAGTTGCCCGAAGCGCCCGGCGAGCACACCGCGCTGGCCGTCGTCGCAAAGCAGCTGAACGTGACGAGGACGCGCTGGACCGGCGCCGTGCACGAGAAGGACGAAGATCTGCGCCATCCATACCTCGCCTTCCGCCACGAGCTCTGCATTAGCTGCGGCCGCTGCGTGCGCGCCTGCGACGAAGTTCAGGGCGCCTTCGCGCTGACCGTCACAGGCCGCGGCTTCTACTCCAACGTGACCGCCGGTGTTGACAGCGGCTTTGCCGAATCTTCCTGCGTCTCCTGCGGCGCCTGCGCCGACACTTGCCCAACCGACGCGATAGTAGAATTAAGGCTTCTGGAATTAGCTATCGAGCAGAACGGTTCAGGGGAGTAGCGAGATGATCAAGTCGTCGAAATCCACTGTCAGCACAACCTGCGGCTACTGCGGCGTCGGCTGCCGCCTCGAGGTTCACCCGCGCAGCGGCGTTATCGCCTCAATCACTGCGGCGATGGACGGCCCCGCCAACAAGGGTCATACCTGCCTGAAGGGCCGCTTCGCTCACCAGTTCACGCGCTCCGACGAGCGGCTAACTACGCCGCTGATCCGCGAGGGCGACGGCTTTCGCGAAGCGACCTGGGACGAGGCCTTCGAGCGGATCGTCTCAGAGTTCACGCGGATCAAGAGCGATCACGGGCCCGACGCAATCGCCGGCCTCGCCTCCTCGCGCGCAACCAACGAGGACTGCTGGGCGATGCAGCGGCTGATCCGGGCCGCCGTCGGCACCAACAACATCGACAACTGCTCGCGCGTCTGCCACTCGCCAACATCGTTCGCGATGCGCCGCTGCTTTGGCTACTCCGGCGCCACAGGCACCTTCAACGACATTGAGGCCGCCGACGCGGCGATCCTGATCGGTGCCAACGCGACCGACGGCCACCCGGTAGTCGGCGCGCGAATTAAGCAAGCGGCGATTGGCGGGATGAAGCTGGTGACGGTTGACCCGCGGCGGATTGAGCTGGCCGACTACGCCGAGCTGCACTGCTCGATGCGCCCTGGCACCAACGCCGCCGTGATCCTTGGCCTCGCCAACGTCGTGATGACCGAAGGGCTAACCGACGAGAAGTTCATCGCCGGGCGGACCGAAGGCTACGAAGAATTCGCCGCGCTGCTGGCCGAGTACCCGCCTGAGGAAGTAGAGCGGATCACCGGCATTCCCGCCGATGACATCCGCACCACCGCGCGGATCTACGCGACGGCGGAGAACGCTTGCCTGATCTGGGGCCTTGGCGTAACTGAGCAGCGCTACGGCTCCGAAGTTGTACAGCTGATGTGCGGCCTGGCGATGATGACCGGCAAGGTCGGCCGGCCCGGCTCAGCGCTGCTGCCGCTGCGCGGGCAGACCAACGTTCAGGGCTCCTCCGACATGGGCGCGCTACCCGATACCTACTCCGGCTACCGCCCGGTGAGCGATGAGGCCGTAGCGACGACGTTCGAAGAGCGGTGGGGCGTGGGCCTCTCGCGCGAGAAAGGCCTGACGATCCCGAAGATGTTCGACGCCGCTATCGCTGGCGAGCTGAAGTCAATGTTCATCTTCGGCGAGGACGTCGCCCAAACCGACCCCAACACGACGCACGTAATTCACGCGCTCCAGTCGCTCGAGTTCCTTGTCTGCCAAGACATCTTCATGACTGAGACGACGAAGTACGCTGACGTGATCCTGCCCGCCTCAGCTTTTCTTGAGAAGGAAGGCACATTCATCAACGCCGAGCGCAGGATTCAGCACGTAGCTGCCGCGATCGACCCTGCCGGCGATGCGCGCACCGATTTCGAGATCCTCACCACGCTCTCGGCCGCGCTCGGCCACGAGATGAACCTCGCCACGCCGGAGCAGGCGATGGAGGAGATCGCCGCCCTCACTCCCGAGTTCACCGGCGTCACCTACGAGCGGCTCGGCCGCGAAGGGCTTTGCTGGCCGGTCGCGGCAGACGGCAGCGACGCACCAATTCTTTACGAAGAGAAGTTCCACCACGCGAACGGTCTTGGAACCTTCAACGCGCTGCCTTACCGCGAGCCCGGCGAGGTTGCCGACGACGAGTTCCCGTTGATTCTGATCACCGGGCGTCGCCTGCAGCACTACAACGCCGGAACGATGACGCGCCGCACAAGGAACCTTGAGCTGATGGAGAGCGACTGGCTTGAGATCCACCCCGATGACGCCGCCCGACTCGGTATCGATGAGCTCGATCTTGTGTCGGTGCGAAGCCACCACGGGCGGATTGAGATTCCGGCGCGGATTACCGACCGGATCGAAAAGGGCAACGTCTTCACCGCCTTCCACTTCCCCGAGCTGCGCACCAACCTGCTGGTCGGTGACTCGGTCGAGGTAAATACAGGCTGCCCTGAGTACAAGGTCGTCGCAGTTGATGTGCGCGCGATGAGCGAAGCACCGTCTGGTACGCCGGCGCTCGTAGCGGCGGACTGACCGAAGGGGCTGGCCGGTGGCCGACGCTGACTCAGGGCGGATGGTCACCAGCGTTCTGCGCGAAGGCGAGCGCGACGAGATCGCCGTTGAAGAGCCGCTCGAGATTCGCGTTGACGGTGAGGTGCTTTCGGTCACTATGCGCACGCCCGGAAATGACGAGGAGCTGGCGCTCGGCTTCCTCTACGGCGAAGGGTTGATTGACGAGCCGCACCCGGCAGGTCCTACGACCGACTTCGCCGCCAACATCGTTGATGTCGCCGGGCCGCTGCTGAGCGACCCGGGGCGGCGAAACTTCTACACCACATCCTCCTGC
>SXGR01184313.1_pt1 | contig 24718 bp, 13 predicted proteins | sample 3174711 | NCBI WGS metagenome assembly SXGR01 (sample SAMN11356860, study PRJNA531348) | freshwater metagenome | isolation source: freshwater sample F1-60 | place: China: Fuxian Lake, Yuxi | collected 2017-12-25
ATAACCGCAAAGCCCCATTTAGCTTCGTCGATAGCGGTTGGGCGAGTGGTACGAATTTCATCGGTAGCCCAAATTTCTTCCACCAAACGGTGCAAGCGGCCACGTAACTTATCTTGTTCGAAGGTGAGAAGGCTGCCGTTTTGTTTGTCGGCCAAGGTATCTACGATTTGGTCGTATTTGCGAATCAGGGTACGGCGGGTAACTTCGGTAGGGTGAGCAGTCAACACGAGTTCGATGCTTAATTCGCTGATTTTTTTGGCTAATTCTTCTTTCCCGTATTTACCCGCAAAGTCTTGCAACATGGCTTGCAAGCCATCGTCGCGCTCAGATTCGGCACTGGAGAAATACTCTTGGTCGGCAATATTGGCCAAGTTCAGAAATTGGTTAAAGGCGCGCACAATCGGCAGAATATCGGCATCGTCTAGCTCGCCTAACAGCGTTACCAGCGGTGCAGAGTCGGCATCTTCCATGCGGTTAATAGACTTACCTAACTTGCGAATTCCCTCGACTTTCGTAAACAGATCTTCGCCTTCGTGGGCGTGAATCGTCTCACCTAGGAGCTCCCCCAATAGGCGCACATTCTCGCGTAGGGTTTCAGGCAGCTTTAACATCGGGCATCTCTCCAAAAAAACAGGGCCAAAACAGGGCCAAAAAAACAGGGCCCAACAGATCGAGGGAATGAAATGAAGCATCAAAATAGGGCGGCATTCTACGACATCGCCCCCAGCTTGGGTAGAAATTACCCCTGTGCTTATCGTAAAAGTAACAAAAATCAGCATGAATCATAACTGACTTAGCCCGCCACACTGAACGGACTAGTGCTGCCACAAGAACTCTCAGCAGTATTTATGCCAATGCCTGATTTGGGTGCACGCAACCAAGGGTAATTTATCCTACTTTACATTTGGCGGCGCTCATACTGAGGAATAAACCAACGCCAGCTGAGATAAAGGAGTAGGCTGCTTCTATCTGTCATTAAAGCTTACTCATTATTTTTTAATCTTTTGGTCATTTGCAGTGTACGTTGCCTAGGGCAAGCATTCCCCCCCACCCGATTCATCTCAGTGCCTTCTTTCCCCCTGAGGTTTTAACCCTTTGAGCCTTCTAGGCTTTCAGGCCTCACATCCAAATACTGAAGATGGAATTCTTATGACAACCAAGAACAAGGAAAATGAATCAACTACACCCAAAACGAATACAGCGGAACCCCACACGAATACGGCGGATGCGCCAGAAATAGTCACATCGAAAGACTTCCCCATTGTGGGTATAGGAGCATCCGCCGGCGGCTTAGCCGCCTTTGAAGCCTTTTTTTCAGGGATGCCTGCCAATATTGAACCCAATATGGCGTTTGTTTTAGTCCAACACTTAGCGCCAGACCATCACAGCATTCTCACCGAACTGGTGCAACGCGGCACTCATCTTAAGGTGTATGAAGTTGAAGATGGCGTGAAGGTGCAAATCAACTGCGTCTACATTATTCCACCCAATCGCGATATGGCCTTTTTGAACGGCACCCTGCAATTGATGGAGCCTGCTGAGCCGCGCGGCCACCGCTTACCGATTGATTTTCTGTTTCAATCGCTAGCGCACGATCAGCATGAACGCGCAATTGGCATTGTGCTTTCTGGCACAGGCAGCGATGGTACCTTGGGTGTGCGCGCCATTAAAGCGGAAGGCGGAATGGTGATGGTGGAAACCATTGAAACCTGCGAATTTGATGGTATGCCGCGCAGCGCGCTCGATACGGGCTTAGTGGATTACGAACTTCACCCCGCCGATATGCCCGCACAACTTATCGCTTATGTAGAACACGCCTTTCGTCACCCGCCTAGGCCAAACACCCTAGCGGTTACACTCAACGAAAACTCACTGAAAAAAATCTTTGTATTATTGCGCACGCAAACGGGCCACGATTTTTCACAGTACAAACCCAGCACTATTTGCCGTCGAATAGAACGGCGCATGGCGGTGCATCAAATTGATAGCATTGAAAGTTACGTAAAATATTTACAACAAACACCTGTTGAAATAGAAGCCTTGTTCCGCGATTTATTAATTGGCGTGACCAATTTCTTTCGCGACTCAGACGCATTTGATGTGCTTGAGCAGCAAACCATTCCAACATTGTTTAAGGGAAAACAAGCAGGTGCAGTGATTCGCGTGTGGTCTACCGGTTGCTCCACGGGCGAAGAGGCTTATTCCATTGCGATTTTGCTGCAAGAGCGTTTAGAAGCACTTAAACAGCATTTTAAAGTTCAGGTATTCGCAACCGATATCGATAGCCGCGCCATTGCCACCGCCCGCGCCGGTGTTTACCCCGCCAGTATTGCCGACGATATTACGCCCGAACGCCTTGCCCGATTTTTTACCGCCGAAGCGGATGGCAGTGCATACCGCATTCACAAAAATATTCGCGATATGCTGGTGTTCTCTGAACACAATCTTATTAAAGACCCGCCCTTTTCTAAACTCGATTTAATCAGCTGCCGAAATTTATTAATTTATATGAGCGCAGAATTGCAAAAGCGCATCATCACTTTATTTCACTACGCATTAAACCCTAGCGGCATTATGTTTTTAGGCACATCGGAAACCGTGGGCGAACTTGCCAGCTTATTTGTACCGCTAGATCGCAAAGCCAAAATGTATCAACGCAAAGAAGATTTTCAAGGTGCAAAACGCGCAGCGTTAAATCGTTTTTTACCGCCAACAACAACGCATTATTCTGCACGCTTGCCGAGCACAGCCAACACAATGGACAGTAAATTGCCCAACCTTGCCAAGTTATCCTTACGCGAATTAACCGAAAAGACCTTGTTGCACTGCCTCGACCCAGCCTGCGCATTGGTGAACAGCCAAGGCGATATTTTGTATTTACATGGCCGCACCGGCATGTACTTGGAACCTGCGCCCGGTGAAGCCGGAATCAACAATATTTTGAAAATGGCGCGCGAAGGACTCAAGCGCATACTCACTACCAGCTTGCACAAGGCGACAACCAGTAAAGACCCACTACACATTCACAATATTAGGGTAAAAACGAATAGCCATTTCACACGAGTGAACATAACGATTTGCCCAGTGCTCGTGCGTTCTGCCGCAGTAGTAGAGTCCCCCTTATTTCTAATCATTCTTGCTGATGCGGGAACTCTTGATATACATCAAGAGCTTTTAGCCACCGCACCGCTTATGCTCAGTGCCGATGGCAGCAACAAAGACGCTATCGCCCAAATTGCTGAGTTAAACGAAGAGTTGCAGGCCAAAGATGAATATCTTCATGCAACTAATGAAGAGTTGGAAACCTCCAACGAAGAATTAAAATCGTCTAACGAAGAAATGCAATCCATCAACGAAGAGTTGCAATCCACTAACGAGGAATTAGAAACCTCAAAAGAAGAATTGCAATCCATCAATGAAGAATTGGCCACGATTAATACTGAGCTTCAAACCAAAGTGAGCGATTTATCGCGCGCCAATAACGACATGAATAACCTTTTAGCAGGCACAGGCATTGGCACTATTTTTGTAGACCACGGCCTGCGCATTTTGCGCTTCACGCCTGCCGCCACCTTAATGATTAATTTAATTTTGAGCGATGTTGGGCGACCCGTAGGCCACATTGCCTCCAACTTAATGGGTTACGATAATTTTATTGCCGATGTGCAAGCCGTATTAAAAACATTGGCGCCAAAAGAAATAGATGTGCAAACCCTTGAACACAAATGGTACACCATGCGCATTTTGCCCTATCGCACGCTCGATAACGTGATTGAAGGTGCAGTCATTACCTTTGTGGATATTACTGAGATGGTGCGCATCCGCGAAGCCTTGCGTTGCGCAAATGAATTGGTCACAAATAAGCAGTAAGGTCATTACAGTACAGTAAATTAAACCGATCACAGCATGGGTTACAAAAATGACGCACACCAAGCCTTGTCTTACTAACGACATACCGCGCCGCCGCGTAGATGACAGAGCGCGAGCGCGTTGCTGTGAAAAAATCGCAGCAATTACCAGCAACATAGATCTTAAATCACCTCAAGCTATGCAAACATTGGTGCACCAATTACAAGTACACCAAATTGAATTAGAAATGCAAAACGAAGAGTTACGCCGCACCCAATGGGAACTGGAAACTGCACGTTTGCGCTACTTTGATCTCTATGATCTTGCGCCCGTGGGCTACTGTACGCTAAGCGAAGAAGGTTTTATTGTGGAGGCCAATCTTATGGCCGCCACCTTATTTAATTGCAGCCGTGGCGCACTGGTTAAGCAGCGAATTTCAAATTTTATTTTCAATGCTGATCAAGATATTTATTACCTGCACCGCAAGCAACTGTTAGAAACTGGCACACCGCAGTCTTTTGAATTACGCATACTGAACAACACCAATACACCCAGCTGGGTTAACCTGACAGCAACCATTGAAAAAGATACTGATGGTGTAGGGCTATTGCGTGTAGTGATCATAGATATTAGTGCAAGCAAACTCATTGATGCCGAACGAAAACGTGTTGACCACATACTTCACGACTACACGCTCGATTTGGAACGCGCTACCGCAATTGCCGAAACCGCAACCATTGCGGCAGAAAAAGCCACTGGTATTGCCGAAAAAGCCAATCTCGCAAAATCAGAATTTCTCTCTAGCATGAGCCATGAATTGCGCACACCGCTGAGTGCCATTTTAGGTTTTGCACAATTGATTGAAACGGGAACGCCGCCACCCACTGAAAAGCAAAAACGAAATCTCGACCAAATTCTGCGCGCGGGTTGGTACTTGCTCGATCTTATCAACGAAATTCTCGATTTAGCCTTAATTGAATCGGGTAAATTATCGCTGTCGCTGGAGCCTGTCGCGCTCACAGAGGTACTGCGTGATTGCCAAACCCTGATTGAACCCCAAGCAGAAAAACAATCGATTAACATAAATTTTATTGAAATTGATACACCGCATGTAGTCCATGCAGATCGCACGCGCCTAAAACAAATACTAATCAATCTATTATCCAACGCCATTAAATATAACAAATACGCAGGCAGTGTGACCGTGCACTGTATTGTGCAACCCTTAGAACGTATTCGCATTTGTGTAACAGATACCGGGGCAGGCTTAGCGGCCGAAAAAATTGCGCAACTATTTCAACCCTTCAATCGCCTAGGGCAAGAAAATAATGTGGTAGAAGGCACTGGTATTGGCCTGGTAATGACCAAACGCCTTATTGAATTAATGGGCGGAGAAATTGGGCTGGAAAGTACACTAGGTGAAGGCAGTACCTTTTGGGTGGAGATGCATTTAACCGCACAATCGCCAACAGAGCGTGCCGACACTAAAACGCTCAGCAGCAAACAAGAAAAATCGCATGCCGCCATACAAACCTTATTGTATGTTGAAGACAACCCCGCGAATTTAATGTTAATAGAAGATATTATTGCGCGCCGCCCCAATACTCGCTTACTCACCGCGCTCGATGGTGTTAGCGGTATAGCACTTGCGCGCGCAACCCAGCCAGACGTTATTTTAATGGATATAAATTTGCCCGGCATTAGCGGTATTCAAGCGTTAAAAATTCTTGCCGCAGACCCAAGCACCGCACACATCCCTGTGATTGCGCTCAGCGCTAACGCCATGCAAACCGATATTGAAAAAGGTTTACAAGCCGGCTTTTTTCGCTACCTCACCAAGCCCATTAAAATTAATGAATTTATGACGACGCTGGATATCGCACTGGAACACCCAGCAAACAACTAAGAAGCTCATAGTAACAGGGCACAAATAAAGAATACTGTTTGATTCAAAACCGTATGCGGCAAGGACGACCTACATGGATGTAGGAAGTTTCCCGAAGCGACTGGATCGCGAAGGGATGCCGCGTCCGAGCCTACACGGACGTATTTACGGCGGGTTTTGAATTGAACAGTATTCTTTACTGCACACTCATTAGTAAATAGCTGAGTACGCTTGCGCACAGATACAAATGTATAGACGCACTAGACTGACTCTCCAACCGTTTAGACATTTCAAAACGGATCAACCAATGGAGAGATCACATGAGTGATTACGTACATTATGTAACTGGCTTTTTTGCGCACCGCGAAGAAGCCTACGATGTGTTTGAAAAATTAATTGCTCAAGGCATACCGCGCGAACGCGTACAAACCTACACCGACACCACAACCGCACCCGTGCATGAACCCGCTGAAAGCAGCAATCAAGTTTTAAAAGACGTTTTAGTGGATGGTGCTATTGGCACAGTAGTAGGCACAGGTGTAGGTGCGCTTATTGAAGTTGCACTTATTGCCACTAACGTGACCTTATTTGTAGCCAGCCCCTTAATTGCCCCGTTGTTATTGCTCGGCTGGGGCGCCAGTCTTGGGGTAATCGTGGGCGCAAGTATCGGCGCAGCCGAAAATGCCAAGCCTTTATCTGCACTTATTGAGGATGCAATTGCCATAGGGCAAATTGTGATTGTCGCAAAAAACACTTACGGAAGAAGAAACTACTATTGCGCAGGAAATTATTAAAGGCTCTATAGGCGATTACAAAGATGTGGATGCGGCTTTACCAAGTTACTTTACCAAAAAAAATCCTTCAGCAACGAAGGATTTTTTTATGCCTTAACAAACACTAAACATGCATACGGCTAGCATAGGGTTGAACACCGTAATACTTATGCACGTCATTCGACCAAGTTTGATCGGCCATGTTTGGCCACTGATCCTTATCAAACCCTGGCGCATCTTTTAAGCGATATTTTTCAACATTCAATACAAAACGCTTATTTTCCGTATCTAAAGTGAGCGCATCCCAAGGTACTGCAAATAATTTTTCGCCCATACCCAGAATGGAACCAAACGATAAAACCGCATAACAAATTTTACCGCCCGACATATCCAACATAATTTCTTTGATGGTGCCTATATCATCACTTTCCAGATTATAAACATCATTCCCCACCAAGGTATCAGCACCCATAAGTTTAGGGCCAGGGCCCATATGGGTATTGTGTTTATACATACCATAAGTATCGCGAGTTTCGTAATTCATAATTTTCTCCAAGACAGTAAGTGTAACCATAGGTTTGAGTGAAATCTCAAACCTTAGTGAGAGTTTAGGAGTGGTGCTAACAATGGTCTGTACGTCAGCCCACGAATGAATAAAATTTAAAACTTCTTTTCGGTACACGTATTTATGAAATTAATTTTTACTATTCTTGCTGGTGCCATAAATGTTGGACTTAAGCACTTTTCGCCTTTGCATGATCTTCCCAATAACCCTTGCGGCCATAATGAATATGGATACCCAATTCTTTTTGGCGGCTAAAAGGAACCTTAGGATCAAATAGTGGAGCATCTTTTACTTGTTGCTGAGTCATATCCACCATAATTTTTGAATCGCCCCAACTAATATCCTTAATCCATGAAGGTGAAATCAATATTTCATGACCAAGCCACCAATTGCTGGTATTGGCAATAACATAACGCACAGCCCGCGTATCCTCATCCACCAGCATGTCTTGTAAGTGACCAATTTCGCCATCACGCGCTTGAATATGGTAATTAACAATTTCATTCGCACTGCGTAAATGGCGATCACCATGGGTGCGCCGCACGGCGTCGATTGCGGCAAAGGTTTCAGCAATTTTTGGATCATCGTTACATTTATGCAATGGGTTAGCGTTTCCCGCAGCAATCATGGTCGGGCTTGCGTAGGCACCCCAAAGCCCAGCATTGCCCCAATAAAAGGGATAACCGTAATAACTGAGGTAATCAATTTCGTACTCTTGCGAAATAGGTTGTTCGGTGTCTATAGGCGGGCTGTGTTTAACTTGATCCATGGTAACGGAAAGTGTCAGTGTCTTTTTATCAAGATTCATGTGTTTAATTGAAATGGGTGATAAGAGCACCTTACGGCTTTCCAACCATGAACCCGTTTCAACAATAAAGTAGCGAATCACCCACTGCTTATCGTCGAAATAAAAATCTTTTACAGTACCGATATTGCCATCGGTAGCATGAATCGAAAAACCATTGAGATCATTGAGTTTTTGCAACATAGTCTTAGCTCCTTACTGGACATTAAATACGCCCATTTACAACATGAGCGCGGTTAATGCTAAGACTGAACCTAAAATAAATAACCATCTGTACGATGGCGTACAATAATTTTACTTTATATTAAAAAATTAATTGAACATTGCAGTGGGAATACCACTGGTTAATAACGCGGTAAAATCTTGCGCGGCAAGCGGCTTGCTAAAATAGAAACCCTGCCCCTCTTCACACTCACGCTCCTTCAGAAAATCTAACTGAACTTGACTTTCGATGCCTTCAGCAATCACGCGCAAATTTAGGCTGTTCCCCATACCAATAACAGCACTCACAATAATGCCATCATCCATGGGGTTGATAATGTCGCTCACAAAAGACTGATCAATTTTGAGTACATCAATAGGGAACTGATTAAGATAACTCAAGCTGGAATAGCCGGTACCAAAATCATCCACCGCTATTTGCACACCCATTTTTTTGAGTTTCTTGAGAATTTCAGCACTGGTTTTTACATCGCGCATTAATACACTTTCGGTAATTTCTAATTCTAAGCAACTTGGGGAAAGGCAGGTTTCTTTTAATATATTGCGTACACCTTCAAAAAAACCGTGTTGACCAAACTCCAGTGCAGAGATATTAACCGAAATAGAATGTGACGAAAAACCTTCATCAATCCAGCGCCTAGCTTGCGCGCAAGCTTCGCGTAATACCCAGCGGCCTATAGGTACGATTAAGCCACTCTCCTCTGCAATAGGCACAAAACGCCCCGGCAAAATAACCTCACCACTCGAATGAACCCAGCGCAACAAAGCCTCAGCACCGGTGATAACACCCGTATTTAAATTTATTTTTGGTTGGTAATGCATGACAAATTCTTTTTTCCCTAAAGCCTTGCGTAGGCTAGCATCAATAAACTGCCGTTCTAGAGCACGCACATTCATACTGCTATTAAAAAACTGATAGGTATTGCGGCCTTTCTCTTTGGCGCAATACATAGCGGTATCGGCATGTTTTATCAGGGTTTCAGTGTCTGTACCATCTTCGGGGTAAACGCTAATGCCAATACTGGTTGTAACATGCAATTCAAGTGCGCCAATTTTATGCGGCACCGCTAGTAAATTATTAATCTTTTCTGCACTCAAGGCCGCATCTTCGCCGTGCTTACCCGCGAGCACAATCACAAACTCATCGCCACCCTGACGGCTTACGGCATCTGAACTGCGCACTGAACTGCTTAAGCGCAAGGCAACAGACTGCAAGAGTTTATCGCCCGTTTCGTGGCCCAGCGAATCATTAATATGTTTGAATTTATCTAAATCCAAAAACAAGACCGCAAGCTGAGTGCCGCGCCGTTTAGCTAAGGAAATAGCCTGTGCGATACGGTCGCTCAATAACATGCGATTAGGCAAGTTAGTTAAAAAATCATGCTGCGCAGAGTGCGCCATTTTTTTGGTCATGGATTTGGTTTCAGTGACATCGTGAAACACAATGACCACACCGGTCAGTTTTCCATCCCAATCGTGAATGGGTGAAACCGAATCTTCTATCGCCACTTCACTTTTATCGCGGCGGATTAATACGGTGTCTGCATTCAACCCCATGGGCTCATCTTTTTCGATAACTTCAGCAACGGGGTTTGGTGCCACTTGACGGGTAATACCATTAATAAGTTTAAAGACTTCTGCGATAGGTTTCCCGCGCGCTTCTTCACGGGACCAACCCGTTAGGGTTTCGGCGGCAATATTTAAATATTCAACCTTGCCTTGTAAGTTAGTGCACAAGACTGCATCGCCAATGGAATTTAGTGCAATTTCAGCGCGGGCTTTCTCATTAAAATATTCTTGATCTACTGCCTTATGGCGAATTAAATTTCGCAAGGCCTGCGGCACTAAATTGCTGTCAAATGTATTTTTGGTTAAATAACCTTGCGCACCGCGCGCTAAGGCTTTGCTAATGAGCAAATCGTCATGGCTAGCAATGAGCGTCATAATGGGTGTATGTGGCGCTACCGCTAATAATTGATCATAGGTTTCTATGCCCTCACTATCGGGCAGGGTTAAATCAACAATAACGGCATCTATTTTCGCTCTATGAAGTCGCGCTATAGCGGTAGCGAGTTTTTTCACCCAAATTAACGTGAAGGAGTCGTTGAGCGCATTGGCAAATACATTTTTCAATGTTGCAGCATCTTTAGCATCATTAGTTACAATAAGAATTCGATATGTCATTAAGCCTCCCAGCACTTTATGCCAGAATTACATTTTTGTAGGCAAACCCTGCAATAAATCCGCAAGATCATCGGCATGCTCTTCTTCAACCGCAAGAATGGTTTTCAATAAAAGACTCGTCGTAGAATCTTGATCGCCAAGGTATTGAATTAATTCGCGGTAACTATCAATTGCAATGCGCTCTGCAATTAAATTTTCTTTTATCATTTCCAACAGCGAATCGCCCACGTGATATTCAGCGTGGCTGCGGCTGGTTAAACTGTCGGGTGAAAAATTGGGTTCGCCACCTAACTGCACTATGCGCCCAGCCAATTGATCTGCATGACCCTGTTCTTCATTGGAGTGAATTAAAAATTCTGCAGCAATACTTTTAGCGTGAATACCGCGCGCCATAAAATGACGACAGCGATAGCGCAATACACACACCAATTCAGTAGCCAAGGCTTGATTCAGTAAATCAATGACTGTTTTGCGATCTGCACTGTAACTTGCCGTAATTGCACCTTGCTCTATGTTGTGGCGCGCGTGGCTGCGCAATGTGGTTATATCACTTAGGCTTGAAATTGTTTCCATGAAGAAATCCTCTTTATACAGATAGCCCGGCCGCTTTCGCGGCGCGAGATAGTTTTATCACTAGGGAATCATTGCAAAATTAAAATGATAGGTCTTTTGCATTCACACTTTTAACGCCGCGCAAGTTCTGCACGAGTTCAACCGCAAGTGCACGTTCAGCACCACTCGCGACCTTTCCTTTTAGCGTTACCACGCCATTCACCGTATCAACATCAATATCAGACCCAGATACATTGCTAGAGTAGAAAAAGCTAGATTTCGCCTTGGTAGTAATCCAACCATCGGTGAACACTTGCGTAGATTGTGGGCTGGTACTTTTATTATTCACGGTTAATTGATTGGTAACAGAGACAACACCACGCGTACCTATGGCTAAATGTTTCACCGATTCTTTAGTTTCGGTATTGGCGACTTCACCGGTTAGGGTTACACGGCCCGCTTTTGTTTCAACATGCACTGCACCGCCGTCAACATATTTACTCCATGCCAAACGCGATTTCACGGCGGCAGTAACCGTTGCATCGTCTATAACTTGACCGTAAGTTTGATTTAGCGCCTTAGGCACATAGTCAGCCTGAACCACTATTTTGTTATCAACGTCTTTAATACCACTTACGCCAAGTGCAATTTGTTTAGCTAATTCTTTATTGACATCTTCATCCACTTTACCGCTCAAGGTCGCCTTGCCATTATCAACGTCTACTGTAATTTCATGGGCACGCAAATAAGGGCTGAGTGCGTAGGTTGTCCAGATTTGGGTTTCTTGGCGAGCTTCAACGAGATCTTGTTTGGCATCTGCATAGCTAAAGCTGCTTAGCGAAAGTAGCGCAAAAGCCACTGCTAGGGTGATAAGTATTTTTTTTGATAGATTAAACATAATAATAATCTCAATAATGAAAAATTGCCGAATGACAATTTATGAAAATAAAAAATCCGTCCATGGAAGAAAGCGTTAAAAAAAATCGTGCAACAAAACCTAGCAACTCGTTTTTGCCGCTAGGTTTTGTTGTAGTGCGAGCGCCCAAAGTCATGAATGCTAGTGAGCGGCGCAGCCAAGGGTTTGGTAATTTTTTTCACAAATATTCTTTTCTTGGTGATATTCGTTTTTGACGTTGGCTCTGGCCTTGTTACGCTTACCGGCGCACTCATATCTTCACCCCATGCACGCGGCTTATAGGCGGAGAGTGGATTTCTAAAACGGTCGTCGTAATCATCATCGTAAATATTCATAGCAATATCCTTTAAGTAATCCCTCGTCCTGCGAGAGTGCAAAACGCTTGGATCGATTTAACAAGTGCGACACTACTCAGTTAATACACTCAAATCGGTGCGATGACACACATAGAAATGTAACTTTTTTAAAAATCCATCTTTAGTTGGATAGCCGCTAGCACTATTAAAAAATTAGGTTTATGGTAAAAACAGTTTCACGATTTGTTGTACTTCATCAACCGTTGCACTTGACGCATATCAAACCCTGGCATTTCAAACGATTTAATATTCTTATTCAAACTAATGTTCAATGAGGTTTTTATGGAAGATTCTATGCAACCTTCTACTCAGGTTACTCAAGATCAAACAGCCGAAAAACCTTTGCAAGGACTCAGTCTCGATGAAGCTGCACAGCGTTTAAAACGCGATGGCCCAAACCAATTACCCAAACCTCACCAGCGTAATTTTTTACGTATCCTCGCCGATATTTTAAAAGAACCCATGTTTGCTTTATTAATGGCAGGCGGCGCTATTTATTGGTTACTGGGCGATCACACCGAGGCATTCTTACTGTTATTGTTCGCCACTTTTTCAATTTCAATCACACTGGTACAAGAGTCGCGCAGCGAACGTGTGTTAGACGCCCTGCGCGATCTCGCCAGCCCACGCGCGCTGGTAATTCGCAGCGGCGAACGCATACATATTGCAGGCAAAGATGTTGTGCGCGGCGATGTGTTAGTGGTTAACGAAGGCGACCGCATTGCGGCCGATGCATATGTCGTTAACGGCCATGATTTATTGCTGGATGAATCTTTATTAACGGGCGAATCAGTTCCGGTAAATAAACTCCCGCAAGCAGAGCCCGACAGCAGCAAACCCGCTATACCCGGCGGCGAAAATTCGCCCGCGATTTTTGCAGGAACTTTAGTGGTACGCGGCACCGGGCACGCATTGGTAACGGGAACCGGCCTAAACACGGAGATGGGAAAAATTGGCCATGCACTGGGCAGCATTAATACCGAGCAGGCACATCTGCAAAAACAACTGCGCTGGTTTGTGCGTGACTTTGCGATTATTGGTTTTGTGGCCGCGGTACTCGCGGTTTTATTATTTGGATTTTTGCGCGGCTCTTGGTTGCAAGCACTCTTAGGCGGTATTGCACTCGGCATGTCGCTGCTGCCAGAAGAATTCCCACTGGTGATGGCAGTATTTATGGCCATGGGTGCGTGGCGAATTTCACAAGCGCGCGTGCTTACTCGTCGCGCATCGGCGATTGAAACGCTGGGTGCGACCACGGTGTTGTGTACCGACAAAACCGGCACACTCACCGAGAACCGCATGACTTTAGTGGCAATTGAAAATGCAAATACTCAATGGCATCAAGATAAAAATATTCCTTTCGCAGACGACACCAAACATATTTTAAATTCTGCCCTACTCGCCTGCCCTCACGAACCCACTGACCCAATGGATGTTGCGGTATATCGCTTGGCCGAAGCCCAAAACCCGCAGAGCATTGCCGAGTTTAAAGCACATAAGTTATTGCGCGCTTATGGTTTGCGACCAGATTTATTTGCAGTAACCAACATTGTAGAAAAAGAAAAAAATGTAACCGCCTACGCTAAAGGCGCACTTGAAGCCATCGCTCAACTTTGCAAATTGCCCGCCGAAGAAATTGCACGCTTGAGCGAACAAGCCAATCAACTCGCCAGCCAAGGCATTCGAGTTTTAGCGGTGGCCACTGCAAAAATTGAAAATCAACATTTACCTGAATCACCGCGCGACATCGCCTTTGGCTATCTCGGCCTTTTAGGTTTTGCCGACCCTCTGCGCGGCAATGTTCCCGCCGCCGTTGCTGAATGTCGTAGCGCAGGCGTGCGCGTGATTATGATTACCGGCGATTACCCACTCACGGCCAGCGCAATCGCAACGGAAGCAGGCATTTGCTCTCAAGATATTTTGGGGGGTGATGTATTGGTGGGTGACGATTTAGAAAAACTAAACGATGAAGAACTTTCGCAGCGCGTAAAAACCACCTCGATTTTTGCACGCATTCGCCTCAACCAAAAACTCCGCATAGTGCAAAGCTTAAAAGCCAGCGGTGAAATCGTGGCCATGACCGGCGATGGCGTTAACGATGCCCCCGCGATAAAAGCTGCGCACATCGGCATCGCCATGGGAGGAAGAGGCACAGACGTAGCACGCGAAGCGTCCGCGATTGTTTTACTCGACGATGACTTCGGCTCCATCGTAAAAACGATTCGCCTTGGTCGCCGCATTTACGACAACTTACGCAAAGCTATTGAATACATTATTGCCGTGCATATTCCCATCGCAGGCCTCGCCATTTTGCCGCTGCTCATGGGCTTGCCCATCATGCTCTCGCCCGTCCACATCGCTTTTTTAGAAATGGTTATTGACCCAGCCTGCTCTGTCGTTTTTGAAGCAGAAAAAGAAGAAGGCGATGTAATGAAACGCCCACCGCGCAATTCAAAAAGCCCATTACTTACGCCGCAACGAATTTGGTGGGGCGCAATCCAAGGCCTAGTCGCCTTGTCTATTTTGGCGAGCTTATTAATCTATGGTGCCTACCAAAAAATGCCAGAAGCCGATTTGCGCGCATTTGTATTTACTGCATTAGTCTTAGTGAATATGGGTTTAATTTTAGTAAACCGCTCCTTCAAAGCTTCACTCGCCCGAGCCTTCTTACGCCCCAACCGCTCGCTTTATATTTTGCTCAGCATAGTCACCGCCGTATTAGCCATAACCATTTACTGGCCACCGGCGCAGCGCCTGTTTCACTTTGGGCAATTGCAGTGGAATGATCTTGCAATTTGTTTAGTGGCGAGTGTGGTGAGCTTGTTAATACTCGAAGGAATTAAAGCGAAGTGGTTTCGGGTAGTGTGAATATCTATCGTCATGCAACTCGTTCCCAATCTCCAGCTTGGGAATGCATATTTACGCTACCAAGCTGGAGCTTGGGAGCGAGAAATGGAGCAATTAAGCATGACGCAATTATCAGAATGGATTTCACCGGATTATCACTTCGGCTTTGAGGAACTTTGTCTATCAGCCAACATCAGCTCCGACAACATTATTGAATTGATTGATTACAACATCATCACGCCCATTAGCGGTAAACAACCGCAAGAATGGCAATTTAATATTACCGCCATGCGAATTGTAAACAAGGCAGCTCGCTTACATCGCGATCTTGAAATCGATTGGGCAGATATTGGCTTAATACTCAATTTACTCGACGATATTGAATATTTGAGAAGTGAAAATGCACAGTTAAAGCTTCAGTTGAAGCGATTTTTATTTTAGTTGGCACCGAGAGAAAATCTATGCCATGAATTAAAAACTTGGGAGCCAGCAATTATTGCAATTCATCGCTAATGAATGCATCCAAAATATCAATGAGTTGTTCTTGCTCTGGCGTTGGCGACAAGAGTTTTAGCAAAGACTCCAGCTTTATTTTTGCAGCCGATTTTATAATGTCTTTTTCAGAATCACTTAGGTCATGAATTAATGTTTGCCATGTGTCGATTTGTAAGTCGGCAGTAACATCGGGGTCATGCCCACCATCTGGCTCGGCGGTGATATGGCAAAGTAATTCGATGAGGATAGTTGCGATTTTATTCATGTTGATTCTCTGATGGCTGTTAAATATAAAGGCACCCCCTCCTAACCTCCCCCTTCACAAAGGGGAGGGACTTTACTCCCTGCTTACAATTGTAATGCAGTTTGCGACAAAGCCTGTGCGAAGTACGATCAGCCCCTCCCCCTTTTCACAAATTGTAGGAACAATTTGCACAGCGAAGCTGCCCGAAGGGTAAAGCACATGGATGTGATTTATGAACAGGGAGGCTGGGAGGGGGTGCATTTTAGCTCTTGTTTGTAGATTGTTAACTGCTGGATCTCCGCTGCGCGAAGATGACGATTCCCCATATAGCCATATTGGGAACGATAAAACTTTAGCGCTCTAGTAATTCTCGAAAAGACTTACACTCACAATAATAGTACTTAGTTTTTGACTGCACATGCCGTAAAACCGACACAACAATTTTCTTTTGATCATCATTTAATAAAACGAGTCGAGGCAGTATATACTTCTTAGAAAATGCCCAAAAAACACAGTCAGTAATATCAGTGTTTGGATGCAAATCCTCAATAATTTTAATTAGATATACCGGCAAATAATAAACGAAAGCTTCACTTGAAAAATATGTTAGCGCATAACCAAATGGTTCGACCATATTCCATGGTTTATCTTTAAAATGGTCAGTTACATCTTGCCCTTCCCCATCGTAATCTTCAGGATCGTTATCTTTGTAATTCGTAATACGCCTCGGTAAAGGCTGAGTAGGAAAAATTTCTTTGATACGGTTTATTAAGAATTCTTCAGAGGCTTCAATAGCTGCAAGCAACTCATATTTTTTGAGAACACTTCGCGTCAGTTGAAGTATTTCATCATTATCGTTAGAGCTGCTCAATAGAACAACATCTTCGATTTGGTCATATCTTTCACTCAAGAGACATTCATATGCCCAATCTTTCATTAATTGATGGTTTTGATCACCAAATAAATAGTCTGAATATAATTTTTCTAGTTTGGTTAACTCATTCATATGATGCGATACCACCTGTTATTTAATCCCCCAACTATATAACCCCTCACCCTTAATTCCCACCCCCTAAGCTAGCCACCGCACAGACCCGCACCCCCACGACGCCCTACCCTGAAAAGTCTTATCGCTTGCGAAAAACTCTTTAGCTAAGGCTGACATTATGACTATAACAAGCTGGGGTAAAACCTTAGTAGATGCCCTTGGGCGCTCACTTAACCCAATGATTAACCCCTTGCGCCCACTGCAGCCAGATGGATTAGTGCAAAGTAACCAACCGCCCCTGCGCGCGGAGCTGTTCAGTGCAGACCAAATGGAGCAGCACGGTAAAGCCTTGGCGAGCAGCCATTGTTTGGGAGTATTGAGCAAAAGCACGCGTTTATTGGAGCGATTGGATGATAACGAACAAGTGTTATTGGTGTGCCGCGCCTTGCTTACCGAAACCGTAAAAGCCAAAGCGCGTATTGCGCCAGCGGGCGAATGGTTGCTGGATAATTTTTATTTGATGGAAGAACAAATTCGCACGGCGCGCCAGCATTTACCCAAAGGTTATAGCCGCGAATTACCGCGTTTGGCAGAGGGGCCATCGGCCGGTTTACCGCGTGTGTATGACCTTGCGCTGGAAGTGATTTCCCACGGCGATGGCCGTGTGGATGCCGAAACCTTTAGCCGTTTTGTGGCCGCCTACCAAACCGTTACGCCACTCACGCTGGGTGAGCTCTGGGCGATTCCGATTATGTTGCGCCTTGCGCTCATTGAGAATTTGCGTCGTGTTGCCGCGCGTATTACCACCGCCCGCCGTCACCTTAACCAAGCGCAAGATTGGGCGACGCAAATGATTGAGGTGGCTGAGCGCGACCCCAAAAGCTTGATTTTAATTATTGCGGATATGGCGCGCTCCAACCCGCCCATGGTTAGCCCCTTTGTGGCGGAACTCACCCGCCGCTTGCAAGGCCACGGCCATGCGCTGGCGTTGCCGCTCACGTGGATTGAGCAGCGCTTGGCTGAATCTAGCTTGACCATTGAGCAGATGGTGTTAACCGAAAACCAGCAACAAGCGGCCGACCAATTATCCATTAGCAACAGCATTGGCAGCCTGCGCTTTTTAGGCGCGACTGATTGGCGTGTGTTTGTGGAAACCATGAGCGTGGTGGAGCAAACCCTGTTAAAGGATTTAGGCGGCGTTTATCGCTCTATGGATTTTGCCACCCGCGATAGCTATCGCCATGTGATTGATCGCTTGGCCAAACACAGTGACATGTCGGAAGTAGAGGTGGCGCGCTCGGCCATATTGCTGGCCGGTATGGATGCCGCGAGCCATGGCGATAAAATTCAATCGCACACCGAGCACGTGGGCTTTTATTTGGTGGATAAAGGCTTGCCGCGTTTGGAGCAGGCGGTGCAGGTACGTTTGCCGTTGATGATGACATTGCGCCGCTGGGCGGGGCGATTTCCGCTTATGTTGCATGTGGGCGCGATTATTTTGCTCACCGGTTTATTTTCTACGGGTTTGGTTTGGCAGGCTCATAGCACGGGTGCAGATGACTTTGCGTTGTGGGTGATTGGGTTTATGTCCCTCATCGCCGCCAGCCAGTTAGCCTCTGCACTCACCAATTGGTTAGCGATTCTGCTGGTGCGCCCCAACCTCTTGCCGCGCATGGATTATCAAAACGGCTTGCCGCGCGAAATGCGCACGCTGGTGGTGATCCCCAGTTTACTGTGCTCGCCCAAGGGTATTGATGAATTACTGGAAGCCTTAGAAGTGCGCTTTTTAGGCAACCGCGATATCCACCTGCATTTTGGCCTGCTTACCGATTTTACCGATGCCCCCACCGAACACATGCCCACGGATGCCGCACTGTTAGAGCAAGTGCGCAAAGGCATTGAACGGTTAAACGAGAAGTACCCGGCGAACCCCGTTAACAGCAATTTCTTTCTGTTCCATCGCCCACGCCTGTGGAATGCCACCGATAAACTGTGGATGGGTTACGAGCGCAAGCGCGGCAAGCTGGCCGATTTAAATGCGCTGCTGCGGCCAAGCCCAGCTATTCGCAACGATGAAGATCAAGCAGCTCGTTACAAATTTTCAGTGATTGAAGGCAACCTTGATAGCCTAACACCGATTAAATACATCATTACTTTGGATGCCGACACCCAATTGCCGCGCGAATCTGCACGGGAATTTGTGGGTGCTATGGCACACCCGCTTAACCACCCGCGCTATAACGAGAGCGGTCTTATGACCGGAGGCTACGGCATTTTGCAACCGCGCATGGCGGCCAGTTTGGCGGGGGCGAATCGCTCCAGCTATGCGCAGTTGTTTGGTAGCGAACCGGGCATAGACCCTTACACCCGCTCGGTGTCCGATGTGTACCAAGACCTGTTCGGCGAAGGCTCCTTTATCGGCAAAGGCATTTACGATATAGACGCCTTTGAGCACAACCTCAATGGCCGCCTGCCAGAAAACCGCATTCTCAGCCACGATTTATTGGAAGGCTGCTACGCCCGCTCTGGCCTGATCAGCGATGTACATTTGTACGAGGAATACCCCAGCCAATACACCGCCGATGTGAGCAGGCGCAAACGCTGGATTCGCGGCGATTGGCAAATTGCCAGCTGGATGTTGCCGCGCGTGCCCACTCCCGATGGCAAGCACACCCCCAACCCGCTCTCGGCCTTATCGCGCTGGAAAATTCTGGATAACTTGGTGCGCAGCGTCGCGCCCGTAGCGCTCTTACTGCTCTTACTTTTAGGCTGGTGGATTGCAGGGCAAGTCTGGTTTTGGACGCTCACGGTGATCGGCATAGTACTTATTCCCTCGCTCTTGTTTGCACTGGTGGACGCCTTCCGCAAACCCGAAGAAGTGAGTTATCGCCAACATTTAACGGCCGTATTGCAATCCGCAGGGCGCAACCTTGCGCAGGCGAGCTTTCGTATTTCCTGCCTACCGCACGAAGCCGTTTACAGCCTAGAAGCTGTGTTACTCAGCACTGGGCGCGTGCTCTTTAGCCATAGCAAACTCTTGGAGTGGAACGCTTACAGCCACCAATGCACATCCACCTCGTGGCGCGCTATTTATCGCAGCATGTGGCCAGCCCCGCTCATCGCCTGCATCGCCATTATTGGCCTTATGCTCATCAACCCAACGGGATTGCTCGCCGCAACGCCGGTGTTATTACTCTGGTGTTGCGCGCCCTATTTTGCATGGAAATTAAGCCAGCCTATAGTGCGCCAATCGGTCAGTTTGAATAATGAAGAGTTGATGTTTTTGGGCAAAATTGCGCGCAAGACTTGGGCCTTCTTCGATCAGTTTGTCACCGCCGAGGATAACTGGCTGCCGCCAGACAACATGCAAGAAGACCCGGGGCCAATTGTGGCGCACCGCACATCGCCCACCAATATGGGCATGGCGCTGCTCTCTAACTTATCGGCCTATGACTTTGGTTACAGCACCCAAGGCGAGCTGCTGGTACGCACCGCCAATACCCTCGCCAGCATGGAAAAATTGGAGCGCCACCTTGGCCACTTTTACAACTGGTACGATACCCGCACCTTAGAACCACTGAATCCACGCTATGTATCTACGGTAGATAGCGGCAATCTCGCTGGCCACTTACTGACTCTGCGTGCTGGTTTAGTCGCCCTGCCAGAATTACCGCTCGTGGCAGAGCGATTGTTTGAAGGCTTGCTGGATACCTTTTTAATTTTTGCCGCCTGCGCACCCGCCAAATTGCACACCCCCATTCAACAATTAATGGGCGCACTCAAGGCAGCCTGTAAGGCCAAGCCTGCCGCACTTGCCACCACTTACGATGTGCTTGCCCCCATAGCCCTGAGCACCGCCACTATGAGCGGGCAATTTGATGCCCTGCTAGATACCGAAGCCGGGTTCTGGGCGCAAACCCTGAACCGCCAAGCACAGGCTGCGCTCACTGAATTGCTGTTTCTGGCACCTTGGTTAGAGCAGGCCAGCGCACCCGCTAACCTTGGCCTGCTGGCAGATTTCCCACACACGCCAAGCCTGCGCCGCTTGGCCGAAAGCGAGAGTTTATTTGCCACTATTGATGCTCAGCTTGCCTCTTTTACAGAGGGAATCGAGATCGAAAATGTTTCACTATCCATCAGCGATCAAGAATGGATTAAGGAAAAACGCCAACTCTTTAATCTTGGCCGCGAGCGCGCCCGAGTACGCATGGTGAAGATCCAGCGATTGATCGCGCAGATCTCTGACATGGTGATCATGGATTACGAATTTCTGTACGACCAAAACCGGCATTTACTGGCGATTGGCTACAACGTGGATGATTTTAGGCGCGATGCCAGCTTCTACGATTTACTCGCGTCTGAGGCGCGGCTGTGCAGTTTTATCGCCATCGCCCAAGGCCAATTGCCGCAAGAAAGCTGGTTTGCACTGGGGCGTTTGCGCACCACCGCGGGCGGCGAGCCGATTTTGGTGTCGTGGAGCGGCTCCATGTTCGAATACCTTATGCCCATGCTGGTGATGCCCAGCTACGAAGGCACCTTGCTCGACCAAACCTGCCGCGCCGCCGTTGCGCGCCAAATCGCCTACGGCAACCAGCGCGGTTTGCCGTGGGGCGTTTCCGAATCGGGCTATAACACGGTAGATGCCGCCCTCAACTACCAATACCACGCCTTTGGCGTACCGGGCTTGGGCTTAAAACGCGGCTTGGCAGAAGACACGGTGATTGCGCCCTACGCCTCAGTCATGGCGCTGATGGTTGCACCCGAAGCCGCTTGCGACAACCTGCGCCGCATGGCCGCCAGTGGTTTTGAAGGCCGCTATGGTTTTTACGAAGCTATGGATTACACCCCAGCGCGCTTGGCGCGCGGCCAAACCCATGCGCTGGTGCGCTCGTTTATGGTTCATCACCAAGGCATGAGTTTATTGTCGCTCGCCTATTTGCTGCTTAATCGCCCTATGCAAGCGCGCTTTGAAGCTGACCCTGCACTGCAAGCAACATTGTTGCTACTGCAAGAACGCATTCCTAAACGCTCGGTGATTCACAACCGCGCCGCCGAAGACAACGAAGGCGGTGCCTTCTTTGATTCTCTCGCTACGAGCGAAGCCAACTTACATACCCCGCTCGGCGCTAATACATCGGTGCCCGAGGTGCAATTGCTCTCCAACGGCCGCTACCAAGTTATGCTCACCAATGCCGGTGGCGGTTACAGCCGCTGGAAGGAATTTGCCGTGACCCGCTGGCGCGAAGATACCACCTGCGATAACTGGGGCAGTTTTATTTACCTGCGCGATACCACCGATAAGGGCGACCAGAAGCATGAAAGTAATGGCGATTATTGGTCAGCCACGCACCAGCCCACCCTAAAACGCGCCGACAACTACGCCGCCATGTTTAGCGAAGGCCGTGCGGAATACCGCCGCCGCGATAGGGATATAGAAACCTATTCTGAAATTGTGGTCTCGCCCGAGGACGATATTGAACTGCGCCGCCTGAAAATCACCAATCGCTCCAAGCGCAGCCGCACCATCGAAATCACCAGCTATGCCGAAGTGGTGTTAGCCACCCAAGCCGCCGATGCAGGCCAAACTGCCTTTGGCAAACTCTTTGTGCAAACCGAGATTCTGCCCGAACACCGCGCCTTACTCTGTACCAAGCGGCCACGCTCGGCAGAAGAACAAGCGCCCTGGAGTTTCCACCTGCTCGCTATCAATGGCACGCAGATTTCGCAGGTGTCCTACGAGACAGATCGGGTGAAATTTATTGGCCGTGGCCGCACCTTGGTCGCACCCCAAGCACTGATTAGCGGTGGCGATTTATCGGGCAGCCAAGGTTCTGTGCTTGACCCCATAGTCGCCATTCGCTGCTTTATTACCCTTGAGGCGGAGCAATCGGCAACGTTGATGTTTGTCTCAGGCGCAGCCGCTAGCCGCCACGCCAGTATGCAGTTGATTGAAAAGTATCAGGATCATCACTTCTCTGACCGCGCCTTTGAATTGGCGGGCACCCACAGCGGCGTTACCCTGCGCCAAATCAACGCCAGCGAGGCCGATGCTCTGCTCTATCGCCGCCTTGCCAACCATGTCATTTATGGCAACTCCACGCTCAGAGCCGAAACGAATGTGCTGAATCAAAACCGCCGTGGGCAATCGGGTTTATGGGGCTATGCCATCTCTGGCGACCTACCGATTGTGTTGCTCAAAATTGCCAACAGCGAGCAAATTGAACTCGCGCGCCAGCTGATTCAGTGCCACGCCTACTGGCGTTTAAAAGGCTTGGCGGTGGATTTGGTGATTTGGAACGAAGACCACGCCGGCTATCGCCAACGCTTGCAAGACCAAATTTTAGGGCTTATTGCCACCGGTACCGAAGCCAATACCATTGACCGGCCGGGTGGCATTTTTGTGCGCTCGGCAGAACAAATCTCCAATGAAGACCGCATTTTATTTCAATCGGTAGCCCGCGCGGTGATTGCGGATACGCGCGGCAGTTTGCTGGAACAGCTCACTCACCGCCCATTTATCGACAAGCGGATTGCGCGCTTAAACCCCAGCCGCCGCTATAAACCCGTGCTGCCTAAAAACAGCCCCGTTAAACCAGCACCACCATTGTTACTTCCTGCACCGGCATTACGTTTGAGCAACCCCTTGGGTGGCTTTAGTGATGATGGCCGCGAATATGTGATCACCACGAACACATCGCACATCACGCCCGCCCCTTGGGTAAACGTGCTCGCCAACCCCCACTTTGGCAGCGTCATTAGCGAGAGCGGCTTGGCTTATACCTGGAGCGAAAACGCCCATGAATATCGCCTAACACCTTGGAGTGATGACGCCATAGGTGCCAGCGGCGGCGAAGCTATTTATCTACGCGACGAAGAAACCGGCCATTTCTGGTCGCCCACACCCTTACCCTGCCCCAGTGACGCACCCTTCACCACCCGCCACGGGTTTGGCTATAGCGTGTTTGAACACACCGAAGACGGCATAACCTCAGAACTCTGGGTCTATGTGGATTTAGAGGAGGCGGTGAAGTATTCAGTGCTGAAAATTCACAACCAATCCAGTCGCCGCCGGCGCCTAAGTGCCACCGGTTATGTGGAATGGGTGCTGGGCGATTTACGCGCAAAATCGGCGATGCACATAGTCACCGAGATCGACCCCAGCAGCGGCGCACTCTTTGCCCGCAACGCCTACAACACCGAGTTTACTGGTCGCGTGGCGTTTTTAGATGTGGACGATATCTCTCGCACCCTAAGCGGCGACCGCAGTGAATTCCTTGGCCGCAATGGCTCGCTTGCCAGCCCCAATGCGATGAGCAATATCCAGCTCTCCGGCAAATTAGGTGCCGCGCTCGACCCCTGCGGCGCTATTCAAGTGCCCTTTGATTTAGGTGTTGGCGAAAGCCGCGAGCTGATCTTCCGCCTCGGCGCAGGCCAAGACCTTGAGCAAACCCGCGCACTGGCGCAGCGTTTGCGCATAACCGGTTCCGCCCGCGCCGCGCTGCAAAAAGTGCGCAGTTACTGGCAACAAACCTTGGGTGCCGTACACATCGAAACGCCCGACGAATCCATCAACTTGCTCGCCAACGGCTGGCTTATATATCAAACCCTCGCCTGCCGTATGTGGGCGCGCAGCGGTTATTACCAATCGGGCGGGGCCTTTGGTTTTAGGGATCAACTGCAAGATGCCATGGCCTTGGTGCATACCCGCCCCGAGCTATTGCGCGAGCATTTGCTGCGCTGCGCCCAACGCCAATACCCAGGTGGCGATGTACAACATTGGTGGCACCCGCCCGCAGGCCGTGGCGTGCGCACTCGCTGTTCAGACGATTACCTGTGGCTGCCACTGGCCGCCTGCCGCTATGTGCAGAGCACTGGCGACACGGGCGTGCTGGACGAACGCTTACACTTTTTGGAAGGCCGCGAACTCAATGCGGATGAGGAATCCTATTACGACCTACCCGGCAACAGCGCGGAAGCCGCAAGCCTCTACCAACATTGCCAACGCGCCTTGCTGCACGGCTTACGCTTTGGCGAACA
>SXGR01127507.1_pt1 | contig 24717 bp, 17 predicted proteins | sample 3174711 | NCBI WGS metagenome assembly SXGR01 (sample SAMN11356860, study PRJNA531348) | freshwater metagenome | isolation source: freshwater sample F1-60 | place: China: Fuxian Lake, Yuxi | collected 2017-12-25
CTTCCACCAGTCGCCGCTCCACGTCTTAGCGGCCTTCTCCATCGCCGCATTCTCGAACGGCTTCGACGGATCACCTGGCACGGTGTAGAACCGCCACAACTCCGCGCCGTTGCTCACGTCGAAGGCTGAGAGATAGCCGCGATACGGCGGGAACTCGCCGCCGGCGTTCCCGATGAAGATCTTCCCGTTGGCGACGCGCGGCGCCATCGTGATCGAAAACGAGATCGAGTCCTTGGGAATCGCGAGGACCGACCACAGGAGCTTTCCCGTCGCCGCGTCGAGCGCCTGGAGACGGCCGTCGACGACGGGGACGATCACCTTGCCCTGATACAGCGCGACGCCGCGGCTGATGACGCCGCAACACAGCCGGTCGGACCCGGGCGCGTCGATCGAGCGATCGACTTGCGGGTCGTACCGCCACAATTCCTTGCCGGTCTTCGCGTCGAGAGCAAAGACGATGCTCCAGTTGGTGATGCTGTACATCACGCCGTTGGCAACGAGCGGCGTCGCCTCCTGCGGGCCGCCGCCGGTGCCGATCTCGTACGACCACGCGAGGCCGAGGCGGCTCACGTTGGCGGCGTCGATCGGCGTGAGCGGGCTGGAGCGCTGCTCGGAGTAGTCGCGGCCGTAGGTGAGCCATTCGCCGGGATTGGTGGCGGCGTTTCTCAGCGCCTGGTCGTCCACGTTCCGGGTCTGCAATGCCGCGGTGGTCGCGGCCAGGAGCACGCCGGCAAGCGTCAGGATCGGTGATCTCATAAGCCTGTGTCTGGCACAACGCCTGAACGGCATTGCGCTTTGTCTGGCACAACGCCTTAGCGGCATTGCGCTTTCCGAGGCGGCATTCTAGCGCGTAAACTGTCCCCGGCAGATTGATGCAGTCGAGACGGGAATTCATGCGGTCGGCGCTGGCGGGGGCGGTATTAGTTCGCCAGGCGCCGGAGCCGATCGTCGCGACGAAGATTGCCGATCGCTCGGTCCTGCTCACCGGCGCAGGCTCGAACGTCCTGATGGTGACCGGGCCGGACGGCGTGGTGCTGGTGGACGGCGGCGCGCCGCAGCGCTCGTCGGAGCTGCTGGCCGCCATCGCCGCGCAGTCGAACGGCGCGCGCGTACAGGCGCTCTTCAACACGCACTGGCACCTCGATCACACCGGCGCCAACGACGCGCTCGCCAGGGCGGGCGCGACGATCATCGCCCACGAGAACACGAAGCTGTGGATGGGCGCCGAGATCATCTCGAAGTGGGAGAACCGGACCTATCCGCCGCGGCCGAAGGACGCGCGGCCGACGCGCACCTTCTATGCGAAGGACGCGATGACGTTCGGCGCGGAGCGGATCGAGTACGGCCACCTCGGGCAGGCGCACACCGACGGCGACATCTATGTCTTCCTCCCGGGGCCGAACATCCTGATGACCGGCGACGTGTTCACGGTGGGACGCTACCCGGTCCTCGATTACGCCACGCACGGCTGGATCGGCGGCCTGTCGGACGCGAGCCGCGCGCTGCTCGATCTGACCAACGCGCAGACGCGGGTGATCCCCGGCACCGGCCCGGTGCAGACGCAGGCGGATCTCAAGGCGCAGGTGGATATGTGCGGCACGATGCGCACGCGGCTCGTCGAGATGATGCGCAAGGGCATGGGCGTGAAGGAGATGCTCGCCGCCGCGCCGACGAAGGAATTCGATGCGCGATGGGGCGACCCGACGCTCTTCATCACCAACGCCTACCCGGGACTGTGGGGCCACGTGCGTGAGATCGGCGGCATCGTATGACGAAGCGCTTCCTGGTCTGCGTGACGTCGCTGATGCTGCTGCTCGTCGCTGCCGCCGCGGGTGCAGCACTCCAGGCACCCCGAGCACCCTTCGCACTCCAGGCACCCTTCGCACTCCAGGCACTCCAGGCACCCCAGGCACCCTTGGCACCCCAGGCACCACTCCGAGAACGCGTGTTGATCGACAAGTACTGCGTCACCTGCCACAACCAGCGCGTGAAGACCGCCGGGCTGATGCTGGACACGATGAACCCCCGCACGCCATCCGAGCACGCCGAGGTCTGGGAAAAAGTCGTGCGCAAGCTCCGCGGCGGGCTGATGCCGCCGCCCGGCATGCCGCAGCCCGATCGCGCCGCCCTGCAGGCGTTGATTGGCTCCCTCGAGACGACGCTCGATGCCGCGGCGGCCGCGGCGCCCAATCCCGGACGCGTCAGCCTCCACCGGCTGAACCGCGCCGAGTACGCAAACTCGATCAAGGCGCTCTTCGGCATCGACGTGGACGCGAAGGCGCTGCTGCCGGCCGACGACATCAGCGGCGGCTTCGACAACATCGCCAGCGTGCTGACGGTGTCGCCGTCGTTTCTCGAGCAGTACGTCGGCGCCGCGCGCGTCGTCAGCGGCGCGGCCGTCGGCGAGCCGCCGCCCACGGCGCCCACGACCACGCTGCTGCTCGGCGGCAACCCTGACCTGCCCCCGGGCGCGTTACCGCTCGGCACGCAGGGCGGCACGCTCGTCGAGCACTTCTTCCCCATCGACGGCGAGTACGAGTTCCGCGTCGCTGCCGGCGCCATCCTCGTCGTCGATGGCATGCGCACCGTTCCGGGGACGCGCGTCGCCGTGAAGGCGGGCACGCACACGGTCGGCGTGGCCGCCCCGGCGCGCAGCTTCGTCGAAAACGAGCAGCTCCTGCACGGGTTCATCCCGGGCGCGCCAGCCCAGAACTACGGCACCTTCGGCCCGCAGCGCGGCCCCGGCATCATTCCGCCGGGCGCGATCCAGGTGGCGGGGCCGTTCAATCCAGCGGGCACTGCGCTCGACACGCCCGCGCGGCAGCGGCTGTTCGTGTGCCGCCCTTCAAGAGAGAGCGACGAGATTGCGTGCGCGACCCGCATTCTCTCCACCGTCGCGCGTCGCGCCTTCCGGCGCCCGGTGACCGGCAGCGACATGACGGCGCCGCTCGCCTTCTTCAAGGACGGCCGATCCACCGGCGACTTCGAAGACGGCATCCGCGTGGGGCTGATGGCGATCCTCGCGAGTCCGAAGTTCCTGTATCGCGCCGAGCTGCCCTCGTCACCGTCCGCGGCCCGCGGCCTTTACCGGATCAGCGACCTCGACCTCGCGTCGCGGCTGTCGTTCTTCCTGTGGAGCCAGATCCCGGATGACGAACTGCTCGACCTCGCGGTGAAGAGGCAGCTCAGCGATCCGGCGGTGCTCGAGCGCCAGGTGCGCCGCATGCTGGCGGATCCGAAGTCGAAGGCGCTGGTCACCAACTTCGCCGCGCAGTGGCTGACCGTGCGCGCCATCGACAGCGCCGAGCCGGACGCGGTCCTGTTTCCCGCCTTCAGCCCGGACCTGCGCGACGCCTTCCGCCGCGAGATGGAGCTGTTCGTGGACAGCGTCTTCCGCGAGGACCGCAGCGTGGTGGAGCTGCTCACCGCGGACTACACGTTCGTCAACGAGCGTCTCGCGCGGCACTACGGGATTCCGGACGTCATCGGCCCGCAGTTCCGGCGCGTCGCGCTGGTCGACTCACATCGCCGCGGCCTGCTCGGCAAGGGCGCGATGCTGATGGTCACCTCCTACCCCAACCGCACCTCCGTCGTCCTGCGCGGCGCCTGGGTGCTCGAGAACATTCTCGGCACGCCGCCGGCGGCGCCACCGCCCGATGTCGAGGGCTTCCCCGAGAACAAGGACGGCGAGAAGGCGAAGACGGTGCGGCAGATCATGGAGCAGCACCGGGCGAACCCGACGTGCAATGCCTGCCACGGCGTCATCGATCCGATCGGCTTCGCGCTCGAGAACTTCGACGCGGTCGGCAGCTGGCGGGCGAAGGATCGCTACGCGGCGACGACGATCGATACGTCGGGCAAGCTGGTGGACGGGACGGCGATTGGCGGGCCCGACGACCTGCGCCAGGCGATTGCCAGGCGCCCCGGGCAGTTCGTGCAGACGTTCACCGAAAAGCTGCTGACGTATGCGCTCGGACGGACTGTCGAGTACTACGACATGCCTGCCGTGCGCGCGATCGTGCGCGATAGCGCCCGCGACGGCGCCCGCGACAACCATCGCTTCTCGTCGATCGTGCTGGGGATTGTGAAGAGCGGCCCGTTCCGGACCGCGACGGCCGCCGGAACGGCCGCGACGAACTGACGGACAGGAGCATCGAGATGTTTGTCTTCAAAACACATCTGTCACGGCGCACGTTCCTGCGCGGCGCCGGCGTGGCGCTCGGGTTGCCGCTGCTCGACGCAATGATCCCCGCGGCCACCGCGCTGGCGCAGACCGCCGCGAGCCCGAAGCCGCGCATGGGCTTCATCTACTTCCCGCACGGCGCGATCATGGACCGCTGGACGCCGGCGCAGGAGGGCGCGAACTTCGACCTGACGCCGATCCTGAAACCGCTCGAGCCGTTCAGGAAACAGCTCACGATCATCAGCGGACTGGAGAACAAGGCGGCGATTGCTCCGCCCGTGCATGCGCTGAGCCCGGGCACGTGGCTGAGCGGCGTGGCGCCGCGCAAGACGCAGGAGCCGCACGGCGGCGTGACGCTCGACCAGCTCGCCGCGCAGCATCTTGGCCAGGACACGCCGTTCCCCTCGCTCGAGATCGCCGTGGAAGGACGCGGTGGCGGCGGCTCGTGCGACCGCGAGTACGGCTGCAGCTACTCGGGCACGATCTCGTTCCGGACGCCGTCCACTCCCCTGCCGATGGAAACCGACCCGCGCAAGCTGTTCCAGCGGTTGTTCGGGCAGGGCGACACGCCGCAGGAGCGCGCGATCATCGCGAAGCAGAATGCCAGCCTGCTGGATCTGGTGGCCACCGAAGCGGCCGAACTGCAGCGGCGCGTCGGCGCGAGCGACCGCGCGATGTTGAGCGATTACCTGGAGAGCGTGCGCGAGATCGAGCGGCGGGTGCAGAAGATGGAGGAGCGCGACCTCTCCTCGCTCGACCTGCCGGACGCGCCGACCGGCGCGCCGCCGGTGTTCGACCAGTACATCAACCTGATGTTCGACATGGTGGCCCTCGCCTACCAGGCGAACCTGACGCGCGTCTTCAGCTTCATGATGGCGGCCGAGGTCAGCAACCTGACCTACAACCAGATTGGCGTGCCCGACGCGTTCCACCCGATCTCGCACCACCAGAACGACCGGACCAAGATCGACAAGCTGGTGAAGATCCAGACCTACAACACGCAGGTGATGGCGAAGTTCGCGGCCAGGCTCGCGGCGCTGCCCGACGGCGACGGATCGATGCTCGACCATTCGATCCTGTTCTACGGCAGCAACATGAGCAACAGCAACGCGCACAACCACTACCCGCTGCCCTCCGCCATCATCGGCGGCGCCAACGGCGCGATCAAAGGCGGGCAGCACCTGAAGTATCCCGACCAGACGCCGCTCTCCAACCTCCTGCTGACGATCGCGCAGCGCGCCGGCATCCCGGTCGAGAAGGTCGGCGACGATGGCACGAAGGCGTTCTCCGAGGTCTAAGGTGAGCCTCCGAGCTGGACTGATCGTCGTCTTACTGGCTCTCGCGATCGCCGGCCCGATCGCGCAAGGCGATACGACTACGCCGCTGCACTGGGCCGTCCACAAGGGCGACGTCGCGGAAGTCGATCGGCTGATCAAAGCGGGCGCGAACGTCAACGCTCGGACCGACCTCGGGGTGACCCCGCTTTCCGAGGCGGCGCTCGCGAGCAACACGGCGCTCATCGAGCGGCTCCTGAAAGCCGGCGCCGATCCGAACGCGCCGGGCGCTGATGGTCAGACCGCGCTGATGGTGATCGCGCGGACGACGAACGTGGCGGCGGCGCGGCTGCTGCTCGACCATGGCGCCAACGTCAACGCCGCGGAGGCGCAGCGGAAGCAGACGGCGCTGATGTGGGCGGCCGCGCAGAGCCAGGCGGCGATGGTCAAGGAGCTCATCGCGCGTGGCGTTGACGTCAACGCGATCTCGCTGGTCAACGACATCCCCTCGCAGGTGAGCCCGGAGCCGCGCGCGCTGTACCGCCCGGCGGGCGGATTGACGCCGCTCCTCTACGCCACGCGTGAAGGCTGCCTCGAGTGCGTGAAGTCGCTGGTGGCCGGCGGCGCGAGGCTCGACCTCGCCGACCCCGAAGGCGTGACGCCGCTCATCACCGCCACCTGGAACATGCACTTCGACACGGCCGCCTACCTGATCGCGGCGGGCGCGAACGTGGACCAGTGGGACTGGTGGGGCCGAAGCGCGCTCTACTGCGCGGTGGATGTGAATACGATTCCGCGCGGCGGCCGGCCGGACGCGCCGTCGCTCGACGAGGCCACCAGCCTCGACATCATCCGCATGCTGCTCGAGAAGGGCGCGAACCCGAACCTGCAGTTGAAGCTGCTGCCGCCGTTCCGCAACATCGGCGCCGACCGCGGCGTCGACCAGATGCTGACGATCGGCGCCACGCCGCTCCTGCGCGCGGCCAAGGCGCTCGATGCGCCGGCCGTCGCGCTGCTGCTGAAGCACGGCGCCAACCCAAACCTGCCCAACCTGCGCGGCACGACGCCGGTCATGGCCGCCGCCGGACTTGGGTCTGTCGACGCCGACACCCGCGGCGTCTTCACCACCGAGGACACGCCGCAGCGGTCGATCGCCTCGCTCGATCTGCTGATTAAGGCGGGCGGCAACATTCACCTCACGGACTTCCGCGGCCAGACGCCGCTTCATGGCGCCGCATTCTGGGGCTGGAACGCCGCCGTGCAGTTCCTGGTGGACAAGGGCGCGACGCTCGACGCCAAGGATCTGAAGGGGATGACGCCCATCGACTCCGCGCTCGGCAAGGCCGGCGGCAACAGCCGCGGCGGCCAGCGCATCGACGTCCACGAGGACACCGCCGAGCTCCTGCGCTCGCTGATGGCTCGCTCCGCGAGCCGCTAACTTTTTTCCGGAGGGACTGACGTGCCTACGAACAAGACGCAACGCCGGCAGCTGATCGCCCGCCTGGGCACCACCGCGGCCGCCGTCGCCCTGGGCGGCAGTGCCGCCGCAGCGCAAGCGCCGGCGCGTTCGTTCCAGCCGGCTCGTCATGAGCAGGACAACTGGCTCGACGAGATCCCGGGCCGCCACCGGCTCATTCTCGATACGACGACGCCTGACGGGTTCGGGGACGCGCTGGCGTTCCTGAACAACTACTTCAACGTGAACCAGAACGCCTACGGCCTGAAGGACGAGGACCTCGCTGTCGTGCTGGTCGCGCGTCATCTCTCGACGCTCTTCGGCTACACGGACGCCATCTGGGCGAAGTACGGCACGCCGATCACCGAGCGCACCAACTTCAGCGATCCGAAGACGAGGCGGCCGCCGGTCATCAACCTGTTCAACGCGACCGACTACGGCCCTGCGCTCAACAACCGCGGCACCACGCTCAACGCGTTGCTGAAGCGCGGGCTCCGCATGGCGGTCTGCCAGACGGCTACCCGCGGTAACGCTACTGCGATTGCCGCGGCCACCGGCCAGACCGCGGACGCCGTCTTCACCGAGCTCTCGGCGAGCCTGATCAGCCCCAGCGCGCGCCTCGTCCCCGCGGGGATCATCACGGTGAACAACGCGCAGGAGCGCGGCTACTCGCTGGTCCGCGCGTAGCCCGCGCTGGCCCGTTGAAGAACAACGCGCGCATCGTCTACTCCACTGCGACGGGCAGCAACTGCCCGAAGTGCGGCTGGCCGCTGCGCGACTGCAAGTGCAGCAGCCAGTTCGCCAAGGACGATCCGCTCCCCGGCCGGATCGTCGCCAAGCTGCGCATGGAGAAGAAGGGGCGCGGCGGCAAGGCCGTCACCCTCGTCTACGACCTTCCCAACAACGAGCCGTTCCTGAAGGAGCTGAGCCAGGAGCTGAAGCGCGCCTGCGGCGCCGGCGGCACCGTCGTCGAGGGTGGCGTTGAGATCCAGGGTGACCTCCGCGACCGGGTGCGCGACATCCTCGTGAAGAAGGGCTACACAGTCAAAGGCTAGCTGGATAGAATTCGCGGCGTGCAACGCGAGTTAACCTTCACGCTGAACGGCGAGAGGCGGACGGTCGCGTCCGCCTCTGATACGCCGCTCCTGTACGTCCTCACCGATGAACTGGCGCTGCAGGGCCCCCGCTTCGGCTGCGGGCTCGGCCAGTGCGGCTCGTGCTCCGTCCTGGTGAACGGCGTCGAGGCGCGCTCGTGCCAGCTGCCGGTATCCACGATCGCGGGCAAGTCGATTACGACGCTTGAAGGCCTGCCGGCGTGGGACGCCGCGCGGCGCAAGCTCGCGACCGCCCCGGCACTGCATCCCGTGCAGCAGGCGCTCATCGACGAGCAGGCCTTGCAGTGCGGGTACTGCTTCAACGGCATGATCGTCAAGGCCGCCGAGCTGCTCTCGAAGACGGCCCGCCCCACCGACGCTCAGATCGTCACCGCCATGAACGGCCACCTGTGCCGGTGCGGCACCTACCCGCGCGTCGTGACGGCGATCAAGCGCGCCGCGGCCGCGATGCGGGAGACGGCATGAGCACACGGCGCGACTTCATCAAGACGAGCGGCGCGCTGGTCGTCGGTTTCTCGCTCGGGGACACGCTGCACCCCCAGGATCGCCCGGTCGGGCAGAGCCCCGCCGCCGGCCGCTCACTGGATCTCAAGCAGGTGGACACCTGGCTTGCCATTCACCCCGACAACACGGCGACGGTGTACATCGGCTTCGCCGAGCTCGGACAGGGCGCGTCCACCGCGCTGCTGCAGGTGGCAGGCGAAGAGCTCGACCTGGACATGGCCCAACTGACGACGGTGCCGCTCGACACCACCGTCACGCCGAACCAGGGCGGCACCTACTCGAGCGCCTCCATCAACCGTGGCGGGCCGCAGATCCGCGCGGCAGCGGCGGAAGCCCGTCGCGCGCTCCTGCAGCTGGCGTCCAAGCGGCTCGGCGCACCGGTGGATCGGCTGACCGTCGCTCGCGGTGTCGTCTCGATCGCCGGTCAGCCACAAGCCTCGGTCACCTATGGAGACCTGATCGGTGGCCGGCGGTTCGAGCTCGAGGTGACCGGCTCGGCGCCGGTCAAGGCGCCGCGCGACTACCGCCTCGTGGGATCTTCGCCGGCGCGCAGAGACCTGCCGGACAAGGCCAGCGGCCGGCATGCTTATACCCAGCATGCCCGCCTGGCCGGCATGCTGCACGGCCGCATCGTCCGGCCGCGCGGCCAGCCCGCCTTCGGGGTCACGCCGCGTGTGCGCTTCATAGACGAGGGAACGGTCCGCGACATCCCGTGCCGCATCCTCCGCCGCGGCGACTTCGTCGGCGTAGTCGCCGAGCGCGAATGGGACGCGGTGCGGGCCGCGCGCGATCTCAAGGTGGAGTGGGACATCGCCCCGAGGCTGCCCGGCAATGCGGCGCTCTTTACGCGGATGCGGTCGGAGCAGACCCAGGATCGCGTCGTGCTCGACCGCGGCGACGTCGCCGCCGCGCTCGCCGGCGGCACCCACGTCGTCTCGCAGGTGACCCGCGGCCCGTATCAGGCGCACGCGGCCTTCGGTCCGAACTGCGCGCTGGCCGACGTCACCCCTGAAGGGGCGCTCGTGATCTCGCCGACGCAGGACGTCTACGGGACGCGCGCGGTCCTGGCGGGCGTGCTCGGCCTCCCGGCCGATCGGATTCAGGTCCGCTACCAGGAAGGCGCGAGCAACTACGGCCACGGCACTCAGGACGACGTGACCGAAGCGGCGGCGATCCTGTCGCAGCTGGCGGGCCGGCCGGTGCGCGTGCAGTTCATGCGGTCGGACGAGCACGGCTGGGACAATTACGGCCGCGCCCACCTCGGCGAAGTGCGTGCCGCCGCGGACGCCCAGGGCCGCATCGTCGCCTACGAGTACCACGGCTGGCAGCACAACTGGATCAACGTCGAACCGTCGGCGCAGTTGGCCGGCACCGCGCCGGCCGAGCGCGACGGCTCGCTCGGCGTGAGCCCGCTCAACCTCGGCTCGATGTATGACGTCGCCAATCTGCGGCTTGTCAACCATCGTGTGCCCGGCATGAGATACCTGCGTGGCGCGTGGCTGCGCTCGCCGCTCGATCTCTCGTTCTCGTTCGCATCGGAACAGGCGATCGATCAGCTCGCCTTCCTGCTCAAGATCGATCCGTGGGTCTTCCGGCAGCGGAACATCAAGGACCCGCGGTGGCTCGGCGTCCTCGACGCCGCGGCGAACGCGGCGAAGTGGCGACCGCGGCCCGCGGCCGCGCGCCTTTCGACGGCGCGGGTCGCCAGGGGCCGGGGTATCGCCGTCGGCACGCACCTGGCGTCGTACGGCGGTGCGGTCGCGGAGCTCGAGGTGGATACGCGGACGGGCCGCGTGCGCATCACGCACCTGTACGGCGCCATCGACTGCGGCCTTGCGGTAAATCCCGGCAACGTCGAAAACCAGATCAGCGGGCAGCTGGTTCAGTCGGCGAGCCGGATGCTGAAGGAAGAAGTGCTCTTCAACACGAGCAGCGTGACGAGCCTCGATTGGACCAGCTATCCGATCCTGCGCTTCCGCGCGGCGCCGGCCGTGACGCCGATCGTGGTGCAGCGGCTCGAGGAGCGTTCGACCGGCGCCGGCGAGGAAGTGATGGCCGCGGCCGCGGCGGCGATTGCCAATGCGTTCTTCGACGCGACGGGCGTGCGCATGCAGGAGTATCCGCTGACCCCCGCGCGCGTGCTGACCGCGCTGGCCGGACGTTAGCGCTCGATCAGCTTCGGCGGCCGGTATCGATCAGCGCGGCCGGGGTGATTTCCTTCATCGACCGCGTGCCGCAGCCGACCATCGCCAGCCGCAGCTCGTTGTTCACGATGTCGAGCACGCGCTCGACGCCCTGCTGGCCGAAGGTGGAGAGTCCCCAGATGTAGGGACGGCCGATGCCGACGGCGGTGGCGCCCAGCGCGAGTGCCTGGAAGACGTCGGTGCCGCGGCGGACGCCGCCGTCCACGAGCACCGGGATGCGCCCGCGCACGGCCTGGCTCACTTCCGCGACCGACTCGATGGTGCCGCGGCCGGTCTCGGTGGCGCGGCCACCGTGGTTGGAGATGATGATGCCGTCGGCGCCGTGCTCCACCGCCAGCGCGGCATCCTCGCCCGATTCGAGCCCCTTGATCACGACCTTCATCGTCGTGACGCCCTTCAGGCGCTTGATGAAGTCCCACGTCAGCGTCGCCGACGTCAAGCCGACGCCCTGCATGTTGAGGCCTGCGAACATCGGCTTCGGTGTCGCGCCACGCCCGCCCCGCGGCCGCATCCGGTCGCCGGTGGCGTCGCCATGGCAGGCCGAGCAATCCCGCGCGTCAGCGCGGGACAGGCGCGTGGCCGTCTCGGTGTTGCGTCCGGCGGGCGTATCCACGGTCACGGCAACCGCCGTGCAGCCGGCGGCTTCCGCGCGCTTCACGAGCTGCGTGGTGATGTCGAAATTGTTGGTCGTATAGAGCTGGAACCACGTCGGCCCGCCGCGCGCCGTGGCCACGTCCTCGACGGCTTTGGTCGCCTGCGTGGACACGATGATCAGCTGCCCCTTCGCCTTCGCCGCGCGTGCCGCGCCGACCTCGCCGTCGGGATGGAATGCGCCCGCGCTGCCGATGGGACACAGGACGACCGGCGAGTTCAGCTTCGCGCCGAACAGTTCCACCGACATGTCGATGCGGCTCACATCGACGAACCGGCGGGCCTTGAGCTGCCAGCGGTTGAAGCCATCGCGATTGGCGCGCAGCGTCGCTTCCCCGTCGACGCCGCTCATCAGGTAGCCCCAGTGCGCCGGCGGCACGGCCTTCTGCGCGGCGGCCTCGAAGTCGAAGACGTCCAGCGCATACGCGGCCTGCGTCAGGTCGCCCTGCTGCACGGCTTCGGCAAGCGACGGCATGAATGCCAGCAACGGGCTGCCGGCGAGGTACTTGAGGAACTCACGGCGGTCGGTTGGCTGCACGCCGCGGATTATATTCCTACCTGTGTGCCAGTCTGGATGTGAACCGGAGACGCGGTGCCGGTTCTGTGAAACGGTGATCCGCCGCCGGTCGTAGGATCACGGCTGGGAGCGCACATGACTCGCAAGAGCATCCTGTTGGATTTGGGGATCGAACTGGCGGGTGCGGCGATCATCGCGGCCATCGTCTGGCTCGCCACGGTGGCATCCGCGACGATCGCACTGCCGGCCTGGGGTGTGATCACGATCGCCGCGTGCGTCACCATCGCCGTGGCAGCGCTTGTCGCGTATGTGGGTCGCGCCCGACACTTCCGGAAGACCGAGACGGAACTCCGCCAGGCGACAGATGCACGTCGTACAGCGAGCCAGGCACTGCGAGCGATGCGCGACCTCAATCGCACCCTCGGCGAACAACTGATCCTCACCGATCAATACACTGTTCTCAGAAGCACCACTGCGTACACAGTTGATCCTGAGGGCGACGACCGAATTGACTCGACCTGGGTCGTCGCCTACAAGGAGGAATACCAGGGCAGGGCGTTCACGACCGACGACTGGAGTTCGCAACCGCCGACTGGAGAGGTGTCCTGTACACGTCATGGGCCCATTCAAATGGGTTCACAACAATATCAACGCGATTGCACTGAGTGAGAGCGTGGCTGGAGCGCAGCAGACATTGACATTCGCTGTCGCGGCTCCGCAGGCGGGAACGAAATATCGGGCGGATTTGATGCGGGTCTAAACAGTCACCCCTTCTTGCCAGGCATAAGGTTCCTCCAATGCGAATCGTAACACGTGAAGGACCAAGGCTGCATCGATCACGTTTCGGGTGCGTCAGCGCTTTTTCGCCGCCTTCTTCTTTTTCCTCGTCCCGCTCTTCGATCGCTCCGCCGCCGCCACCGCCGCCTCGGCGTTCACGCGGCCGAAGCCGTAGCGAACGCTGAATCCATCCCGGTACGCCCCGCCCGCCTTGTCGATCGGGTCGGCCGTGGACGTGAGGATGTCGCGCACGCGTTCCCATCGCAGCGACGGCTTCGCCGACAGCACCAGCGCGGCGACGCCCGCGACCAGCGGCGTCGCCGACGAGGTGCCGCCGAAGTCGGTGGCATACGCCCCTGTGGAGTAGCCCTTCCCACGCAGGTTGACGTCGGTCGTCGTAATCCCCTGGCGGCCGCCGTCGTCGCTGCTCGGTGCAACGAGGTCGATCCCCTCGCCGTAATTGCTGTAACCCGACCGCACACCGCGATCGTTGCAGGCGCCAACGGCGATGACCTGCTCGTGGCTCGAGGGAAAGCCGATGCGCGTGGCGCTCTCGTTGCCGGTGGCCGCGCAGACGATCGACCCACGGCCGCGGCGGCCTCTGGTCACCGCGTAGCGCAACGCGCTCTCGATGTCGGGATGCCGCGCCACGCCCCAGCTGCACGACAGCACGTCCGCGTGCTGCGAGGCGTAGCGGATGGCGTCGCCAATCCGGTCGTTCGGCGCGAGCGCCGTGCCGGCGAGGATCTTTACCGACATCACGCGGCAGTTGAAGGCGACGCCCGCCACGCCGCGGCCGTTGTTCCCCACCGCGGCCGCGACGCCGGCGCACGGCGTGCCGTGGATGTCGTTCCGGTTCGTGTCGTTGAACGGCGGCGTGAACGATTTCGGCCGCGGGTTGAACGGATCGGTGTCGTCCACGAAGTCACGCCCGTGCTTGTCGCGCGCGCCGCGGGCCGGATTGCGCCAGATGTTCGCCGCCAGGTCCGGATGCCCCAGATCGACGCCGTCGTCGATGATGGCGATGACGATCGACGGCTTGCCGCCGCCGGCGCGCTTCCACGCACCGAGCACTCGCGCGTCCTGCAGCGCGACGCCGCGCTGCTGCCCCGTGTTGTCCAGGTGCCACTGCTGCGCGAACAGCGGATCGTTGACGATCCCCTTGCGCACCTCCGCCAGGAAGTTGGGCGCCGCGAACTCCACCACATCGTCTGCCTCGGCCAGCCGGTTCGCAAGGTCGAGCGTCCGCGACGCACGCCGCAGGTCGGTCGGGATCACGATCTCGCGCTTCGGATCGAACTCGCTGGACCCGACGACCGTGAGCCCGAGCCCGGCGAGCAGCTTCCGGCGCGATGCCGGCGGCGCCTGCGCCTTGAACCCGACCAGGATCTGATCGGTGGCGACCAGCTTCAGCTTCGACTCGCGCTCGACGAACACCGGCATCGTCCTCGCCACGTGCGAGGCATGACGCGGCGGCAGCGCGTTGACCACCGCGTGCACCGGCGCGGCGCCGGCGCCGCTGTCGTGCAACAGCATGAAGCGGCCGAACCGCATCGACGGCTCCGCCGCCCTGGGCGCGCTGCGGACGACGGCATCAAACGCGGCGGCGGCATGCCGCGGGCCGGCGCGGTCGCCGAAGCGGAGACCGACGTCGTCCGCGGACTCGTCGAGCTCGATGACGTCACCGGTTCTCGAATAGTAGTGAGGCATGGCAAGACACCTCCGGCCCGGCGTACGGGCCGATCGGCGGCGCAGCAGGCTGCGACGCTAGCGTTTGATTTCGGTCAGGAAGTTGGGACTGGCGAACTCGACTTCGTCGGAGCTGTCGAGCGATCGCGCCACATCGAGGGTCTGGGTACCCGAGGGTTCCGCCACCGTGACGATGTACTGGGAGGGTTCGAACTCGTTCTGCCGGGCGATCGCGATCCCGTGCGACGCGCCGAGCGCGGCCAGCGTGCGCTTGGTCCGCCCGGGCTTCATGCGCACCACGATCTCGTCGGTCAGCACCTGCCGTGTCTTCGTGTCGGGATCGCGAAGGACGGGCGTGACGAACTCCACCAGCTTCAGGCGCCGCAGCTCGTCGAGCGCCGCCGCCGCCGCGGTGCTGGTGATCCCGGGCGCGCGCGTCAGGACGACCATCCGCTGCGCCGGATAGGTGTCGAGCGTGCCGAGCGGCGCAAGCGCGCGGCGCACCTTGGCCTCCTGGCCGGACCGGTACCGCGCCGCCACTTCGTTGCGGACGACCGTCGGCGCCGCCGGGGCCTGCCTGGGCTTCTTGCTCACGCCAACGATCAGTATAGCGATCCATGCGCGGCGCTACCGCCGATTCAACTGCCGGCGCAGCCGTGGAGAAAGACCCGCGCTCACGAGTCGCCGCTTCGCGGCCTGACGGCCGGCCGCGGCAAGGCGTCCGCCCCGGGCGCTCTGCCGCAGGCTCTCGAGCAGCGCCGGCTGCATGATGAGCTGGAAGGCAAGCTCGTCGCCGTAGGCTTGAAGAATCATCGGCAGATCGCGATCCTCGACGTGCAGCAGGCCCGCGACGAGCTCCTCGACGCGTGTCCGCGACGCGCCGGGGAACAGGTGCATCAGCGTTTCGATCCCGGTGGCATCAGTCGCCACCGGTGCGCGCGTGGCACTGCGCAGCTTGCGCGCGGGCACCGCGTCGGGAAGCTTCGCCTCGAGCAGCTTTCTCGCGTCCACGATGCCGGCGCCGTATTCACCCGTGTTCCAGCCGCGCGGCGTGCGACACGTGTCCTGCAGCAGCTGGCGGAGCACGCGCGGGATGTTGGCCACGCCGTACTTCCGCACCAGCTTCGGCCAGCCGTGATAGGACAGCCACAACGCGGCCACGCCGGCCGTCGTCGCCACGGCGAACGACGTACCGTTTCCGCGCTCGACGGAGAACGTCAGGCGGCCGTTGTGATCGCGGATCGTCCGCGCGCGCCACACCGATTCGCCGGGGGCGCTGACATCGACCGCGATGCCGTGACTGGAACCGCGCCACGGCGTGTCGCGAATGTTGCTCGCCGCCACCGCGACCACTTCGTCGAAGGCCGCCGGGAAAACCACGACGCCCACTTCATTGCCGGCGGCGGCAAGCACGATGGTGCCGCCGTCGAGGGCGCGCAGGATGGCGCGGCGGAGGCCAAACCCGGGCAGCGGGCCGCCGAGGCTGATCGACACGACCTGCGCGCCTTGGGCCGATGCGTGATCGATCGCCTTACGCAGGCCGCGCATCGACAGCAGCACCACCGACTCGGTGGTACGAATCGGGATCAGCATGGCGTGAGGGGCGGCGCCCGAAACAAAGGCGCCCGGACCGCCGCCAGGCGACCCGACGCCGCTGAGAATCACGCTCCCCGTCCCGGTGCCATGACTCGGGTTGTCCAGCACCCCGGCGTCGAGATCGTCGATCGGATTCGGATCGTCGTCGTCGAAGTCGTACCCGGCGCCGATCAGGATGCGCGCGGGCTCGGCCAGTTCGGGATGGAGCGTATAGCCCGTGTCGGGGTGGCCGACGACGACGCCGGCGCCGGGCGGGGTTGCGGAACCGAACAGGCGCCACGCCTCCAGCACGTTCGCCTTGCGAAGACTCCAGTCGAATTCGTTGTCGGTGGCGGGATCGTGCGTGCTGCCGCGCCCCGACGCCTTCGACGGCGTGAGCGGCGCGTTTTCGGGGACCAGATAGCGGAACATCGGTTCCGCGTGTGCCACCTCCGGCTGATCGCGGAGCACGTAGGTGAGCTCCCACGCCCGCGGCGTGGTGATCCGGCGCGGCGGCACCAGCTCCACTTCGGTCCCGTCCTCGACGATCGGATCGATGGTCCAACCGGTCAGGCGGACGCGCCGCGCGACGGCGCGGGCGACGGCAATCCCGTCGCGCCCGGGCGACGGCTGCAGGAGCACCGACATCGCCTCGAACACGGGTTGGCGGCCACCAGTGGCGGCAGCTCTCCGACGCGTCTTTTTCGCCATGCGCACTCTCCGGATTCAGACGTCCCGCGGAGAGTAACGTAGAGATGGAGCGCACCGAACAGGCATTGCGGCGGCGGCAATGATTTTTGGTGCAACGCCGGCGATCGGCTAGCCGGTGTTCCTCATGCCGGCGGCGATGCCGTTCACCGTCACCATGAGGGCCGCGCGCGTCGCGGGATCCGGCGCCTCCCGGACGCGCCGCAGCAGCTCGACCTGGATCAGGTTCAGCGGATCGACGTAGGGATTCCGCACGTCGATCGACCGCCGGATCACCGGATTGGACTCGAGCAGCTCGGCGTGGCCGGCCACCTCCAGCAGCAGCGCCGTGGCGCGCGCGAGGCGCGCCCGCAGCTCCTCGCCGAGTGGCTGCAGCGCCGGCGGGACGAGCTGACGGTCGTACTCCGCCGCAATGCGGCCCTCGGCCTTGGCCAGCACCATTTCGATCAGCGCCATCGTCGATTGAAAATGGGGCCACTCGCGAACCATCCGGCTGAGGAGCTCGCCTTCCCCGCGCGCGATCGCGCGCTCGAGCGCATCCTCGAGCCCGAGCCAGGCGCCGAGCATCAGGCGCGTCTGTGTCCAGCCGAACTGCCATGGGATCGCGCGCAGCGACGCGACGCTGGCGCCGGCGCCGCCGCTGGCGCCACGGCGCGCCGGCCGGCTGCCGATGTTCAACCCGTCGATCTCCGCCAGCGGTGTGGCGGCGTAGAGATAGTCGATGAACCGCTCGTCCTCGTAGACGACCGACCGGTAGCGCGCACGGGCGTCGGCGGAGAGGCGGTCCATCGCCGCGCGCCATTCGGCCGCCGGCGCGGCCACCGGCTGCAGCCACGCTTCCAGCGTCCCCGTCGTATACACCTCCATCGTCCGCACCGCGATGTCGGGCAGCCCGAAAAGCGCCTGCAGCATTTCGCCCTGCTCGGTCACGCGGAGCGTGCCGTCGATGGAGCCGGGCGGCTGGGCCTTGATCGCCATGTAGGTCGGGCCGCCGCCACGGCCGACGCTGCCGCCGCGCCCATGGAACAGCGTGACGCCCACGCCGTGGCGCGCGCACGCCGCCCCGACCGCTTCCTGTGCCTTGTAGATGTCCCAGCCGGCGGCAAGGCGGCCGGCGTCCTTGGCCGAATCGGAGTAGCCGATCATCACTTCCTGCCGGTCGCCGGTGCGCTGGCGATACCACGGGATGCCGAGCAGCGCGTCGATCACAGCGCCGGCGTTGTGCAGGTCGCGTGACGTCTCGAAGAGCGGCACCACGCGCAGCCGCGGGGACACGCCCGCATGCTTCTGCAGCAGCTCCACGGCCAGGACGTCGGACGGCTGCTGCGCCATCGTGATGACGTACGCGCCGAGCGACCCGGCGGGGATGCCCGCGATCGTGCTGAAGGTGTCGATGACGTCCTGCTCCTCCGGCCCCACGCTGAGACGCGCCGCCGGCGGCGGGTCGTCCGCGGTCAGCTCGCGAATCAGGAACGCCACGCGCTCAGGCTCGCGCCACTCCGAGTACGAGCCACGGCCGCGCGCGGCGGTGATGGCCGAGAGCGCGGCGGTATGCCGCGCGGCGTCCTGCCGGACGTCGAGCCGCGCCAGCGTCAGGCCAAAGGTGGCAACGCGCCGCAGCAGGTCGGTCAGCCGGCCGGAGGCAATCAGTGCATGGCCGGTGGCCTCGAGCGATCGGTGGCACAGGTGCAGCGGCTCTGCCAGGTCGTCTTCGGCGAGACACACCTCGGCTCCGGCAGCCGCATCTTCCTCCGCGTCGAGCGACGCCTCCGCCCACTCGCGCGTGGCCAGCAGCCGCGTGCGGACGCCGCGCAGCAGCTCGCGGTAGGGCTCGCGCGCATCTCCGGTGCGGTCGCGCAGCTCCGGGGATCCGCGCGCCATCGACAGCTCCTCCCGCAGCGCATCGATCTCGCCAAGATAGAGGTCGGCCGCCGCCCATCGTGCCAGCAGGCACGCCCGGCGGGTGACCTGCGGCGTGACCGAGGGGTTGCCGTCGCGATCGCCGCCGATCCACGAGCCGAACCGTAACGGCGTGGCGTCGAGCGAAAGGGGACGGCCCGTGGCGGCGCGCAGTGCCCGATCGACTGCCCGCAAATAGCGAGGCACCGCGGCCCAGAGGCTCTCCTCGAAGACGAGCAGACCGCCACGCACTTCGTCGAGCGGCGTCGGCCGCCGCTCGCGCACCTCGCTCGTGTCCCACGCCGCGGCGATCTCGCGATGCAGCGCCGTCACGAGGTCAGCGCGCTCGACGCTGGTCAGGTCGGCGCGATCGCGCTCGGCCAGCAACCCCGCGATGCGGTTGTATTTCTGCGCCAGCGTCCGGCGCGCTATTTCGGTTGGGTGCGCCGTTAACACCAGCTCGATGCGGAGCGCGGTCACGGCCTCGTGCAGGCGGTCGGCGGACATGCCGGCGGCGAGCAATCGCGGAAAGACGTCGTCGCACGATCCGCGCTGCGGCGCCGCGTGTGGATCCCGCTGGTAGGCGCGCCGGCGGCGGATGCGGTGATGCTGTTCGGCGATATTGGCCAGGTGCAGGAACTGCGCGAACGCCCGCGTCACCGGCAGCGCTTCGTCGAGCGACATGCCGCGGAGCTCGGCGGCCAGCACGCGAAAGTCCTCGCCGCTGCCGGCGCGGGCGCTCTTGGATAAGGCGCGCACGCGCTCGACGCGCTGAAAGATCGCCTCGCCGGCGTGGGCCTTCAGCGTCTCGCCGAGCAGCTCCCCCAGCAGCCGCACGTCGTCTCGCAGCGGCTTGTGCGGGTCGGCCATCTCATCAACGATAGATCAGCCGGTGGCGTACACTGTTGTCACCTCCGATGAGCCGGCCTCGTCATCTCTCGATGCTGCGGTCGTACACGCTCGCGGACGCCTTCACCATCGGCAACGCGGCGTGCGGCACGATCGCCGTCTTCCTGTGCCTCGACTACCTTGCCACCGACGTGCGGCGCCTGCTCTGGATCGCGTTCCTGCTGCTGCCGCTCGCGCTGGTGCTCGATGTCTTCGACGGCTACGTAGCCCGGCGCAACACGCGCCGCCAGTCGGTCCTCGGCGCCGACCTGGACTCGCTCGCCGACGTGATCTCGTTCGGAGTGGCGCCGGCCGTGCTCGGCTATACGCTGGGGCTGCGTGGCGGATGGGACATGCTGATCCTCACCTACTTCGTCGTCTGCGGCGTGAGCCGTCTCGCGCGGTTCAACGCGACGTCGGCGGCGCTCAGCGATGAGAGCACGGGCAAGGTGAAATATTTCGAGGGCACGCCGATCCCCACGAGCGTCGCGCTCGTTGGCGTGCTGGCCCTCGCGTTTCAACTGGGACGCGTGGACGAGCACCTCTGGTTCGGCGCGTATCAGATCGGACCCGCGCTGCTCCATCCACTCGCACTGATGTTCGGCGTCAGCGGCAGCGCGATGATCAGCGCCACCATCCACATCCCGAAACCATAGCGGCGTCTTCGCCGACCTCATCAGTACAGCTCGAGAAATGTGATGATGCGTGCATGACGCACCGCGTCGCATCACTCGCAGCTCTCTGCTCGATGATCGTGTTCGGCGTTGGTGTTCCTCGTCTCGATGCGCAACAGAGCGGCGTGCAGTGGACGAACCTGGTGCACACGGGGGTCAACGCCGGCACGCTGCAGAAGATCACCGGATGCGACGGCTGCGACGACGGCGGCGCGACCTCCGCGCAGGAGCTCAGTGCCGGTGACGGCTACGCGGAGTTCGTGGTCGGCGAGATGAATACGCTGTGGCTCGCGGGGTTGAGCCATGGCAACAGCGGCACCGCGTACGGCGACATCGACTTCGCGTTCTTCTTCAACGGCGGCGGCTGGGCGGAGATCCGCGAGAACGGGGCGTATCAGACCGACATGCCCTACGCGGCCGGCGACGTGTTCCGCGTCGGCGTGACGGGCGGGCGGGTCCAGTATTTCAAGAACGGCACGCTGGTCCGTGAGAGCGCGAGGGCGCCCGAGTATCCCCTGCTGCTCGATACCTCGCTCCTGTCGGCCGGCGCGACGATCGTCGATGCCGTGCTCGCCGCCATCGACCCGCCGCCGTCCGGCAAAGGCGTGCTCGAGAAGGCTGGTTCGCCAGCGCTCCGCCCACGTGTGACCGCCAGCGAGATCAACGCGTTCCTCCCCCCGAACGGCGCCCGCGGCGCCTTCACGTTCCCGGCGCCGTACCACACGGCCGGCGTCAGGTTGACCAACGCCGGCGATTGCGCGGACGGCCAGGACTGCATCTGGAGCGCCGGCTACTCCTACTGGCGGAACATCAACAACCACGCCGGCAGCTCCGAGATGTACATTTTCCTCGGCATGGACCGCGCTCGCGGCGGCGGCGGACCGGCGCTGCTGAAGTACACCAAGGCCACTGATGCGGTGGAGAACCTCGGACCGCTGTTCAGTCCGGAATCTCCGTACAGCTGGTCAACTGGCGAGGGCTGGTACTTCAGCGGCACGCACCCCACGCGGCTCTACACGTCCCGCGTCGGGACGAGCGAGCTGCGGCGGTACGACGTCCTCGCGCGGCAATTCGAGGCCGCGCCCGTCATGGATCTCGCCGGCTGCCCCGCGGACGTCTGTCCGTCCACCGCCGCCTTCATCACGCAGCCGCACTCGAGCGACGACGACGTCGTCCACTCGGCGACAGTGCAGAACGGCGACTGGCAGCGGATCGGATGCGTGGTGTACGACAGCGCCGCCGCGGCCTACCGGTACTTCGCCCCGCCGGACGGGAATCGCATGGACGAGTGCCATGTCGACAAGTCAGGCGGGACGCTGGTCCTGATCGACAGCAGCGCGAACTATACCCGGTACAACCGCATCATCGACCTGGCGACCGGCGCCGTCACGGCGGTGGACGTCTTCAATGGCGCGCTCGGCCACCTGGACACCGGCCACCGGTATGCCGTTGGCGCCGACACCCACAATCCGTGGCCGAACGCCACCATCGTGATGGACTTCCCGCTCGGCAGCACCGGCCGTCCGATTGGTCCCGTGGTGCATTTCAACAAGCGCTGGGACATTGTCGCGGCCAATCACATCACGCACGGGAATGCGGTCAACGGGACTGCGGCATCGCAGTACGCGTGCGGCAGCAACGCGAGCCGCGTCGCCGACATGGCGGATGAGATCATCTGCTTCCCGCTCGACGCGACCCGGAACGCCGACGGCTCGCTCGGTGTGCTCTCCGTCGGGCAGGTGATGACGGACCTCGACGCCGCTGGCGGCGGCGATGATTACGAGCAACTCCCCAAGGGGAGCCTGGACGTCACCGGCCGGTATTTCATCTGGACGACGAACCTCGGCGGCGGCCGGCTCGATGCGTTCCTCGTGAAAATTCCAGTCGACCGCCTGCTCGGGCACTAAGCGGCATCGCTCTTGCGGTTTCTCAGCGCTGGATGTCGACCGCTGCCCCGAAGCTCGTCCGCGCGTGGCATGACCACGGACTGTCGATGGTGCTCATCGCACTGTTTGCGGTGACGATGATCGGGCAGGTCTGGAGCGGCTGGCTGACGTACAACCACGAGCAGGTTGATCACGGGAAGTCGCCTGTCAGCGTGGCCGCGTATCTCGGCACGGGCCATTTCGGCGAAGCGACGTTCGAGAACTTCGAGAGCGAATTCCTGCAGATGGCGTTTTACGTCCTGCTGACCGTCTTCCTGTATCAGGTCGGGTCGTCCGAATCGAAACGGCCCGATGTCATCGAGGCCGTCGACATGGATCCGCGCGCCTCGCCGCGGAAGGATGACGCGCCCTGGCCGGTCCGACGAGGAGGGCTGGTGCTGCTGATCTACGAGAACTCGCTCAGCCTCGCCTTCGCGGCGCTATTCCTCGCGTCGTTTGCCCTCCACGCCGTCACCGGCGTCGTCGACTTCAACGAGGAGCGCCTCGCGCACGGCGATGCCGCCGTCACGCTTGGAGGCTACGCCACGTCCTCGCAATTCTGGTTCGAGTCATTCCAGAACTGGCAAAGCGAATTCCTGTCGCTGGCGGCGATGGTGACCTTCACAATTTATCTGCGACAGCGCGGCTCGCCGGAATCGAAACCGGTTGATGCGCCGACGTGGGACACCGGAAACTAGATCGCCCACGATTCCCGCCGGGATTAGACGGCGCCGCCCATGCGGGCGACGCCGTGTTTCACATCAGAAGTCGAACTGCATGTTGATGCGGATGAACCGCGGCAACAGCACCGCCGTCGGCTGCATCCAGCGCGCCCCATTGGTCGCGGGGTCGTACACGGTCTCGTACGTCGTCGGCGTGTTCGCGTTGAAGATGTTGTAGAGGTCGATGCCGGCGTTTGCGCGCTTGCCGCCGAACCGCAGGATCTTCGAGAAGCGCATGTCCACGGCGTTCACACGCTCGCCGTACACCGCGCCCGGCATCGCGATGTTCACGTCCTGTGTCGCCACGCCGGTTCGCAGCGGCACGCCCGTGGCGGCGAGGAACTGTGCCGCCGTCATCCGGTAGGTGGCTCCCCGTGAGGCACCGTTGGTGGCGACGCTCGTGGCCGCCGGCTGCGCGTTCGGCTGTGAACGGAAGATGGTGCTGACCAGCACGTCCACCTTCGGCACGGTGTAGGACGCGAGTCCGCGCACGTTGGTCAACCAGGGTTCGGTGGCGTTGCAGGCGGTTTGTCCGTCGATCACCGGCATCGCCGCGAACGCCGTCGTGCCGATCGTCGTGGTCGGCCGCATCGGCCGGCCGTAGAGCGCCGTGTACACCTCGCAGGTATCGTTCACGCCGCGCCCGGTGCTGGTGCCAGCCTGGAGGATCAGGCCGTTCCCCATGCGCGCGTTGAACGACACGTCCATCCCGTGCCAGTAGTGCGTTTCGTCGCCGAAGTCACTGTTGGTCGTGTAGTACGAATCGGTGGCGCCGAGCGCGCTGCGGTTGTTGCGCACCAGGAACGTCACCGGATAACCGCCCCCGCCTGGCAGCTCCGCATGCCGCGGCGCGGTCAGCGTGACGGCGTCGTAATCAGCTGCCGTCAACGCCCGGTTCTGCGTCTGAAAGAAATTGGCCCACGACCGGCGGTTGTACGAGACCTCCAGCGCCATCTGCGGCGCGATCTCCTGCTGCACGCCGACGCCGAACTGCCAGTCGCTGTTGCGTACGCCCCACCCCTCGAGGACAGCCGGGTTGGCGGTCGTGGTCCGCACCGAGGCACCCCAGTCCAGGATTGACCATGCGCCGCACTCGCCGTTGGCCGCGGCGTTCAGGAAATCGCACTCGGCCACCCGGTTGCCGTTCGGATCCGACCACGACCGGTTGACCGTCGTCACCAGCGTCGAGCCGGGGCTGTTGATGGTGTAGGCCTCACCCGGAAACACGCCTTGCAGGTACTTCCCGACATTCATCTTCAGCGCCGTCTTGCCGTTGCCGAAGACATCGTAGGCGGCACCCATTCGCGGCGTGAGGGCCGTGTAGCCGGTCACGCCCTCGGTCCGCGGAAACAGGAACGCCCCGCCGAACTGGTGCGGGGCGAGGATGCCGTTCTCGTCTTCGGGCGCCCAGCTGGACGCCGTCTCGAAGCGCAGCGCGCCCTGGAGCGTGAGGCGGTCGCGCGTCCACTGGTCCTGCGCATAGAAGCCGTCGTAGCGAACACGGTCGCTCACGCGGTTCGGTCCGACCCGCTGCGTCAACTGGTTGGGCACGCCGTTCTGGAACCGGTAGCTGATCTGCTGGCCGACCAGGGTGGTGGTGATGTTCTCCATGTACCCGGCCTGATACCCAACCTTCACGCTGTGGGTGCCGGAGATGTAGGAGACAGCCGCCTTCCACGTCGCATGCTGCTGGTCGCCCGACGGCGCCGCGTTCCAGCCACGGTAGATGAAGTTGGCGCGTGGCGTCCCCGCGGCCGTGGACTGCTCGGTGACGGAGATGAAATCCGTCAGCGCGCCGTGCGGCCGAAGGTCGCCATGCCTCGTCCAGAACGACGAGTAGCCGCTCTCGATGAGGATGTTGTTCGAGATCGGCGACGTCCACGTCGCCTGCATGATCCGCGACGGGGCGTCCCAGATGGAACCGGACTCGGGCGACGTGCTCGCCACACCCGGCAC
>SXGR01066994.1_pt1 | contig 24710 bp, 21 predicted proteins | sample 3174711 | NCBI WGS metagenome assembly SXGR01 (sample SAMN11356860, study PRJNA531348) | freshwater metagenome | isolation source: freshwater sample F1-60 | place: China: Fuxian Lake, Yuxi | collected 2017-12-25
CCTGCCCCAGGAGAGCGCTCCGGTCGGCGACGAGACGATCCTCCAGATCGCGACCAGCGGCGGCAAGCTCGAGCCCGAGAACGACGACGACTGGGACATCGACTACACCCTCGAGCCCCGCGCCAAGAAGATCCTCGCCGGCCTCGGTTTCCGCGAGACCGACCACGACAAGCTCGCCAAGACGTTCTCCGGCGGCTGGGTCATGCGGGCGCACCTCGCCCGCCTGCTCGTCAGCGAACCGACGCTCCTCCTCCTCGACGAACCGACCAATCACCTCGACCTCGAGGCGCTCCTCTGGTTCCAGGACTACCTGAGCCGCTACCCGGGCGGCCTCGTCGTCATCTCGCACGACCGCGCCTTCCTCAACGCCCTGTGCACCGGCATGCTCGAGCTCCGCTCCGGCTCACTCCACTATTACCACGGCAACTACGATAATTTCCTCACCGAAAAAGAGGCTCGCAAATCCCAGCAGGCCGCCGCCTTCAAGACCCAGCAGCGCGAGATCGCCCACCTCCAAGTCTTCGTCGATCGCTTCGGCGCCAAGGCCTCGATGGCCTCCCGCGCAAAATCTAAGGAAAAACAAATCGAGCGCCTAAAAGAAGCTGCCGTCGAAGAACCGACCGAAGAGCTGCGGAGGATGAACTTCAAGTTCCCCCAGCCGCCGCGCTCCGGCCTCAAGGTCATCACCCTCGAGCACGTCAAACAAGCCTACGGCGACCACGTCGTGTACAAGGATCTCAACTTCACCTGCGAACGCGGCCAGCGCATCGTGCTCGTCGGCCCCAACGGCGCCGGCAAATCCACGCTCCTCAAGATTCTCGCCGACGTCATCCCCACGCAGGGCGGCACCCGCGAGCTCGGCACCAACGTCGTGGCCGGTTACTTCGCCCAAAACCGTCTCGACAACCTCGATACCAGCATGAGCGTTTTCGAAAACGTCATGTCGCTGCGCACCGTTGAAAACCAGCTCACCGAGCAACAGGCCCGCGCCATCCTCGGCGCTTTTCTTTTCCGCAAAGACGATGTCCACAAACCCATCGCGGTCCTCTCCGGTGGTGAAAAATCCCGCCTCGCCCTCGCCCGTATTCTCGTCAAGCCGCCGAACTTCCTCCTCATGGATGAGCCGACGACGCACTTGGATATCCAGTCGATCGACGCGTTGGTGCATGCCCTGAAAAACTACGAAGGCACCCTCATCTTCATCAGCCACGACGTGCATTTTATCCGCGCCCTCGCGCAAACCGTCCTCCACGTCCACAGCGGCCGCCTCACCCCCTACGCCGGCGACTACGACTACTACCTAGATAAATCCAAACTCACTGACGCCCGCTTCGCCCTCACCGCCGGCTTCACCGACGCCCGTCCCACGCAGGCGAAGCCTGCGAATCTCAAATCTGAAATTTTAAATTTGAAATCACCCGCGCTCAAGGCGAAGGCCACTGCGAACGAAATCCGAAAATTCCGCGAGGAAGTCGGCCAGTTGGAGAAAAAAGTTTCAGAGTTGGAGGCCAAACAGTCCGACATCACCGCCTCTCTTGAGGATCCCGCCTCCTACGCGGACAAAGGAAAGTTTCACCACCTCAACCGCGAGTTGAGCGCCGTCGTCGACCAGATCGCGACCGCCACCACCGCTTGGGAAAACGCCGTCACCAAGCTGACGGAAATGGAGGCGTAGGCCGCGGCTTCAGCCCGCCCCCTCGCCGACGATTTCCTCGATCAGCTGCGGTGCCTCGGTCTGCGTGTCGCTCACGCTGACTGACTTTGCCAACATGCCCTTCGCCTCCGCCAACGCCCCCTCGTCGTTCGCGTGAATCACGCCCAGCGTCGCGCCCGGCTCCACTCGCTCGCCCACCTTCACGAGCCCGCTCACGCCCACCGCGTGATCGACCGCATCCGCCGCCTTCGCCCGCCCCGCCCCGGGTCGTAGGGCCGCAAGCGCTACGCCCATCGCATCGACTTCCGTCACAAATCCGGCGCGACTCGCCAACACCGCGAACCTCAATCTCGCTTGCGGCAACCGCTCCACGTCATCGACCACCCGCGCCTCGCCACCCTGCGCCACGATCATCTCTCGAAATTTCTCCAACGCCGCGCCACTCGCAATACTCACCGCCAACTTCGCGCGCGCCTCCGCCTTCGTCGCCGCCATTTTCGCGAGCAGCAGCATCTGCTCACCGAGCGCATAGGTGACTGCCATCACATCCGCCGGACCTTCGCCGCGCAGACACTCAATCGATTCCCTCACCTCTACTGCGTTACCCACTGTCCGCCCCAAAGGCTCGTCCATCGCCGTCAGCACCGCGCGCGTCGGCTTCCCCATCGCCGTCGCGACCGACACCAGCGCCCGCGCCAACTCCCGCGCCTTCGCCTTGTCTTTCATGAATGCGCCCCGACCGAACTTCACGTCGAGCACCAGCACATCGATGCCTTCGGCAAGTTTCTTCGCAAGGATGCTCCCGCAGATCAGCGGAATACTCTCCACCGTCGCCGTCACGTCGCGCAGCGCGTAAAGTTTTTTGTCCGCCGGCGCGAGGTCCGCCGTCTGGCCGATCAGCGCGATGCCGATTTTTTCCAACTGCGCGCGATAAGCCGCGAGCGAAAGGTTCACGTTAAAACCCGGAATCGATTCCAACTTGTCGAGCGTGCCCCCGGTGTGCCCAAGCCCGCGCCCGGAAATCATCGGCACCACCACCCCACACGCCGCAATCATCGGCGCGAGATGCAGGGAGATTTTGTCGCCAACGCCACCCGTCGAATGTTTGTCCGCCTTGGGCTGCGTAATGCTCGCCAGATCCGCCACCACGCCGGAGTGCATCATCGCCTCTGTGTAGTGGGCCGTTTCCTCCGGCGTCATGCCCCGGCACACAATCGCCATAAGCATCGCGCTGAGCTGATAGTCCGCCCACGACTCATCGGCCGCACCGCGCACGAAGGCTCCGATCTCCTCGCGAGTGAGCGCGTGCCCGTCGCGCTTGCGGGCGATGATGTGTTGGGGAAACGCCATGCCCCACCCCAAAGCCTGTCCGCCGAAAATGCAACGGCCCGCTCGCGCGCGACACAACCGCAGCACCGCTGTTTCAAGGCCGCGCCTTCAGTGCCGCCTCCGGAATCCCACCACCACCAAGACCCGTATTCTCGCGTCGTTCGCGCACGTGCGTCGCCAGCGCAACGAGCGTGCTCCCGTTACGCACGTCCGTCCGCTTCCTCCTCACGCGCGGAAAATCACGTCCTCGCGATTGAACATCTTCACAGCCAGCCACAGCGCCACCGCCGCATAAACGCACGACGAGCCAAAAATAATCGCGATGTAGTTCCAGTGCCACACGCCCGAGAGCATCTCCTTGCAGACGAGAGAAAGATTGAGGAGCGGCACCAGCGCGAGCCGGGCATTGAGATCAATCCCCGGCAACATGCCGATCACCGCCGGCATGATGATCACGATCATCAGCGGCGCGAGGTAGCTTTGAGCTTCCTTGGAGCTCTTCGCAAAAAGCGAAATCGTCAACGCCAGTGCCGCGAACAGCACCGCGACGGGAAACACCATCGCCAGCACACCCACCAGCCCAAGCGGATCAATCAGCGGAATCACACTGCCCGCAGGTACGCTGGCCGCCGCCGCTGCTCCCGCCTTCGCCATCGAGCCACCGCCCATCAAGAGTGATCCGGCCACCAACGCAGTTACCCCCATCGACGAGAGCATAAAGCCCATCGCCGACAGCGAACCGGTGAGCACCATCAAGAATTTTCCCAAGACAATATCAACCCGCGCCACCGGACTGCACAGCAGCGTTTCCATCGTCCCCCGCTCCTTCTCCCCCGCCGTCAGATCCATCGCCGGATACATCGCCCCCGTGAAACATAAGATGATGATCAGATAAGGCACCAAACCGCCAAACAGGTTGCCGCCGACCTTCTCGGGCGGTGCGACGTTCTCCCGTTTGAAATCAAACGGCTTGGCCAGGGTCGCCGGGAGCGAGCGCTCCGCCAGCCGTTCTGTCGTCGTTTTCTCTCGCAGCTCCCGGAAAAATTTCTCCAATTCGCCCGCCCCAAAAGACGATTTCATTTCCCCTTCGTAGTGGTAGATCACCACCGTCGGCGACGCCCCGGCCGTGAGTCCGGCTTCGAATTTTTCCGGCAACTGCACCGCCGCACGAACCTTCTTCTCCGTGATGTCCTCCTTCCAATCCAAACTCGTCGGCACGACCTTGATTTTCTTCGACTCCTTGAGCCGGGCCACGACTCCCGGCGAATCCTCGCCGCCGAGAATCATGACGGTCGGCGTCTCGCTGCGCGCCTTGCCGATCACCCCCGATGCCACCTTGCCCACGCCGAACGTGAGCAACGGCATGACGAGCGTCGGGATAATAATCGTCGAAAGCAGCGTGCGTCGGTCACGGAGCGAATCTTTCAACTCCTTCAGATAAACCGTGAGAATATTGGTCCAGTTCATTTCGCATCCTCCGCCCCGACGATCTTCACAAAAATCTCCTCCATGTCCTGCTCGCCGTAAATGGTCCGTAATCCGGCCAGCGTCCCTTCAGCCATTAATTTTCCGCCATGGATGATACCGATCGTGTCGCAGAGTTTTTCCACCTCGCTCATCACGTGCGTCGAATAGATCACCGTCTTACCGCGGTTCCGGCACTCCCGCACGAATTTCACGATCGCCCGCGCCGTCATCACATCGAGCCCGAGCGTGGGCTCGTCGAAAATCATCACCGCCGGATCATGGATCAGCGTGCGGGCGATCGACGTTTTCTGCTTCATGCCCGTCGAAAACGTGTCGCAGCGCCGGTCGAGAAAGTCGTGCATGGCGAGTTCGTCCGCAATGCGCTGCGTGCGCGCGCGAATCTCGGCATCGGCGAGTCCGTTGAGTTTTCCGAAATAAGCGATCATCTCCCGAGCCGTCAGCCGACCGTAGAGCGCGGTGCTGGCGGCGAGAAAGCCGACCTGAGTCCGGACCTTCTCCGGTTCGCGCGCGACGTCGAAGCCGGACACCGTAGCGCTCCCACCCGTCGGGTTGAGCAACGTGGCCAGCAGCCGCAGCGTCGGGGTCTTGCCGGCACCATTGGCCCCGAGGAGGCCGTAAATCTGCCCCGGGGAAACGCGGAACGAAATATCGTCGGCGGCGCGGATATCCCCGCGCTTCTTGTCGCGAAAGGTTTTGGTCAGGTGCAGGGCTTCGATCATGGGAAAATTATCACCGGCTCAGCTGGTCGATCCACGCGGGGTTGATCAGGTCGCCCCGACTCGCGCGGAAAAAGAACCTCGGATCAAGCCGCGCCGCCATCACGTAGCGCCTCTGCTGCGCGCGTTCGCGGCGCAGCCCAGCGTAAAATGGGATATCGATCGTCAGTCCGGCTTCCATTCGCGCACACTCCACCCGCTGCGGATTCCCAGCGCAAACTTTAGAAAAAACGGCGGAGTCTGGGGCTTGAGCGGCCCGTAGCTTGTCTTCCCCGACGAGCCCCCCATAGCCTCGCCGCGTGATTCCTTCCATCGTCGTCGTCGGCAGCTTCAACCAGGATCTCACCTGGAGCTGCTCGGAATTTCCCGCTGCCGGCGAGACCGTCGTCGGCCGCTTTAAAACCGGCCCCGGCGGCAAGGGCTCCAATCAAGCCGTCGCCGCGGCCCGCGCCGGCGCGGACACCGCGGTTGTCGGCGCCCTCGGCGACGACCACTTTGGCCGCGATGCGGAAACGTTCCTGCGCACCGAAGGCATCGCGGTTCACCTCGCCCGCAAAAAACTCCCCACTGGCAACGCTGCCATTCTCGTCAACGGCCGCGGCGAAAATCAAATCATCATCGGCCTCGGCGCCAATGCCGCCCTCGCCCCGCGCGATGTGCCCGCCGCGCTGCTCGGCGGCGCCCGTGTCGTCGTCTGCCAACACGAAACCAACCTCGCGCTCAACCTCCACGTATTCCGCACCACGCGTCTCGCTGGCGGCACTACGGTGCTCAATCCCGCGCCGATGCGCCCTGACTTTGACGACCGCATCCTCGACGTCACCGATGTGCTCGTGCCCAACGAAACCGAGTTTGTCGCGCTCGTGAATCGCCGCGGCTTCACCGAAAAATCTCTGCATGCGCTCCCTTTCCACGATCTCCACCGCCTCTGCCGGTCGTTCGATGTGCCGACGATCATCGTCACGCTCGGCGCTCGCGGCTGTTTCGTCTCCCAATCGCGCGGCCACCTCTTCATCGCTGCGCACACCGGCCTGAAGGTGGTCGATACCACGGGAGCCGGCGACGCCTTTGTCGGTGGCTTCGCCGCCGGCCTTGTGCGTTTCGACGGCAACATCGCGTCCGCCGCTCGCTACGGCAACGCCACGGCCGGGCTCTCCGTCACAAAATTCGGCACGGCTCCTTCGATGCCCCCGCAGCGCGCGATCGAAAAACTCCTGCGGACCACCCCGGTTACCTCGCCCGGAAAGTCCCTGCCTGATCCTAAAAACGGCCGTTGAAACGCGGAGGACGCCGAGCAAGACCGGAGGAAATGAGACGCCCGAGCGGCTCACCCGCCCGGTGAAACCTCCGCGGTGCACTCCAAAGGGTTCGCGCCTCCGCGCTCTCCGCGTCCTCCGCGTTTCAACTGCCTCCGCTGGGATCAGGGCAGTTCCGCAATGCTCAAAATCATCGCCGCCGCCAATTCAAAATCTTTCACCGCCTGCGTCTTCTCGACATCGACCCACTCGTCAAGCGAGTGACCACGACCACCCTTGCTGGCGGAGCTGCGTCCAATCGCAAACGCCGGGATGCCCAGGCTGATCGGCAAGTTGGCGTCCGTGCTGTTGGTGTCCCAGACCGGAACTTTGTCGAACACACCCATCGTCGCCACAATCTGCCGCAACACCGGCGAGTCCGGCGACGTCGTCCCCGAGGGCCGGTCGCCAATCAATTTGATGTCCGCCGTGATTTTCCCATTCGCCATCGAACGGATCGCATTTTCCGCCTCCACCGCGTCGGCCACAATTTTCTTAAATTTCGCGTCGATGTCCTTGAGCGCCGCCGGATCGACCGCACGCATGTCGATCTCCATCGCTGTCTCAAAGGGGATAGAATTCACCGACGTGCCACCCGAGACGATGCCGACGTTGTAAGAAACTTTAGGCTTCTTTGGCACAACCAACTGACCGAGGCGCGCGATCGCATCGCCCATCGCAAAGGCCGGACTCACGTTGCCAAACGCACCCCAACTGTGTCCACCCGGCCCCTTAAACGTCACCCGATAGCGCAGACTGCCGAGCCCGGAGTTACTGATTAAATCAAGATTGCCGCCATCGACGGTGATGAAGCGTTTGATCTTATCCTTCCACGGACCCTTCGTGAAAAGGTACCGCACCCCGCGCAGATCGCCGGGCCCTTCCTCGCCGACATTGCCGACGAACAAAATGTCGCCCGCCGTTTCGACCTTCGCATCACGCATCGCCCGAATCAAAGCCAACACAAAAGCCAATCCCCGCGTGTCGTCACCAATCCCCGGCGCCAGCAACCGCGTGCCCTGACGCTTCACCTTCACATCGGTCCCTTCCGGAAACACGGTGTCGAGGTGCGCCGCCACTGCGAGCAGCGGCACCGCGCCGCCGGATGTGCCGCGGCGGAGGCCCATCACGTTACCCTCGGCATCCATCTCGACGTTCTCCAGCCCGGCATCTTTCAACATGGCCATGTAAGCTTGGGCACGCGGTCCTTCGCCAAAGGGCGGCGACGGAATTTCCGTGAGCTTAATCAACTCGGCGACGAACCGCTCGAAGTCGCGGTCAAACACGCCGACGGCCGCACGAAACTTCGGATCCGACACGGTCTGCCGCGCGAGCGAGTTGCCTGCCGGAGCGACCGTCTGCGCGCGAACCGCGCCCACGGTGAACGTCGCGAGCAGCGCAACGATGCAAAACCAAGCCGGGCGCAAACGGCTGAACGCAGAAAGAGCAGAAGAAACCATGAATGAGGAGAGCTGCGCGGAAAAACTTTCTCAAGCTCACGAAATCGAATCCAAGCCACTCGCCGCCCGCACCCGCCCTCCTCGTAGGGGCGTCGCTCGCCGACGCCCGTTCCCGCCTCTCGTCGGCACACCACGAAAGCCGGCCGACCGCGCTCGGTCACCACCACAGCACCCGCTCGTTTTACCACGGCACCCACCTGAGAAAACCCCCTGCTCAGCTGCGTCACCGCGCTCAGGCCGTCAATTTTCCGCATTTTCACATCATTGCGCTTTCCGCATCGACCGCCACCTCACCTCATGCCCCGATCGGGTGCCACGTCGTCTTGAATTCCAGCGTGTCGCGCACCGCGTAAAGACTCTGAACCGAATCGGCCAACCAATCTATCGGCTCTTCCGCCTTGAGCAAATGCAACCGCTTCATGCTGTCCGCCGCACCGAGCGCGAGCGCCTTGCGCTCGTCCGCATTCGCCACGCCGACCAGAGCGCGCAGATGCCGGTGCGCCGCAAAGGTCGGTACCATTTCCTTGCGAAACCCGGTGAGCACATTCACCACGCCACCCGGCAGATCGCTTGTCGCGAGCATTTCTCCGAGGAGAATCGCAGGATAAGGCTGCGACGTCGACGCCAGCGCGACCACCGCGTTACCACTCGTGATCGCCGGCGCGAAGAGGGACACGAGCGCGAGCAGCGGTGACTGCTCGGGCGCGAGCACACCCACGATTCCCATGGGCTCGGTGACCGTGAAATTGAAATACGGCGCGGCCACCGGATTCACGTTGCCCAACACCTGCTCATACTTGTCCGTCCAACCGGCATAATAAATCAGCCGGTCGACGGTCACGGAAACCTCACGGGCCGCGGCCACTTTCGAGGCACCGCCCAACACGAGGGCTGCCGCCATTTCGCCAGCGCGCGCCTCAATCATTTCGCCGAGGCGGTAAATAATTTGGCCACGATTGTAAGCCGTGCGCTTAGCCCAACCGAAGCCAGCCTTAGCCGCGGCCTCGACCGCGTTGCGCAAATCCTTGCGCGTGCACTGCGGGATGTTGGCGAAAAAATCTCCGGCCGCATCTTTGAGCGGAAATACGCGCGCGCTCTCGGAGCGGATAAACGCGCCGCCCACGTAAACTTTCGGAGTCTTGGTAATAGGAAGTCGGGACATAAGTTTTAGAATCGTTCTCTTTCTCTTGATCGATCTCGTTCTCTTTTCCTCTCAGATCTGTTCCGCGCGCTTCGCGGGAGAAAGAGAAAGATAAGGAGAACGAAGACGATGGCCTAGCTCAGTTTGCAGTAATCCAGCAGCCCCTGACGGCCGCCTTCGCGACCGAAACCGCTTTCTTTGTAGCCGCCGAAGGGCGACGCCGGATCGAATTTATTGTAGGTGTTCGCCCAGACGACGCCCGCCTTCAGCTCCGTCGACATCTTCAAAATACGTGAACCCTTGTCGGTCCACACGCCCGCGCTAAGCCCGTAAGCGGTGTTGTTGGCCCTTTCGATCGCCTCATCGACCGTGCGGAACGTCAGGATACTCAGCACCGGGCCAAAAATCTCCTCCCGCGCTATGCGGTGGCTCATACTCACACCCGAGAATAGTGTCGGGCGGAAATAGAATCCCTTCGCCGGCAGCCGACACGCCGGCTGAAACATCTCCGCACCTTCCTTCACGCCGCTCGCCACCATCGCCGTGATTTTCTGGAGCTGCTCCTTCGAGTTGATCGCGCCAATGTCGGTGTTCTTGTCGATCGGATCGCCCACGCGCAGGACCTTGATTCGGTTCTTCAGCTTCGTGAGCACTTGCTCCGCCACCGGCTCGTGCACCAGCAGCCGCGAGCCGGCGCAACACACGTGGCCCTGATTAAAGAAAATCCCGTTGACGATGCCCTCGACCGCCTGATTCAGCGGCGCGTCGTCGAACACGATGTTCGCCGCTTTGCCACCGAGTTCCAAAGTCATCTTCTTTTCCGTACCCGCGAGCGAGCGCATGATGATCTTGCCGACTTCCGTCGACCCCGTGAACGCAATCTTCGCCGGGATCGGGTGATTCAGCACCGCCGCCCCGACGTCGCCCGCGCCCGTCACAAAATTCACCACGCCCGGCGGCAGGCCCGCGTCCTGCAAAATTTCCGCCAATTTCAGGCACGTGATCGACGTCGTCTCGGCCGGCTTGAGCACGACCGTATTCCCCATCGCCAACGCCGGCGCGAGTTTCCACGCCAGCATGAGCAACGGGAAATTCCACGGGATCACCTGGCCCACCACCCCGAGCGGCGCGACCTTCCGACCCGGCGCGACGTAGTCAAGTTTGTCTGCCCAACCCGCGTGATAAAAAAAGTGCGCCGCCGCCATCGGCACATCGAAGTCCCTCGACTCCTTGATCGGCTTGCCACCATCCAGCGTCTCCGCAACGGCAAACTCCCGTGCACGATCCTGCAACAGCCGCGCGATGCGGAAAAGATACTTCGCCCGCTCGCGGCCCGGCAGCTTGCCCCAGACGTTATCATACGCCGCCTTCGCCGCCTGATACGCCGCATCGACATCGGCGGCACTCGCCTGCGCGATCTCGGCCAGCTTTTGCTCGCTGGCCGGATTGATGGAGTCGAAATACTTCCCCAACTTCGGTGCGACGAACTGTCCGTCGATGAACAGATCGTAGCGCGTTTTGAGTTTCGGATCGGCCGTCTCCGGCGACGGATCGAATTCCCACAGATCGCCAAAGATCAGCTCAGGCGCGGGACGGCCAGAGCGAGCGGAAACCCGAGGAAGTTTTTTCTCGGCGAGAGAGGTCATACAAAAACTCTTTGGAACGCTAATCTTCGCTAATCTTCGCTAATAAATTCAGGGTTCGGAGGATGAGCGTAAATCCGCGCAGATGAGCGTTCCTCAACTCAGTAGCTCTCCGTCGCTTCGCTGAAATAATACGGCGCTTGGTAAGCCCCGGTTTTCTCTTTTTCGATCTGCCTGATCAGGTCGTTCAGCAGCGCGCTCGCGCCGAAACGATAGCGCGAATGATTGAGCCACGCGTCACCCAACGTTTCCTTGATTGCGATAAGAAACGTCAGCGCCTGTTTCGCCGTGCGGATGCCCCCGGCGGGCTTCATCGCGATCGAAATTCCGGTATCGAGGTAATAGTCGCGGATCGCCTCGATCATCACCTGGTTGTTGCCGAGCGTCGCATTGAGCGAGGTCTTGCCCGTGCTCGTCTTGATGAAATCGCCCTCGCGGATCACGCGCATCGCGAGAAACGACGCCGCGCGGATGTTATCGTAGGTTTCGAGTTCACTCACCTCGAGGATGACCTTGAGCGTCGCCTGCCCGCACGCTTCGACGACCGCCCGGATTTCGTCCTGCATCACGCCAAACTCACCCGAGAGAAATGCTCCGCGGTTGATCACCATGTCGATCTCGTCCGCCCCGTCGGCCACCGCCGCCTTCACCTCGGCGAGACGCGTCTTGAGCGGTGCCTGTCCCGAAGGGAAAGCCGTTGCCACCGACGCGACACGCACCACCGTGTCACTACCGAGCGCCTTGCGCGCGTGCTTCACCATCGCCGGATACACACACACCGCCGCCACCTGCGGCACACCCAGCTCCGGATCGTGCGGGCACAACGCCTTCTGACACAGTGAGGCGACCTTCCCCGGCGTGTCTTTGCCCTCCAGCGTCGTGAGGTCCACCATCGATGCAGCCAGTTTCAAGCCCCGGAGCTTCGCAGCCTTCTTGATCGAACGGGTCCCATATTTCGCGACACGCTCCTCGATCCCGATGGCATCCACGGTGCCAACGTCATCAAACAACCGGCGCAAAGCCGCATGAGGTGAATGTGCCACCATCTCCAAACTATCGGCAGCGCCCCCGGTGAAAACAAACGAAAACTCGCCACCCTTCGTCACGCGTGGTGCGAGGGTCTCCGTCTTCTCGCCCTGCCGTTTCTCCTCAACACCGCAGCGAAGTTCGCGTTCGCCGACATTATCGGCGAAGCCAAAGCCGTTGATGCCTCCGCCGCTCTCGCCCACGGCCTCCGCCCGCGCGTCCAGCGCTTTTTCTCCAAGCTCGACTGAATCACGCCGAGAGCTTTCTCTCGGGAACTTCCCCAACCTTGTATTCCTTATGAAATCACCCCTCCGCATCCTCTTGCCTCTCTTCCTTCTGGCCCTCGCCTTACTCGCTCCATGCGCGATGGCCGCAGAAAAAACTCCCGCTCCGACCGCACGGGACCAAACCCGAGTGATCGCCGCCGTCACCGCTGCCGACGACGAACGCTGCGCCGCGACTAAGGCCGGCGATCGTGCGCGCCTCGCCGCCAGCTATTCCGACGATTTGTACTACGCCCACTCCAGCGGAAAAATCGACAACAAGGTCTCGCAACTCGAGGGCGTCCTCAACGGCACAAACGTCTACGAGAATTTCGACTACAAGGACCGCACCTTCATCCCCGCCGGACCGGGCATCGTGCTGATGAAGGGCCGCGTGCTCGTTCATATGAAGAACAAGACGAGCGGCCAAAAAACCATGAATGATATCAACTATCTTTCCGTTTGGCGGGAGGAAAACGGGAAGTGGCGTTTCCTCGCCTGGCAGGCCTGCAAGAATGTTCCGTCGGCAGCGCCGACCAAATAATCCGCGTCCCACCGTGCCGCACCGGGCGCACCCACCTGATTTAATTTCGCGCCTCATGAAATTCTCCCTCCGCCCGCTGCTGCCTTTCCTCGCTAGTGCGTTCGCTTTCACCTCGATCGCTCCCCTCGCGACTGCCGCCGAAAAATCTCCCGCCCCCGCCTTCGCCAACGAAGGCGAACGGCTCCGCGCCGCACTCGCCGCCGCTGACGACGAGCGCCTCGCCGCGACCAAAGCCGGCGACCAAGCCCGCCTCGAAGCCATCCTGTCCAACGATCTTCACTACGCCCACTCGAGCGGCAAGGTCGACTCGAAGGCTTCCCTCATCAAGGCCCTCACCGCGCGCACCTCCGTCTACGAAAGCTTCCACTACCAAGAGCGGAAATTCACGCTGATCGGCGCAGGCCTCGCCACGATGACCGGCCGCGTGCTCGTCAAAGTCGGCCCCGCCGGCAAACCCAACGAACTCGATTTGAGCATCCTCGCCATCTGGCGCGAGGAAAACGGCCAGTGGCGTTTCCTCGCCTGGCAGTCCTGTAAGATGCCCGTCCCCGCCGCGGCCCCGACGAAAAAATAGCGTCCGCGTTCAAGCCGGCGGCTCATCGCGAGACGCGCTCCTCCGCACCGATCTTTGCGTCGAGGTCATCCGGCTCACGGCGTGGCTAGTTTCCCTTCCGCTGGGCGACCGCCCCGCCGCCCAAACGCTCCTCACCGCGTCGGCCACGTCCGCGCCTAGGGCTCACTTCGTCGGCAGCTTCCAGTGCTCGTTGTCGAAGCGAGCCGTGCGCATGATCTCCGCGATGCGCGCAACGTGTTCCGGGTTTTCTCCCGCGACGTCCGTGTGCTCGCCCAGATCGGTCACGAGGTCGTAAAGCGCCATCGGCGCCTTCGGCGACTTGAGGCAGATACCCTTCCAACGGTCGCCGAGCAATACCGCCTGCGACACGCCACCCTCGTAAAACTCCCAATAGAGATAGTCGTGCTTCGTCTGCTCACCACGGCCCAGCAGGGTCGGCACGATGCTGCGACTATCGAGGCCAGCCGGAGGTTTCACCCCGGCGAGTTCGGCCCACGTAGACATCAAATCGCCGAAATACCCGACGTGCGCCGACACGGTGCCCGCCTTGATTTTACCCGGCCACCGCGCGAGGAACGGCACGCGGATGCCGCCGTCCGTGAGCGCGCGCTTGATCCCCTTCAACGGACCACTCGCGGAGAAGAACGTCGGATCGTGGTTCGGCCCACCCTCGCGATGCGGTCCGTTGTCACTCGAAAACATCACCAGCGTGTTCTCATCGAGTTTCTGCTCGCGCAAAAATCTCACTACCTCGCCGACCCCATCGTCCATCCGCGTGATCATGGCGGCATGATTTTTCTGCGAGTCGTTCCAGCTCCGATCGGCATAGGCTCCTTGGTCGGGCACTTCATTACCCTCGCCGAGCACTCGCGAGCGCTCGTTGTTCGCATGCGGTGTGGTCAATGCGAGAAAAAGGAAGAATGGCTGTGCTCGGTTTTTCTGCACAAACGCACGCGTCTCCTCGAAAAAGAGATCGCTCGCATACGCCAATCGTTTCGTCGCGTAGCCGGCCCCGGGCACATCGCCGATGGGCGTGATATCATTGGGCAACTTCACCACCGTGTCGTTCCGCCACAGAAAATCCGGATAATGGTTGTGCGCGTGGGTCTGGTTGATGAATCCGAAAAACGTGTCGAAGCCCTGCTTCCAAGGCGCTCCGACGCTGTCGGATTCACCGAGGCCCCATTTGCCGATGAGGCCGGTCGCATAGCCACCGTCGCGCAACACGCGCGCCACCGTGATATCGTCCGCGCGCAAGGTCTGCGCCGCATAGCCGAGTTTTCCCGCGTTTCCGCGGACCGTGGTGTGACCAAGATGTTTGCCCGTCATCAACACGCTCCGTGACGGCGCGCACACCGTGCTACCCGCGTAGAACTGCGTGAAACGCATCCCTTCTGCCGCGAAGCGGTCGAGATTCGGCGTGCGAATCTGCGTCTGGCCGTAGGCGCCCAGTTCCCCGTAACCGAGGTCGTCGGCGAGGATGAAAATGATGTTGGGCTTGCTCCGCAGCGGTTCCGCCGCGTGGGCCACGGGAGCGCGGCAGAGGCAGGTGAGCGCAGCCGCAAAACAGAGGGAGAGTGCGCGGTGCGTGGGGAAGCGTAGGGCGGGCATGGAGACGAACGAACAGAATTCGCGGACGAATTCAAACCTCGGTGCGAACAGACCGAGGCAGGGCGCAGCTTCAGCCCGCCTTTTCACGCTTTGAAGGGGCGCAGGGTGTAACTGAAGGTGAAGTAAGCGGGTCGCGCTCGGCGTGGCACGGGCGTCTCGCCCGTGAGCGAACGCACAGCTTGCCCGCTCGCTTCCGAACCCATGGGCGGGCGGCCCCGGCCACTGCAAGCACTGCCTTTACTGCCACTTGCACCCGCAGGCGCCCTCACGGCGGACTGACGTCCGCCCACCCTCGCTCAATTCCGCGGCACGCCTTGCAAAAACGCCATCACGCCTTCGGTATAGTCGCACTCGACCTGCTCGGTGAAGGGCGAGGTGCGGGGCTCGTAGCCGCCATCGCGAAACGCCTCCGCAGTTGGCAGGTAGCCGAGCCAGCCATTGCTGTAGCCGAAGAAAAAATTGTGCCGAAAGGGCGAGTCGGCGCGCACGCGCAGCGCTATCTCACAGAAGAGTTCGACCGGGCTGCCCCACAGAATCGTGTCGTTGATCCGCAGGGCGCGCACCGGGATGCGCACCAGATCAACGCCCGCCGGGCTCTTCGCACCGTAGGCCGCAAGTTCTTCGGACCAGCCGAGGTCTGCGCGGCGCGGCGTCTCAATCCACTTTTCGCCGAGCCAGAGTTTCGCCTCAACCCCGGCAGCCAGCGCGCGGTTGGCCTCCAAAATCTTGTCGCCGAGGAGCACGCGGAATTCCCCAATATGCGACTTCACAAGATCCTGCTCAGTGTAGATTGGCGCGAGGTTGCCCGCAGCTCAATTGATATAAAGCATCGACGATCCGATTTTCTCCTCAACGTAGCTGCTGACCACGGCGGGTCCGTCGCCGCTCACCTGCAACATTGAGCCGGCGAGCACGGTCCCGTGCATCGCATAGTTGGCGATCAGCCCGAGCGGCGCGCCGTCCGGGCTCTCGGGTCGCAGGAGACCGATCTGGCGGTCGGCAGGCCCGTCGGGATTGAGCCCGAGGGAAATCTTCCCATCGGCGTCGCGCGCGCAGCGGTTGATGTTGGCACGCGAGAAACCCGTACCGATAGCGATGCGCGCAGGCGCGAGCCGCGCACGGGCGTCGCGAATACCGGCGACGAGAACGGTCTTCACGAATTCGCAATAGTCGCGATTTGAAGGATGGTCGGAGCGCCCCTTGAGCAAGACGCCATACATCCCGGGCGGACCGACCTCGGGCGTCGAATGACTGTGCGTGACGGTCCACCAGAGCTGGCGCGGCTCGAGGCCGATCTCCTTTTTCAACGTGGCCGTGACGTCATCATAGACCGTGGGCGAAAACAGACAGAGATCCGACGCGACAATGAAGGTCTGTGTGCCGCCGTCGTCGAGCGCCGAAATACGATGGTAAATCTTGTCGCGCACGCCCGTCAATTGGCGCGGTCCGTAGCCCATGAGCCACTGCGGCGTCGTGGGTGTGATGTCGACTTTGACGACCGCCGCGCGGAATTCCGCGCGCGCGACCGCCAGCGAAATCACGAAGAGGCCGAGGAGAAAAACGGGAGAGTAGCGCATGGGCGATCGTTCGGAGTCTATGGCGGCGAAGATAAAAAAGGGCGGGTCCGAGACCCGCCCGAACCTCATGCCTCAGCCGTTGATCGGCCAGCCGGCGCGATACGGACGCTTCAGGAACGCGTTCGCTTCCGCCGCGTTCGTCACCGTGCCCGTCTTCCCGTCGTAATCGAGTTTCTTGCCCGATCGATAAGCGGCGAGACCGAGGGCCATCTGCTCCGTCATGAGCCCGTTGTAGTCAAAATTGCACGACGTCTTGAGGCTCCCTTTGCACGCGCGGAAAAACTCGTCCTGAAAGTTGCCGATCGGGGGCGTCACTTCGGCGGGTTTACGCGGCTTGTAGTAAGTGAGATCGGAGGAGTCGGCCGCCGGGATGAGCGTACGCGTGTTAAAATCCGCGACGAGCACGCCCTTCGCCCCCTTGAACATCGCCCCGTGGCCGATCTTGTTCAGATCAATCCAAGGCTTCGGGGACGTCGGCAGCGCGCCGCCTTGATACCAGCTCACGCGGATCGCGGGACGCCAGTCGTTCGCAGGGTGGTTAAAATGCGCCGTCAGCTCGACCGGCGTGACATCAGGATTGAAGGCGTCACCCTTCGCCTCGATCGAGGTCGGCAGACCCGCATCGATGGCGTTCCACGCGAGATCCATCGTGTGAGCCCCCATGTCGCCCACCTGTCCGGTGCCAAAGTCCCAAAACATATTCCATTGGAGGCAATTGGCTCCGGCGGCACCGGAGAAATAGCCAGGATTGTAGGGGTGATACGGCGACGGACCGATCCACTGGTCGTAATGCAACGTGCTCGGCGGCTTACCCTCGGCTGCCAAGTAACCGGGGCGCGGGAGCTTGCGGTTGCCCCACACAAACACGCCCTGCAAATCACCGACGGCACCATCTTTGATCAGCTCGCGCACCCGCGCGAAGTTCGGATTTGCGTGCCGCTGCGTGCCCGCCTGCGTGGCGATCTTGTGCTGGTTCTTCAGATACGCCGCCCGCACTAGGCGGGTCTCTTCGACGCTCAGGGCGATCGGCTTCTCCATGTAAACATGCAGCCCGCGGTTCATCGCCCAAATCGCGATGTGCGCATGATGGTGGTCCGGCGTGCAACACACGATCGCGTCGAGCCCTTTATGATCGAGGCACTTTCGCCAATCGATGTAGGTTTTCGCACCGGGAAATTTGGCCAACGCCTCCGGGAAGCGCAGCTCGTTCACATCGCACAACGCGACGACGTTTTCTTTGGCGAGCCCTTCATAGTGGGCGAGTCCGCGGCCCCAGACGCCGATGAGCGCGACGTTGAGTTTCTTGTTGGGCGTATTTTGTCCAAACAGCGTGCCGCTCCGGAGGATCGTGAGTCCGGTTCCGGTGACGGCCGCGGCCTTGAGGAAATGGCGACGGTTCATAGATGACATAATAGGGTGGGCCGCCGCACTGCGCTCGCCGCCGATTGGCGGAGATTGCGCGTCCTTTGGCTAGTGCACCACGATGCGAACCGCTCGGCCCACGTCGAGCCCAAGAAACGCCCCACGCACCCGCTCGGCCTTGTGCCCGCCCGCCAGTGACCCAACCTCCCCTCATGCGCGCCCCACCTCTGCTCACGCTGCTGGCGGTCGAACGCGGTTGGCGGCACGGTTTGCTCGCCGACCTCGCACGTCTCGACGCCGTTTTCCAATTGCTCGCACCCGCCACCGAGCGCGCTCCCCAAAATCACCCGTGGCTGTGGCCCGCGGAGTTTCCGCAAAGCGTAGCCTCGCAGCCCCGCTCCTTCAGCGAGTAACCCCACTCCTTCGTCACTGTGCGGCGCACCGTGCGCAGCGCCTTGATCGTCATCGCGAGGAGCGCGGAGCCGCGGCGATCCATCTGAAATGCTTGCTGGATTGCCCCTGGCGGCTTCGCCTCTCTCGCCATGACAAACCGGTCTGAATCCCGCCGCCTCCACGCCGTCCAGTCGCCGATCATCCCAGTGATTGCGGATCTCATCCGTCGCCATCCGGGCACGATCTCCCTCGGCCAGGGCGTCGTCGGCTACGGACCGCCACCCGCCGCGGCCGAACAGATCGCGCGTTTCCTCGCCGAACCCGCCAATCACAAATACCAACCCGTCGCCGGCATTCCCGAGCTCCTCACCGCTCTCACGCAAAAACTCGCCGCCGAAAACGGCATCCTCACCGGGCCTGAACACGGCAACTGCATGATGGTCACCGCCGGCGGCAATAATGCCTTTATGAACGCCGTGCTCACGCTCGGAGATCCCGGCGACGAATTCATTTTGCCGACGCCCTATTATTTCAATCACGAGATGGCGATCACCATGGCCAACTGCGTTCCCGTACTGGTCCCGACAGACGCGTCCTACCAGCTCGACGTCGAAGCGATGCGCGCCGCCATCACACCACGCACCCGCGCGATCATCACGGTTTCCCCGAACAATCCCACAGGCGCCGTCTACCCGCCCGCCACCCTGCGTGCGATCAACGCCCTCTGCGCCGAACGCGGCCTCTACCATCTCCACGACGAAGCGTACGAATATTTCACCTACGACGGCGCGGCGCATTTCTCCCCCGCGTCAATCCCCGGCAGCGCGGCTCACACGATGTCCTGCTTCTCGCTGTCCAAGGCTTATGGATTCGCGAGCTGGCGTATCGGCTGGATGGTTTACCCCGCGCACCTCGAAGCCGCGCTGAGAAAAATCCAAGATACCTTGCTCATCTGTGCTCCCGTGATTTCCCAACACGCGGCCGTCGGCGCGCTCGATGCCTCCGCCGGAGGCGGGGTCGCTTACGTCCGCGAAAAAGTCCGCGACCTCGCCGCCATCCGCGCCGTCGTGCAGTGCGAACTCGCCCCGCTCGCCACCGAGGGCCTCGCCGAAATTCCGCCGGCCGACGGCGCGTTCTATTTTCTCCTGCGCGTCCGTACCGCACACGCGCCGCTCGCCATCGCCGAACGCCTCATCCGCGACCACCGCGTGGCCGTGATTCCCGGCAGCGCCTTCGGCCTCACGCAGGGCTGTGCGCTGCGCGTCGCCTACGGTTCACTCTCCGCGGCCACCGCTGCGGAGGGCCTCGGCCGGCTCGTGCAGGGGCTGCGCGCGATCCCGCACAGCGGATAAAACGCTCGCGCGGCTACCGCACTCGCCCGACCCCAAACTGATCGCCCGTGCGCAGGGGTTTTCCACCCGTAAAGTGGATCTCCACGATTTTTTCGCTCTCAGCGATCGTCCCCGTTTCGTCCTTAAGCGTCGTGACGATTTTCCGCGTCGCCACCTCGATCACTTCCCCGGTGGAGGGATAAGCGTATTTTCCGTCGATACTGAAAGTGATCCAGCCTGGGTCGTCGCGCACCACAATGTTCGCCATCTGCTTGGGCGGCATCACGGTCGCATTGAAGACGTGCAGTCGCTGATTCGCCGCGTCGCACACCCAGACTTCTTTTTCGTCGGGCGTGAGGCCGACCCCGTGACTCGGACACCCGTGCCGCTTGGGCACGCCGGGCTTGAATCCTTCGACTTCCACGCGGTGCAACATTTTGCCCGTCGTGATATCGCCGACCTCGAAGCCGAGCAGGCCGTTCACGTTGACGAACGCGAGGGTCTGGCGGCCATTGACTGTAAAGGGTCGGATGCCCGAGCTGAATGGTCCCACTCTCCGCACGATGGTGTGCGTCGCCGTGTCGGCGACGTGCAGGAGAGGCGAGCCGATGCCGGCCATGTAAACCTGCCGGCCGTCGAGACCAAAAACGGTGTTGTGTGCGCGCGGGATCGGCTCGAGGCGCTTGATGACATCGCCCGTCAGCGCATCGACGACGTGCCAATGGTCTTTCTCAAGCGAGGGGAGATACATCACCTTGCCGTCGGGCGAGAGCGACATGCGGTCGCAGCCGCCGTCGTAAGCTTTTTCCCATACGATCTGGTCGGTCAGCACGTCGAAACAGGTGACAAACTGCAGCGTGCTCACGTAGAGCCGCCCCGTCACCGCGCTCGCGACGACCCCCTTCACGTTGAGCGGCTTGCCATCGGCCGGGTGGAGGCCGCGCGCCGCGATGCGCTTCACCAACGCGTGACCACGGTCGATGTCGAACACGAGCACGCCATGCCCGCCGCGCTCAAGGTAGTTGCGGATACCGGGGACCGCGACGTAGAGGAGGCGTCGCTCGGGGGCTTTCGGCGGGCCCTCGGCCGCATGGGTTAGTGAGGCAAACAATCCGGCGAGCACGACCAGCCCGGCGAATATCCTCCCGGGGAAAGGAAGCTGAGGTTTCATGGTCCCAGCGTCGCGCTAAATCCTCCCGCCTCGCAAGCCGCTTTGTAACGCCCCTCGTCAATCGTCGCGCGGCTTCGCCGAGGCGACCCACCTCACCCGCCACTGATTCGTTACGCTTAAGCTTCGCTTGGCGAAGAAACCTCCCGCAGCGGCGCTGCCGGACTTGCCGCCATCCCGTTGGCAGGGCGAATCTGACCGTTTGGTAGCGACTTATAGCTCGTTAGAGGCCAGCCACTCTGCTCCAACCCTTTGATCAATTCCGCAGACCTCATGAGAACAACCGTTCCTCGTAACTCATCGTTGCGTCCCGCTCCGCCTCTTTGCGCACGTGTGCCCGAGTCGCTCCGGCGGTTTCGGTCTGGCTGTTGTTGGCTATTCCCTGATTTCCGCCCCTGACCGTCACTCCATTCTGCAGATCATGTCCGCGCCCGGTGCCCCTCTTCCCTTTCTCCGCAGCGAGCGGGCCCTCGTGAGCGCCCTCTGGGTGATCGGGCTGATTCCGGTCGTTTATATCCTCACCCACGCCCTCCTCGTCTCGCGGAACGTCGCCTACTGGGACGAACTCGACACCGCCCTCCTCCTGCTGCTGCGCCTCAGTAAGGATCCATCTTGGTCGGAAGTCATCGCCAACCTCTTCGCCCTAGGTAACGAGCACCGCACGTTCACCAGCCGCCTCCTGTTCGCCACCAGTTACTGGACCACCGGCTCCGTCAATTTCGCGATCATCGGGGCCATCGGCAATCTGTTCATCTGCACGTTGTGCGGCCTGCTCATCACCACCGCTGGCACCCCGGTTCGCCGGCTGCGCATCGGCATATTGCTGGCGTTTCTCATTTTCCAGCTCGAGAACTACGAAAATTTTCAATGGTCCGGCGCTTCCATCGATCACTTCCAAGTCGTCTTGCTCGCCGGCGCGAGTGTGATCGGGCTCTCCCGCGGCACTCGCGGCGGCTTCCTCGCAGGCATGCTCTTCGCCCTGCTCGCCACCTTCACGCTCGCCCACGGGCTCGTGGCCTGGGTGGTGGGGGCGATCACGCTGGGCGTCGAGCGTAGCTGGTCCCGGCTCAACGTCTGGCTCTTGGTCGGTGCGGCCACCACCGCTGTATTTCTGTTCGGATTCAGTTTCAATCCCGGCCACACCATCAGTGCTCTGAGTGGTGGCGGGGTCAGGCCCATCCTCCACTATTGGCTGTCCCTTCTCGGCGCACCGCTAGCCCTCGGCGAATCTGGCGCGGCGCCTTTCCTCGGCATCGCTCTCCTCGCCCTGCTCGGCCGCGCCATCAGCCAAGGTGCCTTTTCCCGGGAGCGAATCGCTGTCCCCCTCGCGCTCTGGGCGATCGGCGCCTTGGCACTCGTCGCCATCGGTCGCGCCGACGTCACCCAAGGCCACATCTACTCGCGCTATTACATTCTGGGCGCACTCGCTTGGGCGCTCGTGCTCTTCCTTCAGTTTGAAGAGCACCACAACCCAGCGCATCCCTATCGGCTGCTGGTCCGCGTGCTCCCCCTGCTCGGCCTTTTCAATATTTTGGCCAATTCCCAATTTGCCCACGACGCCCAGAGCTGGGTCATCTGCCGCGATAACGCCTCCGATTATTTCCAGCGTTACGGCCGCGACGGTCTGGGTCGGTTCACGCTCCATCCCAATCCGGAATACGCCTCGCAACTCCTCCGTGAAGTCGAACAGGCCGGGCTCTACCGGATGCCCAGCACGTGCAAACGACGCTGGTTCCCCGAGGCGCGGGTCACCACCGACCTATCCTACTACGTCGACCGCATCAATTTCGAGGATCAGGTCGTGTCGATGGAAGGTTGGGTCGCGCACCCGGGCCGCACCTCCGCTCCCAGCGAGATCCACGTGATTTTCCAATCCAAGCAGTCCCAGCACATTTTCACCACGATCCCGCAGAAACGCGCCGACGTCGGCGCCGCCTACCCGCAAGAAAAATGGCTCAATTCCGGCTTCCGCTTTCAACGCCGCCGGTGGCTGCTTCCCGCCGAAGATTTCCAGATCGGCCTCCTCATCTATTCCGCAGGCCGCGCCGAATTTGTCATGACCGCCCACCGCCTCGACATGCGGGGGAGGGGCGAAGGCATTCTCGCCAACGGCCAGTAGACGATCGCGCCCGTCGCGCTTGCGTCCCCGGGCCGCCCGCGTCGAGCATTCCGCCATGTTGACCAAGGCCGAACTCCAGCGCCTCCGCTCCCTGCGCGAAAAAAAATCCCGCGAAGCCCTCGGCCTCTTCCTCGTCGAGGGCGAAAAAGTCGTCACCGAACTCCTCGCCGCAAAGTTCCCCTTCACCGAAATCTACGCGACGCCCGCTTGGTTCCACTCGCTCGTTGGGGACGCGGCGCCTCTGCCGCGTCGGATCGAAATCACGCCCGACGAAATGGTCCGTATCAGCCATTTTCCCACGCCGTCGACTGTCCTCGCCGTTGGCCAAATCTCTCGCCTAGCCCTCGCGCCCGGCACCCTCGACCGCGGCCTCACGCTCGCCCTCGACGGCGTGCAAGACCCGGGCAATGTCGGCACCCTCCTCCGCGTTGCCGACTGGTTTGCCTTCGACCGCGTCGTCCTCTCGCCCGACTGCGCCGATCTGTTTCATCAGAAAGTCATTAACGCCAGCATGGGCTCCTTCGCTCGCGTGCGCACGCACACCGCCGACCTCGCCCCCGCACTCGCCGCGACCGCCGCCCCCATTCTCGGCTGCGACCTCGCGGGCGAAGATGTCCACGCACTCCCACCACTCCACGACGCCATCGTCGTGATCGGCAGTGAAGGCCGCGGCCTGTCGCCCGCCGTCGCCGCACGCGTGACCCGCCACGTGACCATTCCCCGTCTCGGCGATGCCGAATCGCTCAACGCCGCCATCGCCGCCGCCATTGTGTGCGACAACCTTCGCCGCGCGCAGACCCCACCGTAGCCGCGAGCGCCAGCCAGCCGAACACCGCCCACCGTAGCGGCGAGCGCCAGCCAGCCGATCACTGCTCACCGATCTTTCGAACTGCTCTTTTTCCCGCCGCCCTTGTCGCTGCCACTGCCGCCGAGGCTGTGAAAAATCGTTCCAGCCAGCACGCCCACCGCGAGCACGCCGAAATAGATCAACGCCGCCGAACCGTGCACCGGCTTCTTGTCCGTCCAACCTGCGATCGGAAACCGAAAATCAATCTCGTGCGTATTGTTCATGCCTACGTAAAGCATCACGAAGAGGATTCCGAGCAGCAGGACGGTTTTGAAAACGGCTTTGATCATTGTGCGAGCAACGTAGGACGCCCCGCCGCACTTGGCGAGCACACAAAGTCCCTGCACGATACATAGGCGCACGTCCGAGCTGCGGCCCGGTCCCCTTCCCATCCCACCGGCGACCGGCTAACGCTTCACTTTAGCCCCGCCGCCGCCGCCGCGATATCGTCCCACGCGTAAAAGTGAAACGTGCGGTCCGTCGACATCGCGACGAACAGCCCCCCGGAAATCCCGGCAACGGCACGTTGGACACATCGCTCCCGTCGTTCTCCCGCGTCGAGAGCCGCACGCTTTTAAGCAGCGGATGGTCGTGCGGTTTCCCGAACGTGCCCGCCCGTGGGAAAATCCGAAACGTGTCCGCCTGTTGATTTGAAACCACGACGTAGCACGCGCCGCCAGCCTGCGAAAGATTAAAATCCCTTCGAGGTCGCTGACAAAACCCGTCGTGCCGAACAGCGCGAGTTCTTGCCCCGCGTCCGCCGCATCCGGATCGGCGCGGTATTTGTGCACCCCGTACTGCTCGTCGCTGGTGTAAACGTAACCGAGCTCGACATCGACCGCGATCGCCTCGATTTCCTACTTGCCACTGTAGAGGCCAAACGCCCGTACCTTCGTCATCTTCACTTTTCCAGTGCCGTCGTCTTCGAGCCGGTACCATAGGAGCGTCTGGTGACCACGCGGATTTTATTGTTCAGACCCTCGACTGGGCCGCTCGACAACTCGCCCTTCGCTCTAAACCAATTTAATAGCAGCGCTTCATGGCGACGGAGCATCCGGGCCACCTTTTGCATCGCAGCGAGTCGACTCCGCAGCGCGCGGCTGGTCCAACTTTGCAGGAAAGCGGCCGCGTGACGGGTCGAATGATAAGTCCAAAAATGTTGAAACGCC
>SXGR01202052.1_pt1 | contig 24705 bp, 22 predicted proteins | sample 3174711 | NCBI WGS metagenome assembly SXGR01 (sample SAMN11356860, study PRJNA531348) | freshwater metagenome | isolation source: freshwater sample F1-60 | place: China: Fuxian Lake, Yuxi | collected 2017-12-25
ACGCCGGCCGCGAATTCCGGACGATAGCCCGCCCGCTTCATCAGCGGAATGGTGAACGCCCCGGTCGTCACCGCATTCGCGGTGGCGCTGCCGTTGACTGTGCCGAAGAGGCCGCTCGAGATGACCGCGACCTTGCCGGCACCGCCACGCGTGGCCCCGGCGATGGCCAGGGCTGCGTCTGTGAACAGGCCGAGCAGGCCGCCGTGCAGCATCACCGAGCCGAACAGGACGAACAGGAAAATGAAACTCGCGGACACCATCGTCGGAATTCCGAAGACGCCCTCCAGCGTCAGCATCTGCATGTCGACGAACTTCGGGAACGTCACCCCGCCATGGGCTAGAAACCCCGGCATCCAGGGGCCGGCGAAGGCATAGGCGACAAAAACGAGGGACAGAATGATCAGAGAGTTGCCGACATGGCGGCGCGCAGACTCGAGCAGCAGCGCCACAAAGAGCACTGAAACGACGATATCCCGAAGGAGCGGAGCGTCCACCATCGCCATGCGCGTGACGAGGTGCTTGTTGAACGCGATGAAGTATCCCGCGCAGGCAAGCGCGAGCAATGCGCCAGCCATGTCCCACCATCGCGTGCCGCCGCCGTCATCGGAACGATGCGGAGTCAGGAAGCCGAGCGCGGTGGCGAAACCGACGTGCAGAGGGAGCTGAATCATGAGATCCAGGTTCCCCGCGTAGGCCGTCCACAACTGAAAGACCGACCAGATCACGGCCAGCAACACGCGAGGCGAACGCAGCTCAGGCGTGTTCATGCGCAGCCTTGTCCAGGGACACTGTCAGGTCAGTTCGACCAGGGCAAGGCGCACGCGCTTGGCATGGCATCGGGCGGCTGCCTGGTAGCGAGCCAGCGCCGCTATTTCAGCCAGCCTTTTTCCCGGTACGCGCGTTCGGCGCCCGGGTGCAGCGTGACACCCACGTTTTCGGGTTTCCACGACGAGGCGGGATCGAAGTCGGCAAGGCCCGCATGCCCACGGACCAGCGCTTCCTTGTTTTCGATGACGGTCTTGGTGATCGTGTGTGCGATCGGCTCCGGAAGCGCGGAATTGGTGATCAGCACGGTCGGGAATCCGACCGTCGTCACCGGCTGCGACTGGCCCTTGAAGTTGTCGGGCGCCATGGTTGCGGCCTGGTAACCGAGCGCGCCCAGGCCTTTTATGCGGTCCGTCTCGAGGTTGAGGAATCTGACGTCGGTGAACGTCGCGATCTCGGTGATCGACGGGTGCTTGGGCGTGATCACGGCTATGAGCAGGTCGGCGCGGCCGTCCTTGAAGGCGTCGACGATGATTTTGTAGCCCTGATGCGTGATGCTGCCGCCCCACGATTTTACGTTCTCGTAAGTGATGCCGTATTCCTTCAGCAGCTGCTTGGCGCCAAGCTCGCCCAGCGACCCCACCGGAAGCGTGTAGAGCTTTACCGGGAGCTTGCGGTCCTTCACTTCCTTGAGCGAGTTCACGTTCAGCTTCTTCGCGCCCATGGCGATCAGGTAGTAGCTGTCGAGCCCGCCCACCAGCCCGCGCAGGTTGTCGATCTTCGTGTCGTACCCCTCGACTCCCTGCGCTGCCCAGCGATTGGTGACAGTGAACGACAATCCCAGAGGCGTCTCGTTCTTTGCGACCAGCTTGGGATTGCCGACCCCGCCGGAAAACGGCTTGACGTCGATGTTGGAACCCGGCGGCAGCGTCTTGCGCAGTATTTCTGCCATGGTCGCGCCGTAGACGTACCACGCAGTTCCCTGCCCAAGAGTGGAGAAGGCGAGGTTCTGCGGTCCCGACTGGGCCATCGCCGCGCCTGTACCGGTAGCAAAAAGAATCGTCGAGCAGAGTGCGCTCAGCAGGCGGTTGATTCGCATGGTGGATCTCCTGTGGGTTCCGGCAACGGTTCATTGGTACTATAAACGATAAGGCAAGGCGCGGCGTAGCAAGAATCCACATGTTGATATTCGGGGCGAAAACTTCCAGCCGTCAGGAGAGAGAATGAACGCGGGCATGCCGGCGGTAATCGACACATGCTTTCGTTCGGCCATGCGGCGCATGCTGGCGCAGGGCCGCATCCGGGTGTTCAGTGACCAGGCGGATCCCGAGTTCCAGATCGCCGGCCTGATGAAGCACCTCGACGGCAGTCCTGCTCTGCTGTTTCCGAAGGTCAAGGGATACGGTATTCCGGTTATCGGCAACGTGCTTTCCTGCCGTGAAAACTGCGAAGTGGCATTCGGCATGGACTATCGCGGGATCCGCCAGTTCGTCTCCCGCGCGCTCGGCAATCCCATTGCTCCGGTGCTGGTCGACAAAGCGCCGGTGCACGAACATGTGCTGCGCGAGGGGTTTGACGTCGGCAGGCTGCTGCCGGTGCTCAGGCACACGGACGGCGACAGCGGGCGGTTCATCACCGCGGGTATCGTCGTGGTGCAGGATCCGGAGACCGGCGTCTACAACGCCTCCTACCATCGCCTTCAGCTGCTCGGTCCGCGTGAGACCGCGATCAAACTCGACTTCGGACGCCATCTGCGCGCCGCGTACGAGCGCGCGCAGAAGGCTGGCAAGCCACTGCCGATTGCGGTGTGCATCGGCACCGACCTGGCGGTCCATTACACCGCAGCGACCATGGGTTCGCAGATGCCCGAGTCCGCCGATGAGCTGGCGATTGCCGGCGGGTTGCGCGGCGAACCCCTGCCGGTGGTCAGGGCTGTGACACAACCTCTTTTCTATCCCGCGGAAACCGAGATCGTTCTTGAGGGCGTGCTGCATCCGGCACGAACCGTGCGTGAAGGACCGTTCGGGGAATTCGTCGGCTACCTCTCGCCCGAGGGGGATGCACCGGTGTTCGAGATTTCCGCGATATGCCACCGTACGCAGCCGGTCTACCACGCGATCAACGGCGTGGGCCGCGAGACGGTGATGCTGCGCAAGTACGTCATGGAGGCAAGCCTGCTAAAGGCCCTGCAGGCAGTAACTCCGATCGTGCACGACGTGGAGATGACTGCGGGCGGCCTGCACCGATTCCACGCGGTCATCAGCGTGAAGAAAACGAATCCGCAACAGGAGGGCATGCAGCGCAACGCGATTCTCGCCGCGTTCGCGACGCTCAAGGACCTCGATCTCGTCACCGCGGTCGACGACGACATCGACATCCGCGACCCGAACGACGTCGAATACGCGCTTGCGATGCGCATGGAAGCTTCCAAGGACCTATTCATCGTCCCGGGCGCGCGCACACACGAGTACGTACGCGTGAGCGCAAACGGGGTGCGGGCAAAAGTAGGCATCGACGCTACCGTTCCGATAGAGGACGGGGCACGCTTTGCGCGTGCCCCGTTCCGCACCGTGAACGCCGGACCGGAGTGCTTCGCGGACGGCCCCGGCGATTGCCCGCCATGGATGCGCACGTAGCACTCGCCGAACCGCTGGTCTGGCCGGAGGAGGGCGTCGCGCGCGTCCCGTTTCGGGTTTTCTCCGATCCCGCGATCTACGCCCTGGAGCAGGAGCGGATTTTCCGCGGTCCGGTCTGGCATTTCCTCTGCATGGAAATCGACGTGCGCGAACGTGGTGACGTACGCACCGGCTGGGTGGGAGAAACGCCGGTCATCGTGACGCGCGACGAACACGGTGCGTTGCACGCCATGGTCAACCGCTGCGCGCACAAGGGCGCCCTGGTCTGCCTGCAGCAGCGCGAGAACCGCGAGTCGCTCACCTGCGTGTACCACGCGTGGAACTACGGCCTCGACGGCCGGCTGAAGACGGTGGCTTTCCGCAAGGGCCTGCGCGGCAAGGGTGGCATGCCAGAGGACTTCAACCCGGACCAGCACCGGCTGCAACCCTTGCGCGTTGACACGTACTGCGGGATGGTGTTCGGCACATTTTCCGCGGTGACTGAACCCTTGCGAGACTACCTTGGCGCGCCGATGTCGCAGTTTCTGGAGCGCAATCTGGGACGTCCGCTGAAGATCCTCGGCGTGCACAGCCAGATGATCCGCAACAACTGGAAGCTTTACGCGGAGAACGTCCGCGATTCCTATCACGCGACGCTGCTGCACACTTTCTATACGACCTTCAAGGTCAATCGCCTCGACATGGACGGCGGCATCATCCTGTCGGACAAGAAGTGGCATCACATCAGCTACGCCAAGCGCGCCACGCTGGAGCAGGCAAATGAGTACCGCGACGCGGGCGTGCACTCGGCGAAATACGAATCGGAGCTCGCCGGCCCCGCTCTTCTCGAGGCCTGGGACGAATTCGACGACAGCATCACGCACAGCATCCAGACGGTGTTCCCGACATTTGTGGTGCAGTTCACACTCAATTCGCTGGCGGTTCGTCATTTCGTTCCGCGCGGCATCGACAAGACGGAGCTGTATTGGATCTTCCTCGGTTACGAGCGCGACGACCCATCGCAGGAAAGAATGCGCACCCTACAGGGCAACCTCACTGGCGCCGCCGGGCTGGTGTCGTTGGAGGACGGCTGCATCAACGAGTTCGTGCAGCGCGGCACGCGCACCAGTCCGGGGAGTCGTGCCTTCATCGAGATGGGCGGCAAGCTCGCCGAATCGAACGAGTCGTCGAGGGCCACCGAGGCTTCGGTGCGCGGCTTCTGGCACGGCTACCGCGGCATCATGGGTTTCGACTGAGTCCACGGCATGAACGCGCCGCTTGATGATTCGATGCTGGAGACTGTCGACCCGGCGATCCAATTCCGCATCGACCAGTTTCTCGCCGAATACGCCCATCGGCTGGATGACGGGTTGATCGACGACTGGCCTGGCTTCTTCGCCGAGGATGGCCTCTACCAGGTCACCACGCGCGAGAATGAAGCGGCGGGCTATCCGATCGGTATCCTGCTCTGCGAAGGCCTCGGCATGATGCAGGATCGCGTCCTCGCGATGAAGACCGCAAACGTCTTCGAGCCGCATGTTTACTGTCATATCCTCGGACGGCCGGCGCTGCGTGTGGAATCTCCCGGTATCTTCGCCGCACGCTCGAATTTCAGTGTCGTCCGCACCATGGAGAACGGCGCGGTGGAACTGTTCGCGACCGGCAAGTATGTCGATCGCATCGCCTGGGGCGACGGGCAGCCGCGATTCAAGGCGCGCCGGGTGATTCTCGATTCGCGTCGCATCGACGTGCTGCTTGTTTTTCCGCTCTGATCCAGGCATGTCGGAGCAGACGTCGTTCGATGCAGTATCGCTTCTTGTCGCGAGCGCAGGCCGCCGCGGAAGCAAAGTCGCCATTCGCAGCGGCAATGAAGAGCTGACCTACGCCGCATTGCTGGACCGCACTGCGCGGCTGGCTGCAGGACTACGCTCGATAGGCGTCGCGACCGGGGATCGCGTCGCGCTGCTGCTGCCCAACGGCGCCCGCTTCGTCGAAGCGTGGTGGGCCATCATCATGGCCGGCGCGGTAGTCGTTCCGGTCAATCCGCGCACCGCCCGTGAGGAACTGCGCTTCTATCTGGAGGACAGCGGCGCGGGCTGCGTTGTCGTCGACGCCGCTCACCTGGAAACCGTACGGGCACTCGGTGATTCCGCATCCTCGCGGCAGCGAAAGCTCGTCTGCCTCGATTCAGCAGTGAACGGGATCGAAAACTACGAAAACCTGATTACCCGCTCGCAAGCCAGCGAAGAGCGGCCGGTGCGAACCCGTCCGGTAAGAACCTTGATGCACCCTTGCGCGATCTATTACACCGCCGGCAGTACTGGCCGGCCCAAGGGCGTGGTGCGCTCGCACCTCAGCGTCGCTTGGGGCCTGGCGATGCTCGCGCAGCGTCTGTCGGCGGACGACGTGTTGCTGGGACGGGCGCCGATGGCGCACACTGGGGGATCGCTTACCGGCCCGTTCGGTGTGCTGATTGCCGGCGGAACGCTGATCATCCCGGAGCAGACGGATGCAAACTCACTGCTCGACCTGGTGACGCGGCATCACGTTACGCGTTTCTACCTGCACCCCGTCCTCAATGCCAAGGCAGTCTTCGCCGCGATGGACCACGGGCGGTTCGACCTGAGATCGCTGCGGCGGCTGCAGTGGACGGCGGGTTTCCTGCCGGAGGCCATCCGGGCCGAAATTTTCCGCCGCTTTCCCGGCCTGCCGTTGGAAGTGACCTACGGCATGACCGAGGTGAGCAACATCGCCACCTACGAATGCGACGAGACGGGCGCCTTGTCCTCCAACTGCGTCGGCTACGCGTGGCCCGGGAGCGAGTTCGCCTTGCTCGGCGACAGCGGCGAATTCCTGCCCTCCGGAGCAGGTGAAGGGGAGGTGGTCGTTCGCTCTCCGACCGCGATGAGCGGCTACTGGAATGCGCCGGAACTGACGGCAGCCGCCATGCACGAAGGCTGGATACGCACCGGTGATCTGGGCCGTGTCGGCGACGATGGCGGGCTGTTCCTTACAGGCCGGATCAAGGACGTCATCAAGACGGCGGGGATGACTGTGCATGCAGCCGAGATCGAGCATGCGCTCGCCGCGCACGCCGAAGTCATCGATGCCGCTGCGTTTGCTCTTCCCCATCCGCACTGGGAAGAGGCGGTCACCGCGGTGGTCGCGCGCCGCGCCGCGTCCAGTCTTAGCGAGGCCGATCTCATTGAGCATTGCAGGGCGCACCTGAACAGCTACAAGCTGCCCAAGCGCATTTTCTTTCTCAGCGAACTGCCGCGTAACGCTTCCAACAAGGTCGACAAGCGTGCGCTGATCGCCAAATTTGCCGCGCAGGCTGAACCGGATCGTCAACCAGGGGATTTGATCGCATGAACTATGAAACGCTGCTGGTCGCCGTGGACAATGGCGTCGTCGAAATCACGCTGAACCGCCGGGAACAGCTCAACGCCATCAACGCCAAGGTGCGCGAGGAACTGGAGCACGTGTTCGCGGGCATGCGCGACGATCCTGCTCAGCGCGTGCTGCTGATTACGGGCGCCGGACGCGCGTTCTCGGCGGGCGCGGACTTGAAGGACGGCAGCGTGACCGAGCCGCCAATCGAGTCGCTCGAATCGCGCTGGTGGGGCGACTACCGTGCCGTGCTCGCGCGACTGGGAAAGCCGAGCATCGCCGCAGTCAATGGCATGGCGCTTGGGGGCGGCTTCGAACTTGCGCTGGCCTGCGACCTGCGCCTTGCCGCGCCCGAGGCAAGCTTCGCGGTGCCGGAGATCAACCTGGGCTCGATACCCGCCGGTGGGGCGACACAGCGCCTCGCACGCCTGGCAGGATTGGGCCGCGCGACGGAACTGGTGCTGTTCGGCGAACGCATCGATGCGGCCGAGGCGTATCGCATTGGCGTGGTGAATCGTGTGGTCGTGGCGGACCAGTTGCTGCCCACGGCGCGCGAATGGGCTGCCAAGCTCGCGGCAAAGGCGCCGCTTGCGCTCAAGTACGCCAAGGAAGCGGTGACGAAGAGCACCGACCTTGCCATTGAGGACGGCATCCGGCTCGAGGCGTACCTCGGCGGGGTACTGCGCGCCTCCGATGATCGCCGCGAGGGCATCGCTGCCGTGCTCGAAAAACGCAAGCCGGTCTTCCGCGGCAGGTAGTAGTGACGCCACAAAATCAGGATCGCCGTCCCGACTTCGAATAGGAGAAGCACCGTGTCCCTGCCACAGCGCGTAAACGACAGGAAGCTCTATCTGCGGGCCGAGGAGGTGCCCGAGGACGTACGGCAGTTCATCGTCAAGATGCTTACCGTGCAGATCCAGTCCGAGTACGCCGACGCGCCCGATCGCTCCGGCTCGGTCTGCCCCACCGTCGAGGACAAAACCTGGCTTGACTTCCAGATCGCGCAGGAGAAGGAGCACGGCCTTGGCGTCTCGCGCATCCTGCGCGACATGGGCGTGGACCCGATGCCGCTGATCCGGGAAGCGGAGAGTTCGGTCACCGTGGGCGAGCGGAAACTCGACTACTTCCGCATACGCATGGAGGACTGGGTTGAGCGCAGCATGACGCGCGTGCTCGCAGAGCGCACCGGGGGCATCCAGTCGATCGCGGGCCTGGGCGCAAGCTACGTGCCGCTCGCCGTCTGGCACGCGAAGAACTACGTCGATGAAGCGCTCGGCCATACCGCGCAGGGCAACGTCTATGCCCGCAGCCTGGTCGAAGAGGGGCGCGGAAACGAATGCCAGGCGGCGATAGAGAAGTTCTACCCGTCCTGCCTCGACATTTTCGGCGGCGTCGGCACGCCGAACGAAAAGCGTTACCTCGAACTGGGCGTGAAGACGCTGAGCAACAACCAGTCGCGTCTGCTCTGGATAAAGTCGCTGGAGCGCGACCTGCACTCGCTGGGGCTTGCGATGCCGGCTGCGCTATGGAAGGGCGGACGCCGCGACTATCCGGAAGAGACGCTCGCGGGCACTGGGCTGTACCTCGATGCTTCCGACGTTCCGGCTGAACAGCGCGCGCCGATCGCGCGCGTGGTGAGCGGGTGGGTGCAGGCGAAGTACGCCCGGCAGAACGAATTCGTGGTGTTTGCCGCGCCGACTCCAGAGGAGAAACTCGCGGTAGCGAACCAGTACCGGGACGAGCGGCGCTGGGGTTTGCACGCCGCGAGGATGCTGAAGGCATTGGCAGTGGACCCCGATCCCGTGGCTGATGAATCCGAACGGACGCGGGAAGGCGGACGCTTCAAGGTGGATTTCCTGAAGCAGCCGATGCCTCAGGAATGGGCGCCGATTTGCGTTCATCAACTCGTTGCGGCGCGAGCGGCGCAGGCTGCGTCGCTGGCGACATTCGGCTCGTGCCTGATCCCGCTCGCGGTGTGGTCGGGAATTCATTACGAGGGCCAGGCGGCACTTGCGGCAGTGTGGCTGCAGCGCGCGCGCGCGCTGGATCGGGCCCTGCTGCACGAGCACGGACAGCGCGTCGTCGACGCAGCGTTTCCGCATGCGCTCGATGTGTTCGGTTCGGACGACTCGGCGAACGAAGCGCATTACTGCAACGCCGGCGTCAAGACCGCGGCGAATCGCCAGGTGCGCAGGATCTTCATCGACCTGTTCGCGCGTGATGCCGCGGCGCTGGGACTGGCGATGCCCGACCCGTCCCGCGGCAAGCGGGCGAACTACACAACGGAGCTGTCGGACTCGTAGAGGGATGAGGATCGAGCGATGAAACTCTATTCCTTGACTCCCAGTGGTTACAGCCACATGGCCCGCATCGTCCGCCTCGAAAAGGGACTGACGAACCGCATCGAGCTGATCCCGGTGACGACCCGGGGTGTGGACAATGCGCTCTACGCGATCAATCCGTCCGGCCGGGTGCCGGCGCTGGTCCTCGATGACGGGACCGTTTTGGAGGACTCGCCGCTCGTCTGCTGGTACATGGATCACCTCGACGGCAAACCCACCCTCCACCCGCAGGAAGGCATGGCGGGGCTCGAGCACCGGCGCATTGAAGCGACGGCGCGCGCCATGGCAGATGGGGTCGCCGTGTGGGCGCGCGAGTTTCGCTATCGGGAGCCGGAAAAGACCATGTCCGAGGCGACCCAGGTGCACGAGCGGGGACGCATTCAGCGGCTGGCCGACGTGTTCGAGAAGGAAGCGCAGGGCGTGGTGCTCTCCGGTCCGCTGAACATGGCGCAGATCACGCTCGCCGCGGTCTTCTCCTTCCTTCCCCTGATCACGGACAAGAGAGGTTTCCGATGGCACGACGGCCGACCGAACTTTCGCGCCTGGGTCGAGCGCATGTACGGATACGCCTCCATCGCGGATACGCTCCCGCCGCTGGAGTATTAGCAGGGTTCGTTCGCGTCACCGATCCGTTCTCTGACCAAGGATGATTCGGTCCAGGATCAGGGCCAGGAACAGGATCGCGAAGCCCGCCAGAATGCCCTGGCCGATGGACGCGTATTGCAGCGCCTCGAGAACGTGTTCGCCCAACCCCTTTGCGCCGATTAGCGAGGCGACGACGACCATCGCCAGGCTGAGCAGGATCGTCTGGTTGATGCCGGCGCGAATCGAGGGCGCGGCGAGGGGGAGATCCACCTTCGACAGCAGATACCACTTCGAGGCGCCGTACGCGATCGCCGCCTCGCGGATCGATTCCGGGACGCCTCGCAGCCCGAGTACTGTGAGCCGAACCACCGGCGTGCCGCCGAAGACGATGGTGGTGAACACTGCCGCCACCTTTCCGGTGCCGAAGAGGGCGATCACCGGGATCATGTAGACGAAGGCGGGCATGGTCTGCATGAAGTCCATGATCGGGCGCACGACCGCATAGACGCGGGGGCGGCGGGCGCAGTACAAGCCGAGCGGGATGCCGATGACGATGCTGATGCAGGCGGCCGTACCGAGCAGAGCGAGGGACGTCATGGCCTTCTCCCACAGCCCCACCAGTCCGATGTAGGCGAGGAACGCCCCCGTCCATAGCGCGGCGCGCCGTCCTGCCGACAAGCCTGTCAACATCAGCAGGATGATGACGATGACGAGCCACGGTGAATGCACCAGCAGCTTCTCCAGGCCATCGAGCAGCGACCGGATACCGATCGCGATGGCATTGAAGAAGTCTTCGCCATGGCGGATCAGGCCATTGAAGAACGCTTCAATCCACTGAATCCCCGTAACGCGGATCCGGTCATCAGTCGGGAATCGGCGCAGCAGCGGGAGCAATCCCGGCGCCGTGAAATGGATGATGCTGGCGATATAAATCGGAAAGACGAACAGCAGGCTAAGGGCGACCCGGGAGGCCGGTATCCCCGACTCGACTCTGCGATCGGACAACCACTGGAAATACCGACGTTCCAGGAGCGTGTTCGCGAGAGCGCCCTGTACCAGCTTCGCTGCGAGCAGCAGGGCGAACCCGAGCGTGATGATCCACAGGCGGGAGTCTTCCGCAGCCTGAATGTCGCGCCGGATCCCGGCGAGAATGCTGCTCAGGGAGTCGATGTTGCGTTTGAAGACCTCGACGTTTTCGCCGCCTGCCTTGAGTGCAGCGTCGAGTTGGGCCTGTCGAAGCTCGATCTGGGCCATTACCGACGTGAGCCGGCCGCGCGCCTCGGCACCGAGGTCTCCCCAGAGCCCGCGCCCCATCTGCACGAGGGCGAACGTCTCCAGCATGACGAATGCGAGCGACCAGTTCCAGATGCCACGCAAGCCGTACCACACCGGTCCCAGTAAAGCGGCAACCCAATTGAAGGTCCAGGTGAAACCAGACTTGCTGCCGACGAGCTGGAACTGGTGGTCGTAATAGTCGACGTTCGACCCGACGAAGCGCGCCGTCAGCGCCCGGCGTTGCTCGGCTTCGCCGGGAGACGCGCTCTTGGCTGTCGATGGCGTCCGATCACTCAAGTTGATCCGAGCCTTCTATGATGGACTTCAACAGATCGGCACGGGTGATGACGCCGACCTTTCCACCCGATGGATCCGTAACGGCTAGGGGCGAGTCAGACGCAATTGAGGTGCGGATCAACTCGCTCAGGGTGAGATCCTCCCTGACACACGGCGCATCCGTGGCAAGGGGACCAAACGACCGCTCATAGGCCTCGAGGGGCTGCATGACGGCGTGGGCGTGCACCACCTTCAGCCGGGAGATCCCCGCCACGAAATCCGCGATGTAGTCGTCCGCCGGATTCATCACGATGTCCTCCGGCGTGCCGATCTGCACGATCCGGCCGGCGCGCATGATGGCGATCCTGTCCCCGAGACGGACCGCTTCGTCCAGGTCATGCGTGATGAAGAGGGTGGTCTTCTTCATCACCGACGCAAGCTTCATGAACTCGTTCTGCAACTGGCGCCGGATAAGGGGATCGAGGGCACTGAACGGCTCGTCCATGAGCAGGATTTCCGAATCGGCTGCCATGGCCCGGGCGAGGCCGACGCGCTGCTGCATCCCGCCCGACAGCTCGTGGGCGAACTTGTGGCCCCATCCGCCCAGTTCAACCATGGACAGGACCTTTTCCGCGGTCTCCAGGCGGCGATTCTTGGGAATTCCCCGGATCTCGAGGGGCATCGCGATATTGTCGAGGATCGAGCGATGGGGCATCAGCGCGAAGTTCTGGAACACCATCGCGATGTGCTCATTGCGATAGCGGCGCAACGCGTCGCCGGAGAGCGAAAGAACGTCCTGGCCGCTTACCCGGATGCTGCCGGCCGTCGGCTCCAGCAGGCGATTGACGTGTCGGACCAAGGTCGACTTGCCGCTTCCCGACAGTCCCATGACGCAGAAAATCTCGCCACGTCGGACGTCGAAACTCACATCGGAGACGCCGATGACGCAGTCGTACTTTTCGAGTGCCTCTTCCTTCGAGATGCCGTTGGCGCGAATATCCTCGAAGGTCTTGCTAGGTTGCTCGCCGAAGATCTTCCAGACGCCGCGGAATTCGACCGCAGTTTCAGTCGACAAAGAGCAGTCCCGGGTTGAGCAGCGCAAGGACGGCGACGCCGTCAAGCCTGGGGTTCGTCTCGATCATCAGTGCGCTATACAGCTTCAATGTTGGGATACCAGACGAGCCATCTCGTGCACACCAGAAAAAGAAAGGCCGGTTCAGTAAAGCGGGCTGAACCGGCCTGATCTTGCGGTCAGCGGAAGACTACATTCCGAACCAGCCGTCCACTCGCTTCTTGTTGTTCGAAACCCATTCTTTCGCCACGTCACCGGCATCACGCTTCTTGACGCCGATTTCGTACGCCATCGTCGTCACGGAGTCCGGATCGAATTCGATCTTCGCGAGGAGGCTGGTGGCCGCCGGGAGGCGTTTTTCCAGGGACTTCGACCAGCCAATCCTGATCGTCCGTTGTTCGCCATCGCAGGTCACCTTCGACTTGTTGAACCAATCGGGATCCTGCGACGCCGGGACCATCTTGTGGCAGTTCGGATTGAACGGCGGCTCCGTTAGCGCGACGAGATCATACTGCAGCCAGACTTGATCCGGTTTCATGCAGTAGAAGGCGTAGCCTTGCTTCTTCTTGATGGCGTCCGCCAGTGCGGCGAGGTTGACGGCGACATCCGACCTGACGACCTCGTTGAAGCCCAGCAAGCCGTAGTCACGCGCTTTCACATGGTTCTCGTTTGCCGAAGCCCAACCCGGCACGCCGATCCAGATCTCTCCCTTTCCCTTGCCCCTGGTGTCCAGCGCCTTGGCGACGTCCGGTCGCGCCAGGTCGAAGACGGACTTGACGTTGTGCTTCTCGGAGAAATACTTGGGCACGCAGAACGCCTGCGAGACCGGGTAGCCCTTGGTGCTGAGGGCAACGGTTCCCTTCTTGTCGACGTATTCCCTCTTGAAGTCGCCCTGATTCGGCAGCCAGATCTCGGGGTGCACGTCGATATCGCCCTTGCCACGGTCCATCGCGGAATAGAACGTCGCGTGATCCCCTGTGGATCGGCTCACCTTGAGGCCAAGCCTTTGCTCCAGGAGCACCCTGATGACGTGCACCTTTGCTTCTGCAGACGGGTACTTGAACTCGGCAATCGCCACCGCTTCCGAGGCGACGCTTGCGGAACTCGCAATCATCACCGACAGTGCCAGGGTAATGCCTTGTAGCGAACTCTTGATGGGATGTGTCATGAACGCTCTCCGTACGACTTTACGATAGGCCCGGTTGCAGCGAAGGACTATGACCGGAAGTGCACAGCTCAGGAGGGTCACGGATGTGCCCCATCCAGCGCGAGCATGTTGACGGCAATCTTACACATCCAGTTTAGGGCGTCAATGTTGAAATTGAGACGGTGTCAATGTGTTCCGCGCTGCGGATTTTCTACTTGTTCACGTACCAGATGACTTTGGTCTGGGTGTACTGGTCGAGGGCTTCGAGCCCCTTGTCGCGACCGCCGAAGCCCGACTGCTTGTAGCCCCCGAACGGCACGGTAATGTCGCCTTCGGAGAAACCGTTGATGGACACCGTGCCGGCCCGGATCTGGCGAGCGACGCGCTGCGCGCGCCCGACGTTCTGCGTGTAGAGGGAGGCAGCGAGACCGTAGGCGCTGTCGTTGGCCAGCCGCACCGCCTCTTGTTCGGTCTCGAAAGTGGTCACGGCGAGAATCGGTCCGAAGACTTCCTCGCGGAACAGGGGCATCGAGCTCGTCACCTGGTCGAAAATGGTGGGCTCGACGTACCACCCGCTGCCGAGCTTGGCGTGAATCTTCCCGCCATGAACCTTGCGCGCGCCGTCTGCGGCAGCGCTGTCCAGGTACGCCTTCACCTTGTCGAAGTGCGCTTTCTCGACCATCGGACCGATGCGCGTCGCGGGATCAGTCGGCAGGCCCACTTTCCAGGCGGAGAGCTTCTCGATGGCCTTCCGGAGAAGCGCATCTTTGATGCCGGATTGCACGAGCAGGCGCGAACCGCAGCTGCAGTTCTCACCCATGTTCAAGAAGGCTGCCGCCAGCACTTCGTCGACAATCTCGTCCAGGTTCGCGTCATCGAACACGATCTGGGCGCTCTTGCCGCCACACTCGAGCACGATTTCCTTGAGATTGCTCTCGGCCGAATATTTCAGGAACAGTCGCCCCACTTCGGTCGAGCCGGTAAACGACACCATGTCGACGTCGGGATGGCGTCCGAGCGCCTGGCCCGCTTCTTCGCCGGTGCCGTTGACCAGCGTCAACGCGCCTTTCGGCACACCGGCCTCGTGGGCCAGCTGCGCGAGCCGGTACGCGCTTAGCGGTGTGAGTTCGGCGGGCTTGACGACCACTGAGTTGCCGGTCGCCAGCGCAGGCGCGACCTTCCAGGCAAACAACTGAGCCGGGAAGTTCCAGGGCAGCACGGCGCCGACGACGCCGATCGGTTCCTTGACGATCAACCCAAGTGCTGATGCGTCGGTCGGCGCGATACGGCCGAAAACTTTGTCGACGGACTCCGCAAACCACGCGATCGTATCGATCACCGCGGGCACGTCCAAGGCGAGGCAGTCGGTGATCGGCTTGCCGCCATCCACGCAGTCCAGCGCGGCAATTTCTTCCGCATGCTGCCGGACGAGCTCGGCCCAGGCGAGCAGGACTCGTTTACGCTCTCCCGGCGCCTTGTTCGCCCATTCACCGGAATCGAATGTGGCGCGCGCTGCCGCTACAGCGGCGGCGACGTCTGCTGCCGACCCTGCCGAGGCATGACCTATCAGGGTGTCGTCGGCGGGAGCACGGATCTCCATGACAGGCCCAGGTCCCGAATGACCGGGGATCAAGTGGCTCGCTGAAAACATCGCATCGCGAGCACGACGAAATACCTCTTCTCTATTCAAAGGCATGCTGTTCTCCAATGGAAGAATCGATACGGTTGCATGTGGCTATTTCCGGCGCAGGACACGGCCGTTACGGGCACCGGTTTTTTGCCCGTTGCGGACGGCCCATTTGCCGTTGACCATGACATCGCGGATGCCAGCCGGACAGCGGAGCGGATTCGAGAGGTCCGAGCGATCTGCAAGCACGTCGAAATCGAGCAGGACGAGGTCCGCCGCCATGCCGGTTCCGATCCGGCCTCGATCGGTAAGGCCGAGCCGCGTCGCCGGCAAGCCTGTCAAGCGGTGAACGGCTTGCTCACGCGTCATCAGACCCCGGTCGTGCGCATAATCGCGCAGGAATCGCGCGCTCCAGCCGTGGCTGCTCGGCGACCAGCGTAGCGAGCCGAGCGGTCCCTCCGTGGGAGTGCTGACCGCGTCGGAGATCACGCCAGCGCCGTCCTGCCGCAGCAGCAGGTCGAGGTCACGCTCGGCAAAGTTGTGACCAACCCAGGTTGCCGCGAAGAGGGCTTCGCCCTCGTCGCGCAGCAGATCAAGCGCGGCGTCGTGTGGATCGACGCCACGTCGACGGCCGATCTCGGCCATCGACAGGCCGATCAGGCAGGGCGCCGATTCGCAATTGAACAGAACGATTTCCTGCCAGCGTCCATGCGCGACCAGTTGCCACAGAGGCCTGGGGTTGCGTTTGAGCGCTTCTCGCTGGCTCGGATCCGCCAGACGCTTCACCAAACCCGCCACGCCGCCCTCGAAGGCGGAGGCAGGGAGCACCGAGGCCATCATTGTCGGACCCCAGGTGTGCGGAATGATGTCGTACCCGACGTCCGAACCGGAGCGGCGTGACTCTCCAATCATCTCGAGACAATGCGCCGCCGCATGCGCGGGAGCGCCGAACTTCGGTTGCAGGTGCGAGAGTTGTGTCTTCACGCCGCTTGCACGAGCGGCGGCCAGCGCCTCGCCGACACCGCTCTCGTAGTCCAGGTCGCGGTTGCGAACGTGAGTGGTGTAGATCGCCCCGTAGCGCGCCGTGGTGACGCACAGCGCCTCGATCTCGCCCGCTAATGCGCTGCTCCCCGGCGCGTACTCGAGGCCGGTGGAAAAGCCCATCGCCCCCATGTCCAGAGACTCCTCGAGCAATCGATCCATAGCGCGGACTTCATCGGGCGTAGCCACGCGCGGCGCGCCGCACTTTGCGCAGCAGCGCAGCGCACCGTGCCCGACAAGAGCAGCAACATTGGTCCCGGGCCGGGCAGCCTGCAAGCGTCCCAGGTAGCCGTCGAAGCTGGTCCAGTCGACGTCGATGCCGCGTTGCGTGCCGGTCGCAAGGCGGCGAAAGTCATCGGCACTGGCCAGCGGTGCGCAGGAATGGCCGCAGTTCCCGATGACTTCGGTGGTGACACCCTGGAACAGCTCGCTGTCAGCGCTACCGTCCGCGAGGAGCGTCGCGTCCGAATGCGTGTGCATGTCGATGAAGCCGGGGCACATCGACAGGCCGGTCGCATCGACGCGCTCGACATCGGCCAGAGCGGTGAAGGCACCGCTCGTCTCGACGGCGGTGATGCGGTCATCGACGACAAGCACATCGGCCATGCTCGACGACTGGCCGCTACCGTCAAACAGGCGGGCACCTTCAACGACGATGGATGGCAAAAGGATCTTCTCAGCGAAGTGAACGGGCGAATTCCCGGACGTCGTCGATCAGCAATTGCGGCTGTTCCATCGCGGGAAAGTGTCCTCCGCAAGGCATTTCGGTCCAGCGCGTGATGTTGTAGAGGCGCTCCGCATAGGAACGCGGTGGCCATGTGAGCAATTCCTTGGGGAACACGGCGGCAGCCGTCGGTATCTCCACCCGGCGCCCGTCGGTGCCCAGCAGGCGCCCGCCCTCTTCGCGGCGGCCATAGTAGATCCACGAGGCCGAATTGAAGCTGCGCGTCACGATGTAGACCATGATGTTCGTCAGCAGCGCATCCTTGCTGTGCGCGCTCTCGACGTCGTCTCCCTTGATGTCGGACCAGCCGTGGAATTTCTCGAGGATCCACGCCGCCAGGCCGACCGGGCTGTCGGACATCGCATAGCTCAGCGTCTGCGGCTTGGTTGCCTGCTGCGTGCGATAGCCCTCCTGCATGATCTGGCCGCGCTCGAACTTCTCCGCCCACGCGACTTCTTCCGGGGTTTGCGGGCCATGCACGTGGCGCATGGTCGGGCAGTTGTAGTGCAGCGCCATGCATGTCGATGCATGGTCGTAGCCGATCCAGCTGCCGATGGTGGCGCCCCAGTCTCCGCCTTGCGTGAGGTACCGGTCATAGCCCAGTTCTTTCGTCATCAAGGTATTAAGGATGAGAGCCATGGCCCGCGGACCCATTGGCCGGGGAGGGCGGCCGGAAAATCCGAATCCCGGCAGGGAGGGTGCGATGACGTCGAAGGCGTCCTCGACCTTGCCGCCGAAGCGCTCGGGATGCGCGAGTGGCTCGATGATGTCGACGAACTCGACAACCGAGCCGGGCCATCCATGCAAAAGGAGCATCGGCATGGGCCGGGGGCCGCTGCCCCTCTCGTGCATGAAATGCACATCTATGCCTTCGATGCGCACGATGAACTGCTCGAAGCTGTTGAGTCTGGCTTCGTGCTTGCGCCAGTCGTATGCCTCGACCCAGTAGTGGCAGAGTTCCTTTAGGTAGTCGAGGTTCGTTCCGTACTCCCAGCCGCCGTCTTCGGGCATGTAGCCCCATTCATAGGCTTTGACGCGCGCGTGCACGGAGTCCAGCGTTTCCTGGGGGACGTTAATCCTGAACGGCTTTTGCACGTTCATCCTCACTATTCGTCATCAAAACGAAATCTTCGTGCCACGAATGTGAGGTGTCAATGCGACAATTGACACCATTGCAATCGGATGAGCAGGCGCATGTGGACATCCAGAATCGAGTTGACCGGGGGATTGCGCTATCGCGCCATCGCAGATGCGATCCGGCGCGCGATCCTGGAAGGCGAGTTGCGTCCCGGCGAAAGGCTGCCGACCCATCGCGCACTCGCAAGGCAACTCGCGGTGACGGCGGGCACCGTCTCAAGGGCGTATTCCGTGGCAGCCGAATGGGGACTCGTCACTGCGCGGGTTGGCGCTGGCACAGTGGTGTGTGCGCCTGCCGACCCGAAACCGATCACCCCTTGGGTCATCGGGGCGACGGCGCTTCGCATTGATTTCGGTTTGCTACGCGCGGCTGCCCTCACCGACGGTTCGTTGCAAGAGCGGTGTTTCGGTCGCGCATTCGACGGACTGGGTCGCGATCTTCTGCGTAGCGAGTACGCGGGCTACTCGCCTGAACTAGGCCATCCGCGTCATCGTGAGATTGGCGCCAGATGGCTGAGTAGTCCAGGAGTTGCAACATCTCCGGCCGAGGTATTTGTCTGCGATGGCGCGCAGAGTGCGTTCCTTACGCTGTTCAGCGCCCTGTTGCGCCCCGAGGCGTCGCTCCTGGTTGAAGAATTCGCTTATCTCGGCGTAAAACAGCTTTGTGCGACCATGCGTATCGACCTGGTGGCCGTACCGATGGATGACGACGGCATGAAACCGGAGAAGTTGCGGGAACTCGCGCATACATCGGGTTCCCAGGTCGTGCTGCTGACGCCGACACTGCAGAATCCGACCGGTGTGCGGATGAGTCATGAGCGGCGCAAGCAAATTGTCGACGTGGCCCGTGAATCGAATCTGAGTATTGTCGAAGACGCCACGTTCGATCGGCTGTATCCCGATGCGCCTCCTTCATTGGTGACGATGGCGCCCGAGCGAACGTTTCATGTTGCCAGCCTCTCCAAGATGGTCGAGCCCTCAATGCGAGTGGCGTTCGTCAAGGTTCCGGAAAAGCGGATGCCGCATCTCGAATCGATACGCCATAGCCTGAACATCGGCGGTCCGGGATTGCAGGCGGAGATCGTGTGCCGATGGATCGAGAGTGGGGCCGCCGCGGAGCTTTGCCAGTGGCAGCGCGAAGAGATCAACCGCCGCTGGCAGGTCGCGGCAATCAGGCTTCCGGAATTGGTGGCACATGAATCCGTGCCTGCGCCATTCGCATGGGCGTTGCTCGACAGCCCATGGAAATCGTCGGATCTTGCCGGACTCCTGCGCCAGCGGAACGTCATTCTCATTGAAGATTTTCACTTTGCCGTGGGTAGATCCCCCGCACCGCATGCAGTGAGAATTTCCTTGACCTCGCCCCCATCCAGCAACATCTTGGAGGAAGGGCTTGCCATCATTCGGCGGGTGCTTGACGAGGGCGCCATGCCGGTGCCGGTCAACGGCTTTCGCTCGATACTGCCCCGCCCTCGCCAGTAGGAACCCGGTTACATCGGGTCTTTACAACGACCTTACCAACGAACGAATTCTCGGAGCCGACGGGAGAATCGTCATGAGCGTAGCAGGCAAACCCCTCATCCTCTATGGCGTGCCGTTTTCGCAGCCGGTGCGGGCGGTGATGTGGCTGATGCTGTACAAAAGCGCGCCGTTCGAGATGGTGTTGACCAATCCCGGCTCGAATGGGGACATCGGCAGCCGCAATCCGACGTTTCTAGACAAGAACCCCGGCGGAACGATCCCGACGATCGAGGAACCCGAGAGCGGCTTCGTGCTGGGGGAGGCGCACGCGATCATGTGCTACCTGTGCAACAAGCACGGCTGGCACGACGTCTATCCCGCCGATCACCGCCGGCGGGCGAGAGTGGACTGGTACCTGAATTTCCACCATCGCACGGTGCGCGAAGCGTCTGTCGGGCTGGTGGCGCCGCGGATTCGCAAGGACCTGGACATCAGTGAGGCGATGCAGCTGAGCGCACGCAACACCTTGACCAGGGCCTTGCACGCGCTCGATTCAGGATGGCTCGCACAGTCGCGATATCTCACGGGTGAGCAGCTGACCCTGGCCGATTTCGCCGCCTACGTGGAAATCGGCCAGCTGCAGCCCGCTTACACGAACCTCTACGACTTTGCGCCGTTTCCCAACGTGCAGCGATGGCTGGATGAAATGAAGAAAGTGCGCGGACACGACGATGTGCATGTTGTGCTGAATGCGCTTGGCGACATCAGTGTTCAGCCACCGGATATGGAGACTATCAGGAACGCGAATAGGAGCGCGCTACGCGTGCTGAAGGAAAGGCTAACTGCGCTTGCGGACAGCTAGGGAACCTCATTCGATAAAGTGGACACCTCGACCTAACGAATGAGGAGGTGTCATGGCAGCACCAGTTGGGCCGAAGAAGGTGAATCGGTACACCTCAGGGTGTCGAGGGTTGATCCGGAGAAGCGGGCACTCCAGAAGCAGGTGAAGCAGCTGGAGGCGAAGGTCGATGCGCGCGGCGAGGTCCGCGCCCTTGAGCGCAAGCTCGCGGCGCTCGAGGTGGAGCATGACCTTTTAAAAAAAGCCATCCGCTTCAATATCGAGCGCCGCAAGCGAAGTTCGAGTTCATAGCCGAGCACCGGGCGCAGTACGGGGTGGCGTTCCTGTGTCGGCGCTACAAGGTCTCCAGGAGCGGGTTCTACGCCTGGGAGGCGCGCGATCGCGCTGCGCGCGCCCAAGCCCGGGTTGCTGTTCCACTCCGACCGGGGAATCGAGTACTCAGCCTACGACTATCGGGACTTCCTGCGCTCCTGCGGCATCGTGCCCAGCATGAACCGTCCACGAAACTGCCAGGACAACGCGCACATGCAGAGCTTCTTCCATTCGCTGAAAGCCGAGCTTACCCACCGGCGCAGCTTCGAGAGCGACGCTGAGCTGAACGCCTCGATCGCCGGCTACATCAATCGCTTCTACAACGAGAAGCGCATCCATTCCAGCCTGGGCTATCATTCCCCGGTCGAGTTCGAATGCTTGGCCAATGCCCAGCAAAGTGTCCACTGAATCGGATGAAGATCAGCCGATGAAAATTGATAGCCTTGATCACCTCGTCATCACGGTAGAAGACGTTGAGGCCACCGCGTCCTTCTATTCACGAACCCTGGGGATGGAGATCGTTACGTTCGCGGGCGGTCGAAAAGCGCTTTCCTTTGGCGTGCAGAAAATCAACCTGCATCAGCGCGGCAGGGAATTCGAACCAAAAGCACAACAGCCCACGCCGGGCTCGGCTGATTTGTGCTTTATCACATCGGTCCCGATCGCTGAAGTCGTGAAGCACCTCTCTTCGTGCAACGTTGCCGTCCTCGAAGGGCCGGTCAAGCGCACAGGAGCAACAGGCCCGATCCTTTCTGTTTATTTCCGCGATCCAGACATGAATCTGATCGAGGTTTCGAATCGTGCGCATGCCTGACTTCGTGATCGAGAGAGGCCGGTCGGACGCTGCATTCCTGTTCAGGCCCGCATCTTGACCACGCTCCCGTTCAAGCAAGTCGACGTCTTTACCGGCGCACCCTTTCGCGGCAATCCCGTGGCGGTGGTGATCGGCGCTGACGCCTTGTCCACCGGGGAGATGCAACGTATCGCCGGCTGGACCAATCTCTCCGAGACCACGTTCGTGTTGAGGCCCAGGGCGCCGCAGGCCGATTACCTGCTGCGTATCTTCACGCCCCGCGCGGAACTGCCGTTCGCCGGTCATCCGACTATCGGCAGCGCGCACGCGGTGCTGGAGTCAGGTTTCGCACGCGCGCGGGATGGCCGGCTGCGGCAGGAGTGCGGCGCCGGTGTGCTCGAACTTGCGGCGGAGGGTGAGAAGTTGTGGGTTACCGCGCCGCTGGCAACGGTGGCGAAGCTTGATGCACGCTATGTCGACGTGCTCGCCTCAGCTATCGGGACCCCGGTGTCGACGGCGCCGCTGATGGTCAGCGTAGGGCCGGTATGGCTGGTCGTGGATCTCGGGGATGCCGCCACGGTGGACGGGCTGGAGCCCGACATGGAGGCGGTCGGGGATCTCAGCGGGTCGCTGTCGATCACCGGGATTACCGTGTTCGGCGCGGCCGGTCAGGGCGACGCCGCCATGCACGTGCGATCATTTGCGCCCGCCCATGGCGTGCCGGAGGATCCGGTCTGCGGCAGCGGCAACATCAGCGTGGCCGCCTACCTTGGCCGCTCTGGGCTGCTGCAGCGATACGGTGCGCAATACACGTCGCGCCAGGGCATGCAGCTCGGCCGGGACGGCCGGGTATCGCTGCGCATCGGTGACGGAGGCGCGATCGAACTTGGCGGCCACGCCGTCACCTGCGTCGATGGCACGCTGCGGGTACGCTGATGGAATTGCTGCCGTTGCCGGTGATCGGATGGCTTGCCATACTGCTTTCGGGAACCGCCATCGGCATCGGCGCCTGGCTTATCGTCGGCATGCACCTGCAGGGCGAAGAAATGCGCCAGCACCTTGCGGCGCGCACGCTGGACGACATGCTGCTGTTCGGCATCTGGGTCCTCGGTTTCGCCGGGGGCGTGGGCATCCTGCTTGGCAAGCCATGGAGCAGGGTGGTGCTGGAGCTCTTTTGCTGGGCGCTGGTGATGCTGGTCATGATGTCGTCCTACTCGCGGTTGCGGGCGGCGCCGCCTCCGAGGATGCAGATTTTCCTCGGGCACCTGCTGTTCATCATCCCGATCTTCGCGTTCTGTACCGCGACCATCATGACCCTGCGCAGCGAAGCGGCACTGAAGGCGCTTGCCAACTAGGGGTATGATTTGGCGATGTTCCCCATCATCGATATCTCAGGATCGGCCTTCGAGCGCGGCCGCCAGCATGGCGCCCAGGCGCGCCCGCGCGTCGATCGTTCCGTCGCAAACTACGCAAAGCTGTTCGACGCCTGCGGTATCGGCTGGGACGGCGCTCGACGCCTGGCGGGTGCCTATGCCGGCGTGATCCGGGAATTCGACCCTGTCCTGTACGAGGAAATTCGCGGCATCGCTACCGGCTCCGGGCGCGAGGTTGACGAGATCCTCGCGCTGAACTCGCGCACAGAAATCCTGCCGCCGACCTTTCCCGGTCGCCCTTCCGATGCCTGGCTGAAGTCCCGCCTTGGCGGCAAGGCTGACTTTGGTGAATGCACCGCACTCGCCGTCGCGCCCGCATCCAGCGCCACGGGCGGGGCGCTGCTCGCACAGAACTGGGACTGGCTGGGCAGCCAGCGCGAGGCACTGGTGCTGTTGCGTGCGAGGCGCGAGGACGGCTCCAGCTACCTGACGCTCACCGAGGCGGGAATGCTCGCCAAGATCGGCTTCAATGACGCCGGTTTCGGCGTCTGCCTGAACATCCTGCGTTCCGAGGATGACGGTTCTGCGCCGGGCGTCCCGGTGCACGTGCTGCTACGCGCACTGCTCGACTGCCCGAACGTTTCGGCAGCGATTTCGCGGGTGTCGACGCTGCGCTTCGGCGCCTCGTCGAACATCCTCTGTGCGGATACCGCCGGCGACCGCGCCGCGCTGGAACTCTCCCCGAGTGGCGCGCACGTGCTCCGCGGTGAGGGCACGGCGTTCTGCCATACCAACCATTTCCTGGCACCCGAAGCGGCAACGACCGCGCGGCAACTGCCGCCTGCGGTTTCGTCGATACCACGGCTGGACCGCATCCGCGAGCTGGTTGCGGGGCAGGCGGGGCGCCTGCATCCTGCAGACGTCCAGCGCATGTTGCGTGACGAGTCGGACGGCTATCGCTCGATCAACCGTCACCCGGATCCGGATTTGCCGGAAATCGCGCGCATCGAGACCGTGGCTTCTGTGATCATGGAGCTGGAAGCGCGCGTGATGCACGTCGCGCCGGACGTGCCATCCAAGGTGGATTACGCGCCCGTTGCCCTGGAGCTAGCGCCCGCCCTGGCGTAGCGCGTTTCCGGCAGCGTCGAAACGCACGCCAAAGCGCTTTTCCGCTTCGTCCCTGGTGTAGTAGCCGCGCGCCACGTCCCGCGCCACCTTCGCCGGATCGCGCTTCATCGGATCGCCGTAGCCGCCGCCGCCTGGTGTCGACACGCGGATCACGTCGCCGGGGCCCATCTGAATATCCTGGTCCTTCGACAGGTGCGGCGGTCGGTAAGTCTCGCCGCCGTGTTCGATTGCCACACGGTTCACGCCGCCATCCGCACCGCCCAGCGCACCCAGCGGGCCGGTGCGCCCGTGGTCCATCACCATTGAGGCGCGCGCGCTGCCTCGCCGCACGCGGATGGCGTAATTGACCCCGAAGCCGCCACGCGATTCGCCCGCGCCGCCGGAGCCCTCGTTGAGGGCGAATTCCTCGAACAGGATGGGGTAGTACTGCTCCATCACTTCCACCGGCGGCATCTTCGAGATACCGATGGTCGAGCAACCGTTGGATATGCCGTCCGACACCGCGCTGCCGCCGTAACCGCCGCCGGTAAAGAGGTACATGACGTAGGAGCGGCCGCGGTCCGGGTCCGAGCCCCCAAGCGCAAGGTTGCCGGAGGTGCCGGCAGGCGCGCCGAACATGTCGGCGGGAATTGCCTGCGTCAGCGCATTGAACACCGCCTCGGCAATGCGCTGGCTGACTTCCGCAGCGCAGCCTGACACCGGGCGCGGGTACTTTGCATAGAGGAAGGTGCCCGCGGGTTCGGCGATGTGCAGCGGCTCGAAGGTCCCGGCATTGATCGGCAC
>SXGR01483329.1_pt1 | contig 24695 bp, 21 predicted proteins | sample 3174711 | NCBI WGS metagenome assembly SXGR01 (sample SAMN11356860, study PRJNA531348) | freshwater metagenome | isolation source: freshwater sample F1-60 | place: China: Fuxian Lake, Yuxi | collected 2017-12-25
CGCTTGGTACAAGTCGCAGGGCACTGCGCTCATCCAGAACTGCCAGATCCGCAACAACACCGCGCTGAGCGTCGGTGGGCTCTGGCTCGGGTCGGGACTCACCACTCTGCTCGACTCCACCCTCTGCGGCAACGGGACGAACACCTTTGGCGCTTGGAGTGATGCGGGAGGCAATTCGCTCACTGCTGAATGCGGACCGTTCTGCACCGGTGACATCAGCGGGGATGGTCGCGTGGACGCGGAGGACGTTTCCGCCGTGCTGGGGTCGTGGGGCTCCTGCCAGGCGCGCGAATGTGCCGCGGACCTCAACGGCGACGATGCTGTGGACGGCGTAGATCTTGGGGTCCTGCTGGTTTCTTGGGGCCAGTGCCCGAACCCCTGACAAGCCCCCGCACGATTGCGCCGCCAACCGCACCTCGCGCTCAGAATGTTGAGCGCGCTGTTCGGATTCCTGTACCCATCGCACGACGACCGTAGCCGAGCATTTGCCTCGTCCAGCGCCCGCGCGCGGTCACCGCCGTCGGCTCCAATGCCCGAAACTTTTTGTCGCCGGCGCCAGCGACGATTTCGGAAATGTGCTGCGCACGGTTTGGGACTTTCGCTGGCACCACTCGTTCTCCAACTTCAAGGAGGAGAAAAAAGAAGGAAGATCAGAGAGCGTAAATGGAAGAGGAAAGAGGGTAAAGCGAACTTCAGAAGGGGGCCCTCAAGACGCGGAACCCGACGATCGCCGTGACGACTGCGATCGCTGCTTCGCCGACCGCGCCAGCGGGCGTCACCGCCTTGACGAGCGTTGGCGAGAGCACCTGCAAGTTGGTGCAGGCATTGCCGCCCACAGTCACGGCGGTGGTTGCGCTCAGACCGCTGCCGGTGATCGTGATGATTTGGCCGCCTAGGTAGGAGCCTTGCGGCGGTGTTACCGATGTCACTTCGCCAGGGCAATAACCCCAATCCGAGAGCACTTGGGAGAGATCTGCAGCATTTACCTCGCCGTCGCCATTGATGTCGCTCGCGCACCCTTGCGCGCTTGCCGGCGCGACCATGGGGCCGAGCAGCGATGCCACCAAGACGACCAGAAACGGCGCCACGCAATGGAAGGAACGCAGCTTGTTCACTGATTACTTCTCCAAGGACTCACCCGAACCCACAGAACCCCGGTCGAGGCAAAGACTCACTCTACCCCACCGTGGGCCGAAGTCCAAGCGCAGGTACCCCAATGACTCAATACGAAAGCACGACGACCCCGGGAAGGCCTGCGAAGTCGCGGGCGTTGCGGGTGACGAGCGGGCGCGCAAATCTTGCGGCGGTGGCGGCGATCCATAAATCGTTGTCACCGATCGGCCGACCATCACTTCGCACATGCCGACTCAGTCGTGACCAGATCCACGCCGTATCCGAATCAACCTGAAGCAATTCGAAATGGCGCAGGAATCGCATCACAGAGCCGCGACTTGCATCGTCATATCCCTCGCTCAACTCGGCTGAGGTCACGGCGCTTATCGCAATCGGCGCATCGCCACGCTTGGCAAGGAACTCCGCCGCGCGCCCCGGCGCTCTGCGCTTGACCTCGCGTTCGAGATCGATAAGAAATGTCGTGTCCGCAATCAAGATTCGCTCCGACGATCGCGTCGAGGCCTTGGCTGCCTCTGGATCGCATCGAGTCGGTCAAGTTCCGAGTCGGGCGGGAACCACAGGCTCTCTCCCTCCGCGAGCAGTTGGTCTACCAGGGCGCTCCCCCCACTTGGATTGGCGACGCTGTTTGCAAGTCGAAGCACGACCTGCGAGAAGGACTCGGTCGGCGTCGTTCGGCGGGAGCGGAGTGCGTCGTAGGCCTGCAGGTCCAGACTGATCGTCTTGTGTGCCATGCATGCATTATAACAGATGCACAGATGATGTCTACTTTTTGCTAAAAAACTACGATTTGGTCGATTGTCACGGGCTGAAACAACCGCAAACATTGTCGCTTCAGCCCGTAATGGGGGGGGTGTGCCCAGGAGGTCTCAGGGAAGCGCGGGCCTACGGAGTCCTGGCCCCACGGACCCCGAAGATAGAGCGCATCAGTGAGCGTCACCTCGTGCTGAGGGTTTTCGTTTGGCTCACCCTGGGACTCCCACGACGCCGAACACTCCATCGTGAATGTCCCCCACGCCCCCGTGCGGATTGGCTGATTCTCTCTGGTTTTCCGATGACAAACTGATTCGCTTGCGGCAACTCGAGCGAATGCGGTCGCCGCCGCGCCTGTACTGCGCCTGGATCAGCAACTCCAGAACATCAAAGTGCGCCCCTTCGAGGCGCGCACCGAGCCCGTACCGAACATTCTTTGGAAACTTCCCCACCTTGGGAATCAGCCACCGCAGGATGTCGCCTGCGAGGATGACCGCCGTCGGCTCCAATGCCCGAAAATTTTTGTCGCCGGCGCCAGGGGCGCCGGCGACGATTTCGGAAATGTGCTGCGCGCGGTTTGGGACTTTCGCTGGCGCCACTCGTGCTCCGACTTCAAGGAGGAGAAAAGAAGGAAGATCAGAGAGCGTAAATGGAAGAGGAAAGAGTGGAAAGGGAATTCAGGGGGCCCTCAAGGCGCGGAACCCGATGTAGCCGCCCGAGTAGTCAGGCGTGGTGCTGAAGCGGTAGGAGGAACGCACGATGCCCGCATGGCCGGCCCACGAGCCGCCGCGCAGCACGCGGTAGGGCCCGTACTGACCAGTTGGATGTCCCTCGGGATTCACCTGCGGCTCAGCGCTGTAGTCGCCGTACCAGTCGTTGACCCACTCCCACACATTCCCCCCCATGTCGTGCAGGCCGAAGCCGTTGGCGGCCTTCTGGCCGATTGCCCGAGTTCCGCAACCCGAACCACCCTGACAGGTGTTGAAGTAGTACCAAGCGATGTTCCCAACTTGGCTGTCATCGTTCGTCCCGCTTGGGTTCGCTGGCCAGCCGTGGAACGCCGTCGTCGTGCCTCCTCGGCATGCGTACTCCCACTCCGCTTCCGTCGGCAGACGCATACCCGTCTGCGAGAGGAACCCTTGGATCGTGTTCCAACTCACTTGCTCCACCGGGCGGTTGAGATCGCCCTGCCAACCACTCGGGTTGTTCCCCATCGTCGCCTGCCACTGCGCTTGCGTCACCTCAAACCGCCCCAAGTAGAACGCGTTCGTCAGCGTCACTTGGTGAACGGGGTTTTCATCGCTGTAGCACCCGTACTGGTTCGACGCGCTGCAGCCCATGTTGAATGTCCCCGGCGGGATCAGCACGAACTCGATCTGCGTCGCCGTGTCCTTCACGCGCCAGGGAAGGCCCGTCGCGAGGATCTTCGATCGCAGTGTTGAGTCATAGACCACCGCGGGATCGGGGTACCGCTGCACCACCGTTGCCCATGTCGGCGTGAAGCAGGTCACGAAACCCGTCGGCCCCCACCCCACAAACAGCGCCGTGAGGTCTGCCCCATCGACGAGCCCATCGCCAGTCAAGTCGCCGAAGGGGTCGTTCGTCTCCCACACGCTCAGCAGGTAGGCAAGGTCCTGCGCGTCCACTTCGCCGTCGAGGCCAAGGTCGCCGCGCGCATACTCGCACGAATCGGGCACGCAGTTGCCGTTGTCGTCGGCAGCGCCGTCCACCTCCACTTCGCAGCCATCGAGCCGACCATCGCCGTCGCAGTCACCCCACTGGCCGCTGTCGAGGTCGCAAGTGTCCGGCACCCCGTTGCCGTTGCAGTCGGGCAGGCTCCCCTGACTCATCTGCCAGTCATCGGGCAGCCCATCGCCATTGCAGTCCTCGCAGGAGTCTGGCACGCCATCGGCGTCGACATCATTCGATGTGCCGTTGGCGATGTCGCACGAGTCGGGAACCGCGTTCTGGTTGCAGTCCTGCGCTGTGCCGCTGGCGATGTCGCACGAGTCGGGGACCGCGTTCTGGTTGCAGTCCTGCGCCGTGCCCGAGGCGATGTCGCACGCGTCGAAGACACCATTGTTGTTGCAGTCGGGGGCGCCGCCGGCCACATCGCACGAGTCCGGCACGCCGTTGTCGTCACAGTCGAGCACGCTGCCCTGGGCGACCTCCCAGCTGTCGGGCAGGTCGTTCGCGTTGCAGTCCGTCTGGCAGGAATCGGGCACGCCATTCGCGTCCACATCGCTCTCGGTGCCTGCAGCGATGTCGCAGGAATCCGGGATCTGGTTGCCCGTGCAGTCTGGGTCTGCGCCCGTGAAGATGTCGCAGGCATCGATCGTGCCGTTGGCATTGCAGTCTGGGCTGATGGTCACGCGCGCCGACACTTCGCACATGCCGCCCGAGCACTGCGCTGCGCTGACAAGCGGATTGCCCACGAGCGACACGGTCATCGCGCCGCTTGGCGATGCAGCCACGAGAGCGTTCCACTGCTTGGCTGTGAGCACGAAGGAAACCTGGTCCGGGGTGCCAGGACAGTCCGACGCGCCGAACTGGAAGAGGTTGCCGCCGACGGCTTGACCAGCAAGCGACAGGAGCGCGTACTCCGTTGCGAGATTCAGGTCCGCGATCGCTCGCACAGTGATCGTCACGGGCCACAGGGTGCTGCCGACTCCCGAGAGCGTGCCCGTGGCAGGGACGCCGGCGCCGAAGGCGCCCATCGTTCCAGTGGAGATGGTCTGCGACGATTCGCACGCATCGCCGGTGCCGTCGTTGTCGCAGTCCTGCTGCCCAGCGTTCGCAACCAACGGGCAGTTGTCGCTGGCATCCGGCACGCCGTCACCGTCTGAGTCGCCACCCTGCGCCAGGGCCGGTGCCGACCACAGGACCGCGAGCGAGGCGAAGAAAGCGAATGAAGCGAACGCAGCGTGGGGAAGTCGCATGGGGAAAATCTCCGCTAAAGCCCCGAGAACCCCCGGGAGCGCCTGAACCAGCCAATCTCTCGGTGCAATGTAGCCCTGATTCAGCCTGCTTCCAATCCCCGCTGCGCATTTCACCGCAGTCGTCCCGCCCTATCCCCCTATCCCCGTCAAAAAACCGTCAGCCTCGCCCCTGCGATCAATCGCCACGGTCGCTGCTCGCCGCGGCGCCGCCTGCGGGGCTACCTCCAACGCGGCGCACGAGCCGCGCGCCGAAGAGTTCGCTGCGCATCGACGGCTCGATCGCGGCGCGAGCCTCCGGGGCGCGCGCCGTGGGCGTGTCCGCCCAGCACCCGCCGCGCACGATGCGCGATTCTCCATCGGCGCCGTCGCACCACTCCCACAGCGATCCGACCGCGTCCGAGCACTTCCCGCTCGCAGCGATGACGGACCACTCCGAATCGGTCGGTAGGCGCCAGCCCGTTCCCTTGTGGCGTTCCACTGCCGCTCCTGTCACTGCGCCGCTCTCCGCCGCTGCGTGCACCGACGCGAGGGAATACCGCGGCGACAGTCCGCACGCGGAACTCAGTGCGTTCGCTGCGAGCACGGCGTCGAACCAGCTGACGCCGCATGACGGCACGCCGCCCGTCGACGCCTCGCCTGCGCGGCCAAGCAGCGCCTGAATCTGCGGGCATGTCAGCTCCTGCGTCACCTCAAGCGCGCCGATGCATTGGATGCCCGCAAGGATGTCGGCGATCGCCGGCGCGATTGGCTTCGACTTCGCATCTGGCCTTGAAGCGGCGCCGTCCACCGCGGGCAGTTCATCGAGTGTGTCGATCGACGACTCGGGCTCGCCCTGCGCATCAGCCACGACCAGCAGCACGGCCTGGGGAACAGCCTTCTGCGCGGTCGCCTCGGTCGGATGCACCGTCCGGAGCGTGAAGCGGCTGCCGGCAGGAACGCGAAGTGGCTCGCGTAGCAGATACGGGCGGTCTCGGTGCACATCGAAGGTCGGTGCATCGACGATCACACTCGGCGCCTCGCCGGGGAGTTCAAGTGCAAGCCGTGCAGCGGTCGCGTACACGCCCGGCCGCAGCGACAGTGCGACAAGCGTCGTGGCGCGCGACAACGGCGGCGTCACGATCGTGTGCTCCAGCGCGGTCGCCTTGTCCGTCTGTGCGTTCTGCGCACCGACGACAATCACCTCGCAGACGCGCGGCGCAGCGCCGTTCACGCTGCGCGGCGCCAGCAGCGACACGATGAAGCCGCCGGCCTCCGTCCTGCCGCGGCCGTCTGCGTGCGCCTCCGCAACGAGCGCACTGCGCGGCGGAATCTCCAGCGCGAATCCATCGGGCAGGTCGAAGGCTCCATCGATGCCGCATCCCGCCAGCGCGCCGGCCGGCGAGCCTGCCCCGTCGCCGGTCAGCCTGAATCCCGCGTTCGAGTCGATCTCGTCGAGCCGACGCCCCTCCTGCTCGGGCACCGCGTTCAGGTGGATGCGGGCGATCAGTCCAGGCTGGTCGAACGCGACGCGCACGCCACCGACCAGCATCGGGGCGTCGTTGCCCAGCGGCACTTGGAACGAGCGCATCGTGCGTTGCTCCTCGGGGGAGATGATGAACGCATCCGCCATCCGCAGCTTCGACGCGCCGGGCACGGGGATGCCGAGAGCACTGCCGGGCGCCGCCGCCACAGGCGCGCCGTCCGCACCGACGGGCGCACCCGCGTCGCACCACGCGGCGAAGCGTTCAACCTCTGCCTTGGTCGGCTCGGGCGGTCGTCGCACCAAGGAATCGTGCGTCGGCAGGAATGGCGGCATCGAGTGCTGCTCGAGCACGCGCAGGATCGTGCCTCGCTTCGCGGCGACCTCCGCGGGCGTCCGCAGCGGATACGCGCCAGGACCGCTGCCGTCGTGGCATCGGATGCAGCACCGTTCGATCATCGGGCACGCGTTGGCGGCCCAGTTCACGGCGTCATCGACAGCCAGCAGCGGGGTGCACGACAGAACGCACGCCCACGCACCGTGACTCAGTTGCACGCGCCCCAGCCTACGAGCAGTTCACTCACATCGGCACCGTCGACATCGCCATCGCGGTCGATATCACCGCCGCCGCCGCCGGCACCCCAGTTGCTGAGCATCACGGCCAAGTCGGAGGCATCCACCTGCCTGTCGTAGTTGATGTCCGCCGCGCATCGGCTCCCCGTGAAGTCGACTGGACTGTCGGTGGGATTGACATGGCCGCCGCCGGGGCCCGTGTTCCCAGTGACCAGCACGCCGTAGTAGCGAGGGCCGATCATGTATGGGTACTCGGTCACACCCGTGGACGAGATCGACGCGAAGTATGCGTAGGTGCCGTTGGGGTAGTCAGGGGTCACGCAGAAGCGGCCGTTGCGCGTGTCGAGGTCGCCGAGGCCGGCCGCATACTCGTAGTCCTCGATGTACGCACCGAGCGGGTACTGCGTGGAGACATTGGGGCCGTAGAGGTTCGAGGCGAGCTGTGTGCCGTCGGGCAGCGTCGTACGAACGGTGATGTTCCGCTTGCGGTAGCTCGTGGCCATGCGCCGCACGCCGCCCGTGCCGTCCGCGTTCGCGTAGCCGTATGGTCCGTAGACGGGATACCCGTCGAACCCGAAGGCGATGATCGGGGAGTGGCGCGTCGCGTCGCTGTTGGCGATGCACACGGGCAGTTGGTGATTGTGATACACGCCGCCCGGCGCCGGGTGCCCCTTGCACGCATCGAAGCTGTTGGCCTCGAAGTGCATCGCGTTCTGGTGCCAGATGTTCTCGTTCTGGTAGGACATCGCGTCGAGCGCGTTGAAGAAGGGAACGCCGTTCACCATGACACCGATGGTGCCGAGTCCAGTGGCGGTGCCGGTGCCGGTCGCGGGCGTGGGGTTCTTCGTGATGCGGAAGGTCCAGTTCTGGTTGGACGGAGTGTTGGGGTTGCCGGGCCAGGGACCGATCGAGAAGCTCGGGATGCCCGACGAAGTTGGATAGATGTAGTTGGCCGAGTGGCGCAGGCGCGTCACATTGGCGGGAATGCCGTTGTAGCCAGTCTGGCTAGAGAGATTGAGCGTCCACGGCACGACTGCGGGCGCGACCGCCTGCGCGTTGGCGACCTCGGCTGCCGTGCCAGCGAGCGCGAGCGCCATGGCGGCGGTTGCTGTTGCGGTTGCGGTTGCGCCGCGGGGAGAGACCATTCGCGATCGTGGGACCTTCATCCATTGAATTGATAACTGACGGGAAGCAAGGGACAAGTCGGCGGCGGTATTTTTCGAGAGAATCTCGGGTCGGGCTTAGGATGGGGTCGTGAACCACGGATTCCTTGCGATCCGACCGCCGTGGTGTGCAGCCGCGGCGGTCGCCGCAGTGGTCGCGCTGATTCTGGTCGGATGCGCTCAGCCCGAGGCGGCGGAGCGGTCCCCTGCCGCCGCCGAAGCGGTTCCCGCGGGCGCGACATGGGGCGAGGTCGCCCGCGCGATCGGCCTGCCCGACGACGCGTCGCGCCAGAGCGGCGTGCGCGCGGTCGTGCTGATGGCGTGCAGCACGGACTGCCCGATTGGAAACTCGCTCGCCCCAGAAATCGTTCGCCTGCAGCAAGAGTTCGCGCCAGCGGGCGTCCAGTGGTTCGCGATCTACCCGGATGAACTGGTCAACGGCGAGAAGGTCGCCAAGCACCAGAAGGCGTTCTCACTGTCGATGCCTGCGTACTCCGACGAGACGCTGACGGTCGCGCGCCTCGCCGGAATCACGACGACGCCGGAGGTGTGTGTGTACGCGCCCGGAGGCACGCTGGTGTATCAGGGGCGGATCGACGACAGCTGGGCAGCGATCGGCACGCGCCGCGCTGCGCCCACTTCGCGCGACCTGCGCGATGTGCTCGACGCGCTCTCGCGCGGGACTGTGCCCGCGCTGCGCAGGACGCAGCCGATCGGGTGCGTTCTGCCACCGCCCCCCCGCCGCGCAGGGGCGTAGGCGATCCCCCCTCCTCTCACCCCCCCCGGTTCCGGGCAGAAACTCATCACCGAGCAACTGGATTTGCCCGTAACTGGGGGGTGCGCGTGACCGGATCGCTCTCATCGGTCCACCCCGGTCACCACCTCTGCCTCATCCCCAGACGGCTGCGATTCTGGAGCCCGCTCGGCTCACTCGGATGGTTCGACCATGGGCGTTCGGTCGATGCGGCGCGCGGCAATCCAGCACCAGATGCCAGCCGCAAGAGCGACGATCACTGGCCACGCGATCACATTGAGCACCAGGAGGCGCGAGCCGAGTTCCTCCACATCGTTTCGCAGTCCAAACTGCACGCCGCGAAGTTCCTTGCGATACTCCTGGACGGTCTGCTGCAGCTGGGCAAGCTGTGTCTGCTGCTGGGGGGACAGAAGCAGCTCGCCTGATTCCTCTCCACCGGCTGCGCCTTGGAGCTGTGCGATCTCGATCTCGACCTTTCGGACCTCCAACTGCAAATCCTTCTCGCGCGCGATGTAGCGCTCCTGTGCCGCAGTCCGAAGCGCTTCGACGCGCGCGAAGGGACGGCGGAACGCACCGCGCGAACGGAGCGTGGCGATCGCAGGATTCCCCGCCATTTGCTCGAGCAGTCCGATGATGAGCGGACCGTTGTCGGCGAATGCACGCCGTACACCAGACCGCTGGTCCATCTGCACCCACACATCGTCCGAGAGCAGATCCGCATCTGCAATCACCACGATGTTCCCCTCGCCGAGCGTTGGCCCGAAGGCACTACCGATGCGACCCGTGATGCGTGCGGCAAGGACTCGTTGCACACCATCCGCCTTGCTGTCACGCAGCAGTTGCTCCGCTTCACCGAACCAACCGAGCTTGAGCGTCTGGATGAGTTGTGCGCGCTCAGACGACACGAGAAGCGGATCGATCATTGGGTGAACGCCATCAGGCGCATCCGCCGCGCGCTCGATGTACCCACAACTCTTGATGTTCAGGGATTCGATCCGAGCGAGCAAGGGATCGGATGGACTGATCGCGTTTCGCGTCAGACTGAGCCACGCCACATAGTTCAGCTCGCGCAAGGTCCCTGCCGGCCCCGGCGTTCGGATCGGCGTGGAGTACTGAACATCCCCAACGGCCATGTCCGTCGGAATGCGGATCCCCCACGCTCGCAACAGCGGAAAGTCATGCGTGGTGGCAGGCACCTTCATCTCCATCTGGCGTGCGTCGGAATGCGAATCGGTCTCGGCGAACGGGTCGACCAGCGCCACAATCGGCTTCCCAGCGATTGCCCACGCGTCGATCGAACGGAGCAGTGAATCTGACAACTTTCTTGGCTGCACAAGCAGGAGTGCATCGATGTCCGTGGGTAAGGCACTGGCATCCGTGGCCACCTCGCGAAGGTCGAACAAGTCGCGCATCTGTTCCACCACAAAGCGCGGACGGCCGTTCCCGACCGTCGATCCATCCGGGTTGCGGACCGCGGCGTCGTCGAGCGGCATGCACGACAGCAAACCAACGCGCGGCTTCGATCCTCGCCCGACTGTTGCGACAGCTTTTGTGATGTCGTACTCCATAAACGAATCACGATCGGGTGCGAAGAACGGGACGGTCTTGGTCAGCCCCGTCGAACCCGTTGCCACGAGACCGAGGATGAGCGTTCCGCCCGCAGTATTGACAGGCTGCACAAGCAGCCCGGCACTCCGCGCATCATCTTCGGCAGAACTAAACATGACCGGATGAATCACACGCAAGTCGATCTGACCGTTCGATCGATCCGCCAGTTCGCGGACATACTCCTCCACTCGGATCGCGTGCGCACGGAGGTCGGGAATGTCCGTGATCGATTCAGTCGATGCGTAGAGATCGATGCGGATCGGCTCATCAAGCGACGCGAGCACAGCGCGCGTGCCCTCAGAAAAGCTGTTGAGCCCATCGCGCGTCAGATCGATGCGAACACCCGTCATCCAGCGACCCGCCAGTGCGTTCACAGCGATAACGAGCAGCACCGCCACCACGAGTGCCACGACATGCCCACTCGACGCCGGCGCCCCCCCGCGCCTCATGCGGCACCTCGCCAAGACACGATGCGTGCATTCATCCACAGCGCGCAGACCGAGACGGACACCGGGTACAGCACATCGCGCGCATCAAGGACACCGCGGACTGCCCCGTCAAAGTGGCTGAGCGCACTCATTGATGCCACCGCATCGACCGCCCATGCTGGCGATTGGCGGCCGAGGAAGTCCAGCACAAGCGGTAGCCCCGATGCCAACAGCAGGAAGTCGACCGTCAGCGCGAGCACAAACGCCACCACAGAGTTTCGGGTGCACGCGGAGGCGCATGCGCTCACCGAGAGCAGTGTGGCGAAGAGCAGCCCGGTAGCGATGTAGCCCGACAGAATTGCGCCGTGATCGGGACCGCCCAACCACGCGACAGTGATCCAGATCGGCACCGTCAGAAGCAATGCAAAGCACGCGAACGCCCACGCCGCGATGAACTTGCCGATCACGATGTCGCCGATGGCGAGCGGCAATGTGAGCAGCAGCTCGATCGATCCCGAGCGACGCTCATCGGACCAAAGCCGCATGCCGAGAACGGGCATGAAGAACAGCGCCAACCAAGGTTGCCACTGGAAGAATGGGCGCAAGTCCGCCTGGCCGCGCTGATACAGCCCCCCCGCTTGGAATGCCAGCAGTCCAGAGAGTGCCACAAACATCACAAGGAACACGGCGGCAACTGGCGTTGCGAAGTATGCCGCGAACTCTCGGCGAACCACGCTCCCCACCCGCCGCACGCGCGTCGGAGTCGGCGGCGGTGCACACTTCGGCTCGCCCGAGGCACTCATGCACGCCTCCGTGTGGTGGATGGTGCGGCCGCGCGCGTACCGGTGAGCGTTCGAAACACATGGTCGAGTCGACCATGCGTGATCGACTGCGGCGCAAGCGCGTCAAGTTCCTTCGGCGTCCCATCAAACACCGTCGCGCCGCGGTGCAGGACGACTGCGCGTGTGCACACTGCCTCAACCTCTTCGAGAATGTGTGTGGAGAGCAGCACCGCCCGGTCATGCCCAAGTGTTCGAACTAACTGGCGGACCTCGAACTTCTGATTGGGGTCAAGACCATCGGTCGGTTCATCCATGATGAGCACGGGAGGATCGTGCAACAGCGCCTGCGCGATTCCGGTTCGCCGCCGATATCCCTTGGAGAGGGTCTCGATCCGCTGCCCGGCGTAGGAGCCAAGATGCACTTTCGCCATCGCATCTGCGACGCGCTGCCGAACATCGCGACCCGCGAAGCCGCGTGCGCGGGCCACGAATGCAAGGAAGTCCTCAACGCGCATCTCGCCATACGCGGGGGCGCCTTCGGGGAGATAGCCGAGGCGCCGTCTCGCCTCGAGCGGTTGCTGCGCGAGGTCAACGCCGCCGACACGAACGGATCCCGCGTCCGGACGCAGATAGCCGCTGAGCATGCGCATCGTTGTTGTCTTTCCGGCGCCGTTTGGCCCTAGAAAGCCAAGTACTTCACCGCGCTGCAGGGTCAAGTCGACACCTCGCACAGCCTCAACACCACCGAAACGCTTGCAGAGTCCCCGTGCTTCGATCAAGGCATGCCTGTCGCCCACCCCTCGGTTGTACCACGACCGACTGGTGCGAATCGTTCATCGTGACCAGCCCGAGATCACGAGCGTGCGATCACTTCCGTCCACCGTGCCAGAGGGATCGAATCCGCCACTCGTAGCGTGGTGGCGTGCGCGTGCGGCGTGCGCGACGACACGAGCAGCTGCCGCCCGGCGCCAACCGGACCGGAGTTCACCCCGCGCTCAGTCGACGATATCGCTGCGAACCATGCGCACACCGACGAAATTGAATGCTTTGCCCGGCTCCGTGTACGCGCGGCACGACGAGCGCAGCATGATGGTCGAGGTGTACAACCAGCTACGCCAGGCGCCTCCTCGCAAGACGCGGAAGGGACCCGTGGTCGGGCCAGTCGGGTCGGTCTGCGATGCGCTCGAGTACGAGCCGTAACGATCGTTCACCCACTCGTACACATTCCCGATCATGTCGTGCAGGCCGAAGCCGTTGGCGAACTTGCCGCCGACAGGTCGCGTGCGGCCAAGGCTGTTGGCCGAGTACCACGCAATGTTGCCCACGAGGCTGTCCACCATCGTTCCGTTCGGCATCGCCGGCCAGCCATGGAAGGCGGTCATCGTTCCAGCGCGACAGGCATATTCCCACTCCGCCTCGGTTGGCAGCCGCATGCCCGTTTCGGCAGCAAACTCCTGCGCCTGCTCGAAGTTCACCTGCTCCACCGGCAGCACGCCCCACTCGGGGAAGCCCTCCCCTTGGTGGAAGCTCGGATTGCTTCCCATCACCTCGAGCCACTGCGCCTGAGTCACCTCGTAACGCGACATGTACATCGCCTGCGTCAGCGTGACTTGGTGCAGCGGTATCTCGCCCGCAAAGCAGTTGTAGAGCTGCGACTGGGTGCAGCCCATCACGAACTGGCCGGCCGGCACGAGCACCATCTCGATCTGCGTCGCAGTGTCCTTCACCCGCCATGCGAAGCCACTGGCGATGATCGCCGCGCGCATGTCCTCGTCGTAAACGACCGCAGGATTCGGGAGCGCCTCGACCATCGTCGCCCACGAGGGCGCTACGCCGCCATGGGTGAACGCGCCGGGCGCCACGATCTCGCGGGTCGGCGTCACAACCACGACATCCTTCGGGCCGGCTGCGCCCGCTGGCGTGATCGCCGTGATCGTCGTCGCGTTGACCACATTCACGGCTGTTGCGGGAACGCCACCGATCCGCACTTCGGTCGCGCCGGTGAAGTATGTCCCGACCAGTGTGATCTGCGTTCCGCCACTGAGCGGCCCGTTCGACGGCAGCACCGCCACGAGCGCACCTGCCGGCTGGCACTGGCCCCAGTTCGTAAGCACGACGGTCAGGTCGAACCCATCGACCGCACCACTGTGGTCCGCATCGCCCACGCACTCGCCGGTGCAGGAACCGAAGTCCGCCAACACGATGGCAATATCCACCGAGTTGATCGCACCGTCGTAGTTCAGATCGCCTGGGCAGTCGCAGATCTCATTGCCGCCGAGGTCCTCGTAGTCGCCGGCAACATTCGGCCGCGGCATGTTGTCGCACACCTGCGCGCCCTCGAGCGACAGGCGCGAACCGTTGACCGCATCGATGCCGAGACCGCCCTGGACGGTGACTGCAGAGTTGCCCCGCACAGAGCTGTTTCGCACCGCGAGGCGCGACAGCGGGTTGAACTCGGGCACCCATGACAGGCCGCCGACGATGTTGTTGGATGTATTGCCCTCGACCGTCGTCCCATCGATCAGGTGCGTTCCCTCGACGAAGTGAGCGCCGCCGCCGCGCGAGTTCGCGTAGTTGAGCGCGATGGTGGTGTCGATCACCTCGCACTGGCCTCGGAACACCTGCAGTCCGCCGCCGTCAGCGGTCGCAGCGTTGGCGCGGAACACACACCGCTCGACTTTGCCCTGCGCGTTCAAGAGGTATGCGCCGCCGCCGAAGCCAGCGAGGTTCTCCTCCACCACGCAGTCGCGCAGGTGGATGTTTCCTGCCTGCACGAAGATGCCGCCACCGGCGTTGGCTGCGGGGAGGTTGGGCAGCGGCGTTCCCGTCTGGCCGCCGCGGACTGTGACGCCGATCAGTGCCGTGGACGCGGGTGCATTGATGAAGCGGATCACCGAGAGCGTCTCGTCGCCAGCGCCTTCGAGAATCGTCACGCCCGCCCCTGCTCCCTGGATCACGACGGACTTGCCCTGCACGACCACGGGACCGGCGTACACGCCCGCACCGAGCATGATGAAGCGCGTCTGTCCTTCGGGAACCGCGTTGATCGCATCCTGGATGCTGCCGCCCAACGGCACGGCGACGGCCTGGCACTCATCGGGCTGGCCGTTGGAATCGAAGTCCTGGCTGAACCCGCTCGCAATGTCGCACACATCGGGAATCCCGTTCCCGTTGCAGTCCGTGAATGTCTCGCACGCTTCCCCGATGCCGTTGCCGTCGCAATCGAGCTGCGAAGAATTGGGCGTCAGCGGGCAGTTGTCGTCCGCGTCGTCGACACCGTCGTTGTCGTCGTCCTCGTCGCAAGCGTCGCCGCCGCCGAGTCCATCGGTGTCCACCTGCGATGGGTTGGCGGTGGCCGGGCAATTGTCGTTCACATTGATCACGCCATCGCCGTCGTCATCCCCCTTTGGATCGCCGATGAAGTAGCGACCGATGCCCGGGGATGTCGCCACCCCGACTGGGCCGAAGAGGACCACCAGATCACCGCGGTAGAACGCCGCGCTGCTGCTGCCGATCTCATGGTCGTCGCCCGTGCGCACGATCTGCATGACGAGGACTTGCCAGCCGCCCTCAGCTACCTGCCCGCCGAATCCGCCGCTGGTGCCAGGCTGCGCCAGCGTCGGCGTGGTCACGGTCTGATCCGACCAGACCGCGCCGTCTGGGATGTAACTGCGGTCCGTTGACCCTGCGGGGAACTCCCAGTTCAGGAACGCCGTGCTGCTGCCCGAACTACCGCTGCCAGTGGCCGTCACCCACGAGTCGTTCTCGCGCGCGACTGTGCCGAGGGCATTGAACTGCGGCGACCAGCTTCCGATCGGGTTGTCGTTTTCGTCGACCCCGGCATCCTGATGACGCGCGCGAATGAACTCGGGCTGGCTCAGAGACGAACTCGTGGGGGGATGCGACTCGACCATCACGACCCGCGTGTTCTCCTGATCGAAGTTCGCGAACACCTGATAACGCGTGTTCCCCTCGGTGGTCACGACGCGCGTCACGCTGAGTCCTTTGAACGCGGGCGGAAGAGCTACCGCAACCGAGTGCACGCACAGAGCACCCACAGCGGCCAAGTTCATGGCGGGGCCAAGGGGGTTGTTCATATAAACAATCTAGTTCGGCCTTTCCAGCTCAGTCGCAGATTCTTGCAGATTTATTGCGAAAGAACACACATCAGGATTGCCGCGCGCCGTCCGATAGGGCGCTCCGTAGGATCGCATCATGTCTGCCGCCCCCACGCTCGACCTGCGCAGCGACACCGTGACCCGCCCCACCGCCGCAATGCGCGAAGCGATGATGTCTGCGCCGCTCGGCGACGATGTGCTCGGCGATGAACCGACCGTGCAGCGACTGGAGGAACGCGTGGCGAAGCTGCTCGGGATGGAAGCTGCGCTCTTCACGCCAAGCGGCACGATGGCGAACCAACTTGCGATTCGATGCCACTGCGAAGCGGGCGACGAAATCATCGCGCACGGTGAGAGCCACATCATCCACTACGAGACCGCGGCGCCTGCGGCGATCGCGGGTTGCATGGTGCGCCCCGTATCGGGCCCGCGCGGACTCTTCGATGCACACGCTGTTCACGCGGCGGTTCGTCATGCAGACATCCACTCGCCGCGGTCGCGGCTGGTTGTCACTGAGAACACGCACAATCGCGGCGGCGGTTCGGTGTGGCCGCTGACGCAGTTCGAAGGGGTTGCCGCGGCAGCGCGTCACCACGGGCTCGCGGTGCATGTCGATGGCGCGCGGCTGTGGAATGCCTGCATCGCCGCGGGCTACTCCGCGGGGGCGTTCGCGGGGAGTGCGGATACGGTCAGCGTCTGTTTTTCCAAGGGTCTCGGCGCACCTGTGGGCAGCGCGCTCGCGGGTCCGCGCGCGCTCATCGAACGCGCGAGGCGCTTTCGCAAGATGCTCGGCGGCGGCATGCGCCAGAGCGGACTCCTTGCGGCAGCGGCGATCTACGCACTCGATCACCATGTGGAACGCCTCCGCGACGACCATGCTGCTGCGCGTGCGCTCGCGGCGGCGCTCGCGCGCATCGACGGAGTTACGGTCGATCCCGCTCCTGATGCCGTGGAAACCAACATGGTGTTCTTCACGGTCGCGCCGCGGCTCGGCGATGCGCGGGCGTTCTGTGATCGGCTCGGGGCGGAGGGCGTTCGCATGATCCCGATGGGCCCTTCGCGCGTGCGCGCGGTGCTGCACCTCGATGCGGGGAGCGATGCGCCCTCGCGCGCCGCAGCCGCTGTGGAGCGCGCCGCGCGTTCGCAGTGATGCCATGCCAACGGTGGGAGCCATCTTCGACCTCGACGGCACGCTCGTCGATTCGGCGGACGCGCACGAGCACGCGTGGACCGCGCTCGGTGTTCAACTCGGACTCCCTGTCTCGCGCGACTTCTTCCTGCGTTTCTTTGGTCGACCCAATCCGCCGATCATCCGCGCGCTCTTCGAGGAGCACGGTCGCACGCCGCCGAGCGATGAAGAGATCGCTCGCCTCGCCGACCGCAAGGAAGCGATCTATCTCGATCGCATCGGCGCTGCGTTCCCACCGATGCCGGGTGGCGTCGCACTCGTGCACGCGCTCGCAGCGGCGGGCTGGTCGCTCGCCATCGGCTCGAGCGCACCGCCAGGGAATGTGCGCTTCATGCTGGATCGACTCTGGCCCGCATCCGATGCGCCGTTCAACGCCGTCGTGACCGGCGCATGCATCGAGCGTGGCAAGCCGCACCCTGATGTCTTTCTCGAAGCTGCGCAGCGCATCGGCATCGCGCCCGAGCGCTGCATCGTGATCGAAGACGCTGCACCCGGCATCGAAGCCGCGCACCGAGCGGGCATGCGCTGTGCAGCGCTGTGCAGCAAGGGACACACTCCCGAGGAACTCGCCGCTGCGGACCTCCTCGTCCACTGCCTTGACGAACTCTCCCCCTCGCGTCTCCAATCGCTCTTGCCATGAACGACCCACGCTTCCAAACGCTCGCCAAGACCATCGTGCACCACTCCTGCCAGTTGAAGGCTGGCGAGAACATCCTGATCGAGGCATTCGACATCCCCGAGCCGATGGTGCTCGCGCTCGTGGCGGAGGTGCAGCGCGCCGGCGGTCACGCGCATGTCGATCTCCGCTCCTCACGAATCATGCGCGCGCTGCAGGCTGGCGGATCGGAGGGGGCACTGCGCAGCTGGGCTTCGTGCGACCTGCACCGCATGACACAGATGCAGGCGTATGTCGGACTGCGCGGCAGCTTGAACGCCAGCGAGATGGCTGGGATCGACGAAGCGCAGATGCGCGCGGTCGGAAAGCTCTACCAGCACCCCGTCCACCTTGAGCAGCGTGTGAAGCACACGAAGTGGGTCGTGCTTCGCTGGCCCAATGCAAGCATGGCGCAACTTGCCAAGCGCAGCACGGGCGACTTCGAGGACTTCTATTTCCAGGTGTGCTGCGTCGACTACGCACGCATGGACCGCGCGGTGCAACCGCTCGTGAAGCGCATGAACGCAGCGAAGCAGGTTCACATCGTCGGTCCTGGTCCGACCGACCTCCGCTTCTCCATCGCGGGACTTCAAGCGGTCCCGTGCTCCGGTGAACGCAACATTCCGGATGGCGAGTGCTTCACGGCACCCGTGCGCGACAGCGTCGAGGGCATCCTGCAATACAACACTGCCACACTCTATCAAGGCAGCACCTTCGGCAACATCCGCTTCGAGTTCTCGAAGGGTCGCATCGTGCGGGCCACCTGCGACGGGGACTCGCAGCGGCTGAACGCCATCCTCGACATGGATGAAGGCGCGCGCTTCATCGGCGAATTCAGCCTCGGATTCAATCCCGCGATCCTGACGCCGATGCTCGACACGCTCTTCGACGAGAAGATCGCAGGCAGTTTCCACTTCACGCCTGGGCAGGCCTATGAAGGCGAGGCCGACAACGGCAATCGCAGCCAAGTCCACTGGGACATCGTCTGCATCCAACGCGCGGAGTTCGGCGGCGGCACGGTGGCATTCGACGGCGAAGTCATCCGCCGCGATGGGCTCTTCGTGGTCGACGACCTGATGGGTCTGAACCCCGACCGTCTCGGCGCACGGTGAGGCGCGTACGATGCGCTCCATGAAAATCGCTTCACACGCCGCACATGCAGCAACCGCCGCGATCTTCACCGCATGCGCTCTGTCCATGAGCGTGTGCATCGGCTGCGAGGAAGAGGACGAGGAACCGACCCCCGCTCCTGCGCAGAGCGAACAGCGACCCTTCGATCAGCCGCCCGCAGGCGGCAGCAAGTCGGCTTACGGCAAGGCGCGTGATGCAGCGGTGAGCGTTCGCGACCGCATGCAGGAGCGCGACGCCGAGATCGGCAAGATGGCGGACGATGTCTTCAAGACATCGCCTCCGTCAGAAACGCCGCAAGAGACTCCTGAGTAGCGCCTCGCGCGTCACGCGCGTTACTCGCGCGTCACTTTCCGGCGGGCTTTGCCGGCTGCACTGCCTGCACTGGTGGCGGCGTCTTCGCGCCACCCGCTGCGCCACTGGTTGCAGGGTCACTCACGATCTTCAGCAGTTCCACATCGAAGATCAGCGTTGCCTTTGCGGGGATCACGGGTGGACGACCGCCTGGACCGTACGCCAGATCGAAGGGGATGATCAGCTTGCGCTTGCTGCCAACCTGCATCGATCCGACTCCCTCGGTCCAACCCTTGATCACATTCGACAGCGGGAACGACGCGGGCGATCCACGATCGACGGACGAGTCGAACTTCGTTCCATCGACGAGGTACCCGGTGTAGTGAACCTCGACGACTGCGCCGGGGCCACTCGGTGTCGCTCCCGTGCCGGGTTGCAGTTCGATGTACTGCAGCCCACTCGGCGTCGTCACGATCTCGCCTGTGGCGTCTTCGCCGGGGAACCGCCCTCGAACGGTCTCCGAAATGATCGCGCCATCGACCGCGCCAATCACGATCGCGTGGATCTTGTCGCCCTGCAGTACTTCGACCGTGTAGGTCGGCGGCACCATGCTGAAGTTCGACGCGACGCTGCGTGCCACACCATTCACCTTGCCCTGCGCCGCCGCCAATGCCTTCGGCGGTGTCACGCGAATGGCCTGCACCTCGCCCGTCTGTCCGTTGACCATCACCGTCTGCGCAACGCCACCCGCGACGCACACGACCTCGTACATGGCCACCTCGCCGTTGAGCTTGGATGTCGCGGAAACGACGCCCCCGCCCGAAGCCTGCGCGGCCATGTCCATCGCCTTCGCAAGATCAACCTTCTGCGCAGCCAACTTCTGCGCGGTCTCTGCGGGATCGACGGGAACGGTCGTGTAGTCAGGCGTCTCATCGTGAGCAGATGCCTGCAGAGTGGTGATCAGCAGTGTGGACAGCGCCACGACAGCGACCGAGGCGAGCCGAGAGCAAACAGTGGTGAGTGTGATGTTCATGGTGGAATGACACGGAGGCTACATCAACCGCAACAGCGGCGATCACCGAGCGCTTGCCGACGCAGCACCACTGGCGTATCGCGCCTCGATCGCCTGCACCTTCGCGAGGCGGCGCGCATGACGCTCTTCATTCGTGTACTTCGCGTTCAGGAACGCCTGCGCCATGTCCTGCGCGAGCGCAACGCCGACCACGCGCCCACCGAGCACCAAGACATTCATCGCGTCATGCTCCACTCCCTGATGCGAGGAGTAGTAGTCCACGCAGTTGCCCGCACGGATGCCAGGAATCTTGTTCGCTGCAACGCTCGCGCCGATGCCGGACCCGCACAGGAGAATCCCCCGCTCCACGCGTCCCGACACCACCTCCGCTGCGATCTTCTCCGCGAAGTCGGGATAGTCGCACGGGGTCGTCGAGTGCGTTCCAAGATCGGTCACTTCATGACCCAGTCCGCGTACGAAGTCCACCAACTGCTGCTTCAGTTCGAAACCCGCATGGTCAGACGCGAGGGCGACCTTCATTTCGCGGCCCCTCGCACGCGCTCGACCACTGCCTTCGCGCGCGCGGCGACGGACGCGGCGTCGAAGCCGAAGTGCTTCAGCACCGCAGACAGCGGCGCGGATGCGCCGAAGGTGGTCATGCCGATCGTCTCGCCATCCAATCCCACATAGCGATCCCATCCGAAGGTCGACAGCATCTCCACCGACACGCGCGCGCGCACCGTCGGCGGCAGCACCGAGTCGCGGTAGGCGCGATCCTGACGATTGAACAGTTCGCAGCACGGCATGCTCACGATCCGCACGCCGATGCCTTGCGCCGCCAGCAGATCGGCAGCGGCGATGCAGAGTGACACTTCACTTCCCGAGGCGATGAAGATCAGGTCTGGCTTGCCCTGCGGCGCATCGCGAAGCACATAGCCGCCCTTCGCAACGCCCGACGCGGGCGCGAACGCTGTGCGATCGAGCGTGGGCAGATCCTGCCTCGTCAACGAGAGTACGGCGGTCTCATGCGTCAGCGGCGCGATCACTCGCCAGCACTCGGTCATCTCGTTCGCATCGCATGGACGGAACACCAGCACGCCCGGCATCGCGCGCAGCGCAGCGAGTTGCTCGATCGGCTGATGGGTCGGGCCATCCTCGCCCACGCCGATCGAATCGTGCGTGAAGATGTAGACCACGGGCAACTCCATCACGGCCGACAGCCGGATCGAGCCCTTCATGTAGTCGCTGAAGATGAGGAAGCCTGATCCGTAGGGTCGAACGCGCGAGAGGCTGAGGCCGTTGCAGATCGCTCCCATCGCGTGCTCGCGAATGCCGAAGTGCAGGTTGCGGCCGCCAGGCGTCGCTGCTTGGAACGAGCCAGCGCCGTCGAATCCCAGCAGCGTCTTGGTGCTCGGCGCAAGGTCCGCGGAACCTCCGATCAGCCACGGCAGCCGCTTCGCGAGCGCGTTCAGCACCTTGCTATTGGAGATGCGAGTCGCCATGCCCTTCGCGTCAGCCGGGAATGTGGGCAAGTCGGCCGCCCAGTCATCGGGCAACTCGCGCGCTTCCATGCGGCGGATCTCCTCCGCCTCCTTGGGGAACGCCTTCGCGTACGCGCTGAATCGGTCGTTCCACGACTTGGTCAGTTCCGCGCCGCGCGCACCCAGTCGCTCGCTGAATCGCTCGCGTACGCCAGCGGGCACCAAGAACTTCGGTTCCGCGGGCCAGCGGTAGAACCGTTTCGCGCCGATGATCTCCTCGTCGCCGAGAGGCTCACCGTGTGCAGCACTCGTGTCCTGCTTGGTCGGCGCGCCGTAACCGATGTGACTGTCCACGATGATGAGCGTCGGCCTGTCCGTGGTCTCGCGCGCCGTTGCATAGGCGCGCCGCAGCAGATCGAGGTCATTCGCATCCGCCACGCGCAGCACATTCCATCGGTAGCCGAGGAATCGCGTTGCCACATCATCGTCGTACGCAAGCGCCGTGCTGCCCTCGATGGTGATGCGGTTGTTGTCGTAGATCCAACACAGGTTCGACAGCCGCAGATGTCCTGCGAGGCTCGCCGCTTCGCCCGAGATCCCCTCCATCATGCAGCCATCGCCGCAGATCGACCACACGCGCCATGTGTAGAGGTCGAAGTTCGGTCGGTTGTAGCGCGCGGCGAGCCAACGCTGCGCCATCGCCATCCCGACGCTCGTTGCGAGCCCCTGCCCGAGAGGTCCCGTCGTCGTCTCCACGCCCGATGTCAGATGCGACTCCGGATGCCCTGGACACAGCGAACCCAGTTGGCGGAACGCCTTCAGATCGTCGATGCGCAGACTCGGCTCGCCTGTCGGTCGACCATCCTTCCCCACTGCTTGCGTTCCACTGAGATGGATGAGCGAGTACAGCAGCATCGATGCGTGCCCGTTGCTGAGCACGAAGCGGTCGCGGTCTGGGCACCGCGGATTTGCGGGATCGAATCGCAGCACATCCTGCCACAACTCATAGGCAACCGGGGCGAGCGCCATCGGCGTTCCAGGGTGACCGCTCTTGGCCGCCTGCACGGCGTCCATCGCGAGCGTGCGGATCGTGTTGATCGCCAGAGAATCGATCGCGGGGACATCACCAGGTGCGCCGCTGACTGGCGAGTCGCTCGTGGGCTGTGGACGAGTGGTTGGTGGAACGGCTGTCGATGACATTGGCTTTCTCCGTGGGCTTCTTCATCTGCGCCGCGACCCTCCGCACTGTGCCTGAGGAGTTTCGACGAGTCGATGAGGAGGATATCCTTTCACCATGAAGGTCTCGATCGCCCTGACGGCTCTCGCTGTTTCTGCTCTCGTGTCCGTCGCTGCTCACGCGCAGGACCCACGCGAAACGACGACTTCGTTCGATGGACCGCCCAAGCAAGTGGACGAGAACGCCACCCCCGAAGGCATTGGTTTCAATCAGTCGTCGGGCGGCGAGTTGAGTGCAACGGCGCTCGAGCAGGCAGCGATTGGGACTGCATCGGTGCGCTACCACTACTACGGCACGGGACTGCATCAGAACAACACGCTCGGCGGGCAGTATGGGCAGTCGAGCGCGAGCGTGCCCAACGCCAATGCCGCCCCGCAGATGCCTGCCCAGCCTATTGGCTATGCGCAGCAGCAGTTCATCACGCCGATCAGCAATCCAACGAACACATCCTGGCATCTGTACCGCGGTCCAGTCACGGGATTGATGAACACGAACGCCGGACCTGCCCCGTCAAGTGTGTATCACGTCAATGGGAACGCCCCCGAGGCGACTCCAGGCGGACCCGGCTACGGACGCGGATCGCTCATGGGCCAGTTTGCGCCTTACTCGATGGGCGGAAATGGACTCTCTTTAGGCTGCGCGCTGCCGTTTGGCTACGACTGATTCGCGCGCACCGCGCGGCTGCGGCGTGCGAGCCGAGCAGCTGCCCCCACCAACGGTGGATTCAAGGAAAAGGACCCGAGAGGGCTTCCCCACGAAGGAGCCCACTCGGGTCACCGGAGTCCACTGCCTGTTGTGACAGGCTCGGTACTGATAACGCGAGCGCTCGCGAAGGCAAATGAACTCCCAAACTTTTCCCGAGTTGTCGGGGGAACGCGCGGGCGCGTTGCGCGCGTTCACACCGTGCAGATCTGAACCGCCTGCGCGAGTGACTCGAACGGCGCATGCGACGGAATGAACTCCTGCCCGAGAAAACCGCTGAATCCCGTTGCGGTCAATGCGCGCACGATCGCCGGGTAGTGAAGCTCCTGGCTGCCGTCGATCTCACGCCGACCCGGAACGCCTCCCGTGTGATAGTGAGCGATGTGCTTGTGGTGCTGCTCGATCGTTCGAATGACATCACCTTCCATGATTTGCATGTGATAGATGTCGTAGAGCAGTCGGAATCGATCGCTGCCCACGCGCTGGACGAGTTCAGATCCCCAGGCGGTGTGATCACACTGGTAATCCTTGTGATCCACCTTGCTGTTGAGCAGTTCCATGATGATCGTGACGCCCGCGGATTCCGCGATCGGCATCAGTCGCTTCAGCCCATCCGCGCAGTGGCGCAGCCCATCGGCATCCGACATCCCCGCACGATTGCCGGAAAACACGATCATCTGCGGAATGCCTGCAGCGGCCACACGCGGCAACAATCGTTCGGCTCCCGCGATGATCTCGTCATGGTGCTCGGTCCTGTTGAACCCCTTCGTGATCGATGTCGGTCCGTTCGCCACCGCGCACTCGAGTCCTGCCGCCCGAACCTGCAGCCACTCCGCTTCGTCGAGGAGTTCGATGGATGAGATGCCGATCGCCTTGGACTGCTTGATGAGTTCATCGAGTGGAACGCCCGAGTAGCACCAGCGGCACACCGAGTGTCGCCAGCGTGCGCGTTCCCTGATCACTTCCGAGCGAGCCGAACGCGCCACCGATGCGGCGGCCAAAGCCCCCGCCGAGTGAAGTCCAACCGACTTGATGAATGTGCGCCGCTTCATCTGTGCATCGCAGGCTAGACGGCGACATTCGAAACAGATGCCGACAAAAAAGCAACAAGCGCCCGCGTGAACGGACGCTTGTTGCAAATATGCAAGAGAGTTGTTGGATGCCTTCCGACGCCGTTTCCGGCGTCGTATCCACCACGAGGGTGGACGAGGTTGCGTTGACGATTTCGCCCAGAAGATCGCTCTTCTGATGCGTCTAATTACATTCCATTAGAAAGGAGGTGATCCAGC
>SXGR01203140.1_pt1 | contig 24693 bp, 18 predicted proteins | sample 3174711 | NCBI WGS metagenome assembly SXGR01 (sample SAMN11356860, study PRJNA531348) | freshwater metagenome | isolation source: freshwater sample F1-60 | place: China: Fuxian Lake, Yuxi | collected 2017-12-25
AAATAAAAACCAACAAGCTGATTGGGATGCATGGTGTCCTGGTGCAGTTATTGGCGAAGTAGTTGCTACACCCCTTAACCCCATTATTTATCAATTATAAAAATCTGAAGTTGATTTAATAATTGTAAATGCACAAATCATGAAATTAGGATTCGGATTATATAAACATATGCTGAACGAAGCGCATTATAAATTTGCGAAGCAGTGTGGTGCGACCCATTTGGTAGTGCATTTGGTAGATTATTTTTCACATGAAAAAAATAATAAGAACAGTGCAAGTCAACCATTAGGCCAAAAAGAGGGATGGGGTCAAGCGGGCTCAGGGGAGATATGGACTTTAGAAGATTTATTAAGTTTAAAAAAAGAAATTAATAGTCATGGTCTTGAATTAGAGGCTATTGAAAATTTTGATCCTGCCATGTGGTATGATGTTCTTTTAGCAGGTGAAAAAAGAGATGAGCAATTGGAAGGGATAAAAGAATTAATTAGGAATGTTGGCAAAGCAGGTATACCCACCTTTGGATATTATTTTTCACTTGCAGGGGTGGCTAGTAGAACGCAAGGCAACTATGCAAGGGGTGGTGCGCTTTCGGTTGGAATGGAATTTGTTGATGATAGCCCAGTACCTAATGGGATGATTTGGACTATGGTTTATGATGCGAATGCTCCAGAAGGGTTTATTCCCCCCTGTTCTACTGATGAAATTTGGGAGCGGCTACAATATTTTTTAAATGCAATTATTCCAGTTGCCGAGGAAGCTGGCGTTACATTAGCGGCACATCCTGATGATCCCCCATTGCCTTTTCTTAAGCAAACGCCTCGTTTAATTTATCAGCCTGAACTTTACCAAAAATTACTTGATTTATATCCAAGTAAAAGTAATCAACTGGAATATTGTTTAGGTACATTATCCGAAATGACCGAAGGTGATATATATGAAGCAACGAATCAATATAGTAAGCAAGGAAAAATAGGGTATATCCATTTTAGAAATGTGATGGGGAAAGCACCTAACTATAAAGAGGTTTTTGTAGATGAGGGCGACGTGGATATGATACGAATACTTAAAATTTTGAAAAAAAATAATTTTAAAGGAGTATTGATTCCTGACCATACCCCACAAATGAACTGTGATGCTCCATGGTATGCTGGGATGGCATTTGCAATGGGTTATATGAAGGCGGCATTGAAACTTATTGATACCGATGAAATTTAAATCATACATGTGAGGAGTAAAAAAATAAAATTCAGATAAAGGGTTTAAAATTTATAACAACGTTAAAAAAAATAATTTATGCTTTGGAAAAACGACAAAGAGATGTTTGAACTTGCAAAAAAAGAAATGTTTGTAGCCCTTGTTGGAGATATACTTGATAAAATGGGATACACAAAACAATTTTTATCACCTCATTTAAAACCACTTGATTCGTCCATGGTAACTATTGGCAGGGCCATGCCTGTATTAGAAGCTGATGTTTTTAGTGAGGTAATGGAACAGTCACGAAATCCAATAATGCAAAAGCCTTTTGGCCTTTTGTTTGAAGCGCTTGATAGTTTAAAAGAGGATGAGGTATATATATGTTCTGGTGCTTCTCCTAATTATGCACTTTGGGGTGGCTTGATGAGTACGCGCGCCATAAAACTTGGAGCTGCTGGAGCAGTGCTAGACGGGTATAGCAGAGATACTAATGAGATTTTGGAATTAAGTTTTCCTACTTTTTCAATAGGTACTTATGCCCAGGATCAGGGTCCGCGTGGTAAAGTGATCGACTATGGTGTTGAAATTGAATTCAATGGTATTAGGGTAAAACCAGGAGATATTATTTTTGGGGACAGGGATGGTGTTTTGATTGTACCTAAGGAGGCAGAAGAAGAAGCATTCTCAAGAGCCTTAGAAAAATCAAGAGGAGAAAAATTGGTTAGGAAAGCATTAGAGGCTGGAATGTCCACTGTAGATGCATTTGAGCAATTTGGAATTATGTAATAATCAATTTTAAAGATAGCCAGATTTTAGAATTGTTATTTTGATGTTGTATCCTATAGGTATCGTTTTAATAAAATAGTACATTTTGAAATCAAAAAATTACCGTTGGCGCATCTTGACTTTTTTATTTTTTGCAACAACGATTAATTACATTGATCGTCAGGTCATAGGTATCCTTAAACCTTTTATTGAAAAAGATCCTTCCATAGGTTTTAGTGAAGCTGATTACGGATATATTGTTTCTGCCTTTCAAATTACGTATGCAATTGGATTACTATTAACTGGTCGTTTTTTGGACAAGTTCGGAACGCGTATTGGATATTTTTGGGCTGTATTAGTATGGAGCCTTGCAGCCATTTTACATGCATTGGCTACTGGATTTAAAAGCTTTGCATTAGCTCGTGCCGCATTAGGCTTGGGGGAGTCTGCAAATTTTCCAGCTTCTGTAAAAACAGTGGCAGAATGGTTTCCCAAAAAAGAGCGTGCTTTTGCTATTGGATTATTTAATTCAGGTTCTACGATTGGTGCAATAGCTGCACCCATCATTGTTTCAGCAATTACTATTTCACTTGGATGGAGATGGGCATTTATTATTACGGGGTCATTTGGTTTAGTTTGGATTGCTTTTTGGTTGGCTTTTTACAAAAGCCCATTAACACATCCCAAAATAACACCCGAGGAATTAGCATTTATCAACCAAGATGATTCTGACATTGTGGAGGATAGAAATTTAAGATGGTCAGAACTACTAAAATACAAACAGACGTATGCCATCTGTTTAACAAGATTTATTTCCGATTGGGTATGGGGCTTTTTTTTATTTTGGATTCCAGATTTTTTAAACAAAACCCAGGGTATCAATTTATCTGCACTGGTACTTCCCCTCATCATCATTTATTCAGTGTCTAGCTTGGGTGGAATTAGCGGTGGCTGGGTTTCTTCTAAATTGATTCAATCCGGCAAATCGATTAATTTTTCAAGAAAATTATCAATTTTTATTTACGCATTATTAGTATTGCCTTTAATGCTACTTTCTTTTGTTGACAATCTTTGGATGGCAGTGCTTCTAATTGCGCTTGCTTGCGCTGGCCATCAAGGCTGGGCTTCAAATTTATTTTCAGTGATCTCAGATATTTACCCCAAAAAAGCAGTTGGTTCAATGATGGGACTCAGCGGTTTTATTGGAGCCATAGGCGCGGCGCTATCCGCTCCATTTATAGGGCTTTTTTTAGAGGCCACTAATAGCTATTATTATATTTTCGTCCTCGTATCTTTTATTTATTTAATCAACTGGTTAATCATTAAAATTTCAATTCCTACCATAAAACCGATCAAGGTGTAGCCAAAGTAGGTATTTTATCCTTTGTATAAATATGGCCAAATTATATATAATATTGGCAATGATTGTCTAAAGGGGGTCCAATGAATTGCATAATTTAGAGTGAGTAACATCTATCAATCATAGAAATTAGAAATCGCTGTATGCATTTATTAAGAAAACTTGAAAAGCCACTTTTTAGTAACGGTTATGCACTTTCGGCTGAAACGAATCGTTTAGGCGCGCTTAACCCCACTCAAGCAAATTTGCCCATTGAAAAAATTCGCGAACTATTTGCATTACAAGGGTATGTGTGGCTAAAGGGGTTCTTTGATAAAGCCGAAGTTTTATTATTACGAAGCCGTTTTTTTAATGCGTATAAAAATTCAGGATTGTTACAACCAGAAAGCGACCCGCAGGAAGGTTTTTTTTCAGGAAACAGTGAATCTGAAAATAATCCAAAAATTTTAATGGAATTTGTTAGGACCGCTGCTTATGAAGCATTTTGTCTTCAACCCAAACTTTGGCAGTTTTATGATGATTTGTTTCAAAGTCCAAGTTATTTACATAAGCGTAAAATTGTACGTTATAAAACACCTGATCATTCCAACCAATTATTGAAAGGACATCCAACCACTACGCCTGCACACTATGATTTAATTTATTTGCGTGGCGGCAATGATAAAGTTGTTTCAAGTTGGATTCCATTGGGAGATACGCCGATTGAAATGGGAGGCCTTGTTTATCTGGAAGGATCTGCTTTACTTGGAAAAAAAATGGAGGCAGAATTCGCAATCAATAATAAAAACCTATCTCCTGAAGAACGCATCAGCGCCTATAATAAAAATATGACTGAAGGAGGTTGGGTTGGAAAGGATTTAGGTGCGATGGCTGAAAAATTTAATACACGTTGGTTGGTTGCTGATTATGAAGCGGGGGATATGGTGATTCATAGTCCTTATATGATTCATGCTGCCACAGACAATGTGGATGCAATGGGTAGAATTCGACTTTCAACTGATATTCGTTATCAAAGTATCCGAGAAGAATTAGATGTACGATGGGAAAATCATTGGACTTTAGAAGATATGTTATAATCAAATTTAAAATCACATTCAAATTATTTAAAGGACCTTACTTTTAATCAATGTTTTGAGAAATGATGTGAGCTTATCAAATAGTAAATAAAAATTATGAAAATAGCGGATGTATTGCCTTTATACCCAGATAGGCTTTGGACTTTAGCCAAGCAAGTTGGCGTTACACATGCAGTTTCACGTTTGCCATTACATGAAAATGGGGAAACGTCTTTTGAGTATTCGGATTTATTAGCCTTGAAGCAAAGATTTGAAAATTTTGGTTTTAAACTTGAAGTTATTGAGCCGGGAATTAATTCTCAGATGCATAAAATGAAACTTGGAATTGAAGGTCGTGATCAGGATATTGCGGATTGTATAAAAATGATACGTAATATGGGTGCACTAAATATTCCTATTTTTTGCTACAATTTTATGGCGCAGTTTAATTGGGTTAGAACCGCTATAGATACGCCTACACGTGGCGGCGCTATTGTTACTAGTTACAATCATAGTTTAATGAAAGACGCGCCCTTAACGGAAGCGGGAATTGTAACAGAGCAGCGACTTTGGGATAATTTAAAATATTTTTTAGAACGTGTAATTCCTGTAGCCGAAGAATCAAATGTTAAATTGGCTTTACATCCTGACGATCCACCTATTTCACCCATTAAGGGAGTGGCCAGAATAATTACTAGTGCAGCAGCGCTAAAAAAAGCAATGGACCTCGTGCCAAGTAAAAATAGCGGTGTTACTTTTTGTCAAGGCACTTTGGCTGCCGCAGGAGAAAAAATACCTGATGAAATAGAAGACCTAGGTCGTCAAAATAAAATATTTTTTGTTCATTTCAGAGATGTGCGTGGTACTGCTGATAATTTTTCAGAAACTTTTCATGATGATGGACAAACGGATATGTTTGAAGCAATGAAAACCTATAAAAAAATAGGTTTTGATGGTCCTGTTCGAATTGATCATGTACCCACTATGGAAGGTGAAAAAAATTCAGATCCTGGTTATGGTCAAGATGGTCGACTTTTTGCATGGGGGTATTTAAAAGGACTTATGGAAGGTGCAGGGTACTAGTAGGTTATGATTATTGTAAACAGATAAAGCACAAAATATGAGATTACAGAATAGGGTGGCAATTGTAACAGGCGCTGCTGAATCCATAGGGAAAGCAATTGCACTTCGTTTTGCAAGGGAGGGCGCAAGCGTAGTTGTTAATTATCATACCAAAGCTGATTTAGCAGCCCAAGTAGTTATGCAAATCATACAGGAAGGCGGTCATGCAATTGCTCATTGTGCTGACGTTTCTAATGAGGTTGAAGTGCAAGAAATGATTCAAGCAACCATTGCAACATTTGGCAGAGTTGATATTTTAGTAAATAATGCAGGAATTGATCCACGTAAAACTTGGAATGAGATTACTGTGGAAGATTGGGATCATGTAATGGCAACCAATGTAAGATCACAATTTATATGTGCTAAGGCAGTTTTCCCATTGATGAAGCAACAAGATTATGGAAAAATTATAAATGTATCTTCTGTTGTTTTTTTAACTGGTCAAAAAGGATATGTGCACTATGTGGCATCAAAAGGGGCAATCATAGGATTTACTCGGGCACTCGCCAACGAAATTGGTATGCATCATATAAATGTCAATGCTATTATATTGGGAGCAATACATACAGAAAAAGAATTGGGAAAATTGGGCTCTTTGGAAGCACAGGAAAAAGCAACGAATATGTTAATGGACATCCAAGCCATTCCGCAACGAATTCAGACGAGTGATATAGAAGGAACATTTTTATTTCTAGCTTCTGCTGATAGTGATTTAATTACAGGGCAATCAATGAATATAGATGGCGGCTGGATGATGCACTAATCATCACTGTATAAAAAGATATAAATTAAAAGTTATGAGGGTTGCATTATTAGGTATTGTTCATGAATCAAACACCTTCGTAAATGAGTCCACGACCCTTAATAAATTTAAGGAAAGTCGCTTACTTTTTGAAAATGATATAATACTGCAATACAAAAATTCATTTCATGAATTGGGCGGGATGATTGAAGTATTAGAAATGAACGAAATAGAAATTGTCCCGATACTTTATGCGGAAGCTACGCCTGGCGGTAAGGTGACTAAGGATGCTTTTGAGTTTCTTTTACAGGAGGCTATCATAAGGATAAAACAACAACTTCCCTTAGATGGTTGCCTAGTCGTACCTCATGGCGCAGGCGTTTGCGAAGCATATGATGATATGGATGGCTTTTGGCTTAGTCAATTGAGAGCAACGGTTGGAGATACAATACCAATTATTGGAACACTCGATCCACATGCAAATGTAAGCCAGCTAATGATTCATTCAACAGATGCACTTGTTGCTTATAAAACAAATCCGCACATTGATCAAAGAGATGCAGGTAAGGAAGCTGCAAGCATGATGGTTGATTTACTTTTTGGTAAGATTAAACCAGTTCAAATTTTTTCATCACTACCACTAATTATAAGTATAGAGCAGCAATTTTCTGGTGAAAATCCTTATAAATATTTGTTACAACTATCTGCTGAAATTTGTAAACTGGATGGGATCCTTTCGGCTAGTATTTTACTCGGATTCCCTTATGCTGATGTGTATGAAATGGGCGCTTCACTTATTGTAATATCAAATGGGGATCGGGATATAGGAAATGTAGCCATTAAAAAGATTGAAAATTATATGATTTCCAACAAAGGGTTATTTGTTGGGACCAAACATGAAATAGCTTCCTTAATTAATAAAGTGAATACCATTGAAAAGCCTGTTTTATTATTAGATATGGGTGACAATGTAGGAGGAGGGGCACCTGGTAATAGTATTTATCTACTTGACCAATTAGAGGATGCCGGAATAAAAAATACCTTCATCTGTATTTATGATCCAGTGTGTGTAGCTAATTTAATGGATGTTGAGATTGGCGCATCCGTTGAAATTAATTTTGGCGAAAGCCATGAAAAAGTTGAAGCAATGAAAAGACAAGTTACCTTAGTTTGGAAGGGGCATGGAAAATTTGATGAACACAAGCCTAGACATGGCGGACAAATTCATTTTGATATGGGCAATATTGCCATCGTAAAAACAAACAATCAGGATGTTGTAATGCTAACCTCGTTAAGAATAGCACCGTATAGTTTGGTACAACTAACTGCCTTTAATATTGACCCTACTTCATTCAACGCAATTGTTGCAAAAGGAGTGAATGCACCTATTGCTGCTTATGCTGACGTTTGTAAAAACGTTATTCAAATGAATACCCCTGGAGTCACGCAAGCAGATGTAACCCAATTAAATTATAAAAAAAGACGCGTTCCTTTATTTCCATTTGAAAACGAATAAATTTAAATATTAAAAAATATATATTATGTCTCAAATATCTTATGCTAATTCTGCGCTTCTTTTGGAACGCGCCAAAAAGGTAATTGCGGGTGGCGTATGTTCGGAATTTAGAAAGTATAATCATCCCCACGCCATTTTTTACACACATGGACAAGGAAGTAAAATATATGATGTAGACGGAAATGAATATCTTGATTTTACATTAAGTCAGGGGCCTATGATTTTAGGACATTCTCATCCTACTGTATTATCTGCTATAGAAGAATACTCAAAGCATGGTCAAATGTTTGCAGGGCAGCACATTAAAGAAATAGAGCTTGCTGAAAAATTAAATGAAATTATACCTAGTGCGGAACTGTTACGTTTTTGTTTAGATGGTTCTGAAGCTGTTCAAACTGCATTTCGTGTAGCCAGGGCAAAAACCGGCAAGAAGAAATTCATTAGATTTGAAGGCCATTACCATGGTTGGCTTGATAATGTAGCCTGGGGTTTATCAAGTCCATCCTTAGAAGCTTTAGGGGATAGAACTTCCCCTAATATTTATCCTTGGAGTCAGGGTATTTCAGCTGAATCGAAAGATGAATTTATTGTTTTACCATGGAATGATCTTGCCTTGTTAGAAAAGACAATGTCAGAAATGCATCATGAGATTGCGGCTATTATAACAGAGCCAATCATGTGTAATAATGGGTGTATTTTACCTGTCCAAGGTTTCTTAGAAGGGATTAGATCCATTTGCGATAAATATAAAAGTGCATTTATACTTGACGAAGTGATTACTGGTTTCAGACTTAGTTTGGGTGGGGCACAACAATATTTTAATATCGTACCGGATATTTCAATTTTTGCAAAAGCTTTGGGAAGTGGTTATCCAATTAGTGCAATTGTAGGTAAAAGGGAATGGATGTCTTTAATAGAAGAATCAAAAGTGATACATGCAGGCACCATGAATTCAAGTAATCCAACGGTTGCAGCCGCACTTGCGACCATTTCTGTCTTGGAACAAGAGCAACCTTATGAGCGCATGTTTATGCTAGGAAATAAATTAATGAATGGATTAAGAAAAGCAGCTGCTGTAGCAAATCAAAAAGTACTTGTCCAAGGTCCTGGTCCCATGTTTATTCTTGCTTTTACAGAACATACAGCTTTTAATGATTATAGAGATACCTTTTCAGGTGACAAAGCAAAATTGGCAAAATTTATTGCTGGAATGCATAATAGCAAAATCAGAATTATTGGACGTGGACTTTGGTATATTAGTGCAGTACATACCGAAGAAGAGGTTGGTCATGCAATCAAAAAAGCAGCTGAAGTATTTTTAACTTTATAATTTTATTACTTTAAATATTTAAAATGAAAGATAAATTTGAATTAACCAATAAGGTGGCCCTAATCACTGGGGGTGGTTCTGGAATTGGCTTGGGCATTGCTGCTGCATATATTGCGCTTGGCGCAAAGGTGGCTATTACAGGTCGAAATATTACTAAATTGGAAGCTGCGAAATTAGCACTAGGCGATCACTGCTTTATTTATGTAAATGATGTAACGGAAAAGAATACGCATGAAAAATTAGTAGAGACCATTGAAAAGGAAGTGGGGCCGATTGAAATTTTAGTCAATAATGCGGGTATTCACAATAAAAAACCTTCCATTGAAGTCACAGATGCTGAATTTCAAATGGTCATGGATACTAATATTAATAGTGTTTTTGCACTCACTCGCACTGTCTTAAAATATATGATGCCTCGTGAAAAAGGTTCGGTAATAAGTATTAGTTCTATGGCAGCACTTTTTGGTATTACACAGGTGGTTGCTTATAGCAGTGCTAAAACAGCCTTATTAGGTATGACAAGATCACTTGCATCAGAGTATTCGCATACGGGTGTTCGATTCAACGCGATTGCGCCTGGTTTTATAGAAACAAAAATGTTTTTAGATATCATGGAAAAAGACCCAAAGCGAAAAGAAAAAATTCTTTCTCGCACGCCTGCACGCCGATTTGGAACAACAGAAGATGTTGCTTATGCTGCTGTGTATTTAGCATCTGATGTTTCCAATTTTATAACAGGGGTTTGTCTTCCAGTAGACGGAGGAAACTCAATTGGTTTTTAAACTTGCTTATCAATTTATATTTTATTGATGACAGGCTAGTTTTTGACCAATTGCATTTATTTTAATTTTACTAATATGCCAAGCACCTAGATTAGCTGTAAATAATTCATTAAAATTTTTACCGCCAAAAGCTAGGTTGGTTGGGTTACACAAACCATGGGCCTCCCAATCATCAATAAGTAAATGGACTTCTTGTTTAGGACTAATTTTATAAATACAATTGGGAGCATAACAACTAACATAAAGATTTTGATCTGCATCAAATGCCAAACCATCTGGGCAACTTCGCGGTAAACTACAGTAAACCTCGCGCTTACCTGCAGTCCCATCTGGATGAATGGCAATGCGCTCAACGCCAGGAAGCCAGGTACAAGCAACATACAACCAGTCTTCATTTAAAGATAGTGCAAGGCCATTTGAAAAATTAAATGGACCAGCATGCCAAATTTTACCATGACCATGTTGATCAAAACAAAATATTTTACCTGTGGTTTGTCTAAATGCACCACTTTCCGATACCCATAGTTTTCCATTTTTACTGAAGCATGGATAATTGGGAATATTAAATGAAACGTCTTCAGCGCCTGTTGCAAATTTCGTTAACTCATTTGTTGCCAATGCTAATTTCCATACACAATGGTTTTTCATATCACAAATAGCTAGCCATGATACATCTAGTGAAAAGGCAATTCCAAGAATAAACCCATGTGTATTTGCAATTTCAATTATTTCTAGTCTGTCAGGAGATACCTTATATATTTGACCTGCTTCACCCCCTGCCCATACAGATCCGTCGGGGTGCACAGCAACACATTCTGGATGGTCTAGCCCATCTGCGAAAATTTCAATATCGTCAATGGTAATATTCATAATTTAATTAATTTAAATTCTTTCGTTTTTTGTTTTTGAATAAAATTTCAAATGCACTAAAATTATTATTTCTTACTTCCTGCAATTGTAATACCAAGTCCCCCATCAATTCTAAATGCTTGACCTGTAATAAAGGATGACTTATCATCACACAAATATTTTACAAGTTCCGCGACCTCCTCAGGGGTACCGATACGTTTTGGTAAATGCATCTCGATGCATTCCTCCATCACCGCTGCCGGATCTGGAGACAAGTTAATAGCATCACGTAACATAGGGGTATCGATAGTTCCAGGGCAAACTGCTACACATCGAATTAGGGGTGCATAATCTACCGCAATACTTCTGGTTAGTCCTAGTATGGCAGTTTTAGCTGTTGTATAAGCGGAAACATTTTGTTGGCTTACGAAAGCTTGCACACTTGCAATATTTATGACCACTCCCTTTTTGCTTTCTAGCATAAAAGGAATTGCATACTTAGCACAAAGAAAAAAACTTTTTAAATTTACATTCATCACTAAGTCCCAATCATCGGAACTAGTTTCTGTTACCGAACCATATCGCTGAATTCCTGCATTATTAATCAAGTAATCAACTGACCCGAAATAGTTTTTAATTTCATGAATGGCATTTTTAACTGCATTTTCATCTGACACATCACAAACTACTGACATGGACCGCTCATTGTCAGTTGGACTTATAACATCAATATCCAAAATTCCAACATTTGCACCCGCTTCCAAAAAAACCTTAGCACAAGCAGCGCCAATGCCTTTGGCAGCCCCAGTAATTACAATTGTTTTATTTTGATAGTTCATATAATATTGATGCGTTTTCGGTAAATGAAATATTTATAATATCTTTTTTTGTTATTAGTTTAATTTTTTCATTTTCTATCATGATATCAGACACCCCATCAAATTCTAGTGGAGGCGTTATCATAAAGGAGATATATTTTTTCTCAATGGTTTCACCTGCATCAATGAATCCGACAGTTTTTTCATTAAATAGTAGGGGCGTATTTAATATTTCATGAAATGGTTGATGAATAGCCGTATCTCCAAATTCAAGTCCCATGTAAATTAAATTACCTTCTTTCACATGCTCCCAAATATGTATCCAAGGATAGTCTCTTCTTGGCCACAGGTATCCTATCAAAATATTACTACTAGGATTATATGCGGTGATCCATCCATAATTTGATTTTTCTGCAACAATATAGCTACGTACAATATCTTCTCGATGGTCCAATTCCGCGTTCATCTTTTTTTGATGCAATTCCATGTTCTGTTGTTCCCATGGTATCGTATTCGAATCGATATTTTTATAGTCGGATTGGTCAAAGCCAATTGTTGCGTTACAGTCTACCATTATTTTATTATCAAGAAATGGGGCTGCGATGGTAGGATGTTGCACCATACTGCATAACCTCCCTAGTGGATTAATATTTAAAACCTGCTCCTTGACTAAATAAATAGGGGAGGTTGGATCTAAATAAACTTTGCGATTAACTTTTAATCCTTCCAATACAGATGTTACATGCATTTCTAAATAGTCATCCTGCGTCGAAATTGCATTTTCCCATGTCATATTTGCAAATTGACCATGATCAGGAAGCCCCGCATTTTTTTCTCCCGATGAAGGTTCGCCCCATCGTCCTAGACATAAAAAATGACCTTGATAGGCTGCCCCGTTTTGATTATTTACAGGAATTAAATTCTTTGGATATGAAAACGATAGCGGGTTAATGCCTGTAGCTTTAAGCTGGAAGTCAATGATGGCACCTCCATCTAAGTTAATGGATAAGGAAGCGCTTTCATTTTCAATGCAGGCCTTGCTTTTTTTAGACATTACAGCAATATTTATTTTAATACTTGAAATTTTAAGAAGAACGACTCATCAATTATCAATGATCAAAGATTCTGAATTTATTTTTTTAAATTCTGCAGGTGTTTTCCCAGTGTGTTGTTTAAAATACCTGAAAAAATTTGCAAAATTTACAAAGCCACATTCATTACTAATTTGAGAAGTACTTAGGTTACTTTCAGTTAACAATTTACATGCATGTTTAATTCTAATTTCATGTAAAAAATTTGTATATGTTTTACCAGTTTTTATTTTAAAATATCTGCAAAAGGAGTGCTTACTCAGGCAAGCAATAGAAGCAATTTCTTTGGTATCTATTTTTTTATAAAAGTTTTTGATGGTGTATGAGTATACATCATTAATTCTGTCTTCAACATGCTCGTTGACTAAAGGCACAAAACCAATAGGCAATATCACGCTTCTTTCCTTTGATTTTTCTATTAAATTTAAAGTTTGTAAAAGCAATAAAATTTTATCAGACCCACTTGCATGTAGCATTTTTTGCATCAAAGCACCAACGGCACTTTTTGTTTTCCCTTTAATTATTAAACCCCTTTCCGCTTTTTTTAATAATGTTTTTATTTTCAACAAGTCAGGAAGATTTAAAAAATCCTTGCCCCAAAAATCTTCTAAAAAGTGTAAAACAAGTGTCCGTACTTTTATATTTTTATTTAAATAACTTTCATCGTTTTTGAAAAGGTGAGGTAACTCTTTCCCAAGTAAAAATATATCGCCAGATTTAAAGTTTAAAATTTTATCTCCGATGATACAAATACCATTCCCTTTTTCAAAATAGACTATTTCTACCTGAGGGTGGTAGTAGTATTTACTGGTTTGATTACTATCTAGTTCTTCTCTAATAGAATAAGAAGGTGTTGAATCTAATTTTATTAAAATTGGCTTCATAAGTAATTAAATATATCACATAAATTAAATAATATTTATTAATTACATAAACTAAATTATCGGATAGGCCAAAAAAGTACAATAATTGGCTTTTTTTTTAATTTCATACCAAATTGTCAATCGCTAATTTGTGTACGTATAAAAACCTGTGAGACCACACACATAAAACTTTTAAAAAAATATAAACATGTTACGATTGCTTACATTTTGCTTTATGCTATTCTTATCCACGCAAGCATTTGCTCAAAATACAGTGCTAAATGGTAAAGTCAATGATGCTACAGGCAACCCAATTTCGGGCGCTAGTGTTCGTGTTGTTGGATCCAACAAGGGTACATTAACCAATGACAAAGGGGAATTCACCTTGACCATTGCTGCTAATGCATCTTTACAAGTTTCCTCTACTAACTATGAAACTAAGGTAGTTGCTGTTCAAGGCAAATCTACTTTATCTATTGTTTTAGCACTGGAAGCTACTAATTTAAGTGATGTTGTAATCATTGGTTATGGCTCACAAAAAAAGAAGGATTTAACTGGTGCCGTTCGTAGAATTAATTTAGAAGGTTCTCCTTTATCAACAATGACAAACGTAAATGCATTGTCGGCTTTGCAAGGTACACCAGGTGTAAATATTGGTGCAGTAGCCAATGCAGGAGGAACGCCAAGTGTATTGGTGAGAGGACAACGTTCATTATCTGCATCAAATGCACCATTGGTTATTTTAGATGGGGTTATTTTTTCCGGTAATTTAAACGAGATCAACACACAAGATATTGCTTCCTTTGATGTTTTGATGGATGCAAGTGCAGCAGCTATTTATGGATCTAGGGCGGCAAATGGTGTAATTATCGTAACTACTAAAGTGGGTAAAGCTGGAAAGCCAACCATCACTTTTACTAATAATTATGGTGTACAAAGCTGGACTAGAAAACCAGACATGCGCATGGGCGACGATTTTATTAAATGGAGAACTGATAACAGAAAATTAGCTGGTCAAGCGGACTTGTCTGTTCAAAAAGTATTGGATCCTAAGGAGTTGATTGCTTATAATGCTGGACAACAAATTAATTGGTTAGATGAAATTACTCAGTTTGCACCATTAAATGATGTAAATATGAGCGTTTCAGGAAAGTCTGATAACGTAAATTATTACGTTTCAGGTAGCTTTTTAAACCAAAAAGGTGTTATTGATAATGATCAATTCAAAAAATATAATATTGCTGCGAAATTAGATGCTAAAATAAATAGATGGTTATCTTATGGTTTAAATTTTTATTATTCAGCGAGGGATTATTCAGGTTTACAGCCTCGAATGGACCAAGCTACCATTGGAACACCTTTTGCTTATAAGTGGATTGACGAGTCAAAAAAAATATTAGATAAAGCGCCAGCTGTAGCAAACTTGGTCAATCCTTATTGGGAATCGCAATATGATGACAATTTGGAAAAATATACAAGTACAAGAATAATAGGATATGTTGCTGCTGATATTCCTTATGTTAAAGGATTAAATTTCAGAGTAAATATTAGTAAAAATAAAACTGAAACAGTCAGCGGAAATTTCAGACATGAAACCTATTTTATCAATCCTGATAATGCTGCTGATATAGCTGCACCAACGAAGTTTTTAGCAAATACTTATGGAAGTATGGCGAATGGTTTAAATAATTCTTGGGAGGTACAAAATTTATTGACGTATAAAAAATCGTTTTTAAATCATAATTTTGACGCCTTGGCAGGTTACCAAAGAGATTATACAGAGATTTCTACCTTGTCTACTTCAGCCTCTGATTTTAATTCAGCTGGTACTACCACTTTAGGGTACTATGGATTACATCTTGGTAATCCAGCAAATCAACGCGTTAGATCTGCATTTCAAGAAAGATCAAATTTGGGTTATTTAGGCCGTTTAAACTATAATTATAATAGCAAGTATTACTTTACGATGAACTATCGTAAAGATGGTTATTCCGCATTTGCGCCGGGAAGAAAATTTGCTGAGTTTTATGGTGGGGCACTTGCTTATGCTATTAGTGAGGAAGAATTTTTCAAAAAAGCTTTACCTGTGGTTGATTACCTAAAGTTTAGATTAGGATATGGACAAAATGGTAACCAAGGTATTGAACCTTATGAAACAATGGCAAATATAGCCTCTGGATCTACTGTTTTTGGACCAACAAGTACCTTATTTATTTATCAAGGTAATTTATCTAACCTAGGTTTATCATGGGAAAAAACTACAACTACAAATTTTGGATTAAACTTTGCCATGTTTAATAATCGTGTTACGGGCGATTTGAATATCTATCAAAGTCAAACAACAGATCAATTATTAACAAGGTCATTGCCTAGTTTATCTGGTTTTGGATCCGTTAGAACCAATATCGGTCAAGTAGATAATCAAGGTGTTGAAGCATCCATTACTGGTGTGATTATTGAGCCAAAAAGTGCCAATGGAATTCGTTGGGAAGCCACTGCAAATTTATGGATGAATAGAAACAAAGTGGTTGCTTTAACTGGCGTTGATGCAGACGGCAATGGTGTTGAAGATGATGATTTAGGAAATAGATGGTTTATTGGAAAACCAATTGGCGCTATTTATGATTATCGTGTTGATGGTATTGTGCAAACAGGCGATGCAGAATATATCTCAAAATATGGCGCAAAGCCAGGTGATTTAAAAATACTAGATATTAATGGAACTAAAAGAGATGATGGTATGCCTGATGGGAAAATAAACTCATTCGATAGAACTATTGTTGGCTATGTACAACCTCGTTATAGTTGGAGCTTTGCAAATACGGTTTCATATAAAAATTGGCAATTTTATTTCAATTTTAATGCGATCACAGGTGGTGGATCTGAAAATTATTATAATTCACCTAATTCAACTTATAACTTAAGCACTTTTGGAAATAACCAACAACAAAACTGGTTAAATAAGGAATATTGGACACCTGAATCTCCAAGCAATACCTTTGCGCGACCTAACTATTCAAATCCTTATGGCTATACTTATCCTCATGCTCGTACATTTATTCGTTTGCAGGATGTGAGTTTGCAATATGCACTTGACGCTAAGCAAATAGAAAAATTAAAAATTAAGGGATTGAAGTTTTATGTTTCAGCAAGAAATCCAATTGTATTTAGTGATTGGTTAGGATTAGACCCTGAAAATGGTGGTGTACTTGGCCAATCAAATCCTGTATTTAAGACCATCAATTTTGGAACCACTTTAACTTTTTAATCACTAGAATAATTAATAATATTATGAAAAATCAAATAAAAAAAGTATCAATTGTTCTGTTTGCTTTTTGTTTTTTAATCAGCTGTAAGAAGGACGATACTTCTTTTTTAGAAGAAATTAGAAAAGACGGATTAACGGTTGATAATGCGTTAATCACAAAGGCACAATTTGAATTAGCTTTAAATAGTTGTTACAGACAAGTACAATATTTTTATAACTCCATTGATGGATGGACTGATTATTGGCACTTGGGTGTAAATATAGATGTTGCGGCTACTACCACAATTTATATTTCCGATCCATCTGCGCCTTGGGTGGATTACACAAAAATAAATTCTCAAGATGCACAATCTGCAAAATGGTGGAATTGGAATTATACCTTGATAAAATATGCGAATACGGTTATTGGTGGGGTAGAAAATAAATATGCAGTAATTAGTGCGGATGAAAAAAAGGTATTATTAGCTGAAGCAAGATTTTTTAGAGCTTGGGCATATCGTAATTTAAATATCGCATTTGGTGGTGTGCCAATCATTAGTGGACCAGTTACTGAACCAAAAGTTGATTTTGTACGTAACACCCCAGCAGAATGTAATGCGTTCATCAAAGCTGATTTAGATTACGCAAGTGCAAACTTACCTATTACAACTACAGTTAATGGAAGAGTGGTTAGAGCTGCGGCTGATCATTTATTAGCTGAAATTAATATCATCTTAAAAGATTATGATGGAGCTATTGCTGCTGCTTCAAGAGTTATTGGTGGTACAAGTGGATCCTATTCATTAATGAATACACGTTTTGGTGCTAGAAGAACAGAAACAATGACTGCAAGAGGCGTTCCAACTGATTATTATTGGGATTTACACGAAATTAATAATACCGACTATCAAATGGGCAATAAGGAAGCCATTTGGGTAGCACAATTTGAGCGTAATACACCAGGCGGTGGTGTTGGTTATCCAACACAAGGCAATTGGATGGTTCAAGGTCGTGCTTATTGGTCTAGACATTGGTTATTTGCCAAAGCCGGACATAACAATACAGCAGCGGATAGTATTGGTAGAGGAGCTTCATTTATTAGAGGAACAAATTACTCCAACTGGGATGTATGGGCAAATTCAGTAGGGGATATTAGGAACAATGAAACCAATATTCGTCGTAAATTTTATTTCAATACTAATATTGCTGCAACTGCTACACAACCAGCATTTAAAAAGGGCGATTTAATACCGAAATCTTTTTTAACTGCCGCTGAAGATTCAATGTGGTATTGTTATCCTAACTGGACAAAATTTGGAACCGACAAACATTTCGCCGGCGATTTCATTTATGGTTATACAAAGGATCAATATGTAATGAGGTTACCTGAAACTTTATTATTAAGGGCTGAAGCGTATATTGCTAAAGGGAATAAGGCAAGTGCCCTTGCGGATGTGAATACGATCCGTGCGCGTGCAAAAGCACCATTAGCTACCGTGAATGAAATGGATATAAATTACATCTTAGACGAGCGTGTAAGAGAATTGTATGGCGAAGAATTTAGAATGTTAACCTTAATGAGGTTAGGTTTACTATTTGATCGCGTTAAAAAACATGGTGGTGCTATTCAAAGCGCTACGGTATCTGCAAAAAATAACTTATTACCGATACCGCAGAGCGAAATTGATAGAAATATTGGTGCAAAGTTGGTTCAAAATCCTGGATACTAGGATAAATAGTTCAATCGTTTAAAATAGCCAACTATTATTTACTTAAATTTAAGTAGTAATAGTTGGCTATTTTTATTTAAAGAATTACAAATTTCACATTATATGTATAAATATTGCAAGGTTGTTAAATCAAGAATTTATTTTTTTAATTTTTGTTTTGTTGCGCTTTCACTTATAAGTTTTAACTCGTTAAAAGCCCAAACAGATCAGTTTGCTAAAATTGGCGCACAAAAGTACGAGCTTCAAAAAGATTTATTAATTGAGCCGCCTCCCCCTGTTTTAACTAATAAAATTCTTCCTGGTGGTTTAATGCAAGGTGACGCATTTAAATACAATCATCAAATCTCGACGAAACAGGAACTGCAATTGGAATTAGATTCAATCAAAAAACACTATGCGGGTTTTTTAAAATCTTTTTCTCCAGTCCAAAAATCCTTACGTCGTCAAATGCCAATTGAAACAATGAATTGGCGTATTGAAACGATCGATGACCAACAAAATTTTAAAAATACTTTAGAAGGTAAAGGGCAATGGCAGGAAGTAAAAATGCCTCATTATGGGCCACCTGTTGGGCACGCTGTTACTTATTATACAAAGGAGATTATTTTAAATGAGGATATGTTAAGCTTGGGTAGTTTATTTACTTGTTTCAAGGGGGTAGATTATAAAGCAGAGGTCTATTTTAATAATGTTTTTGTTGGAAAGCATGAAGGCTTTTTTGCACCATTTGAATTTGATGTAATAAAATATGCGCATAAAGGAAAAAATATATTATTGGTTAAAGTGATAAACGAGCCAACCACAACAGGTTCTGTAGATGACAAAGGCATACATACGGTAGGCAATAAAATTTATGCTGCTGGTGGATTAGGCTATGATGAACCAATGGAAGGTTGGCATATTTGCCCGCCAGCTATGGGTATTTATCAGGATTGTTATTTGGAAGCAAGGGCCACTTTATTTGTGTCAGATGTTTTTGTTCGTCCAATGACAAAAGATAGTAAGGCGGAGGTTTGGTTGGAAATATTCAATACTGAAAACAATCAAAAAAATATTTCAATTGACTTGTCTTTATATGGTGAAAATTTTAAGGCAACCCTATTTGAAAATAAAAATTATTTGGCAAGTACAACACATATACCGGGAATAGGGGATTTGGTCAAACCAACTGATTGGCAAACTAAATCATTACCCATGCAGTATGGGGTAAATTATATCAAAATTCCAATAAGTATTCCTGAATTTAAATGGTGGGAAACAAATACGCCTTGGTTGTACAATTTACAAATTAAATTATCGGATGCTAATAATCGAGAAGTGGATAGAGTAAACAAAAATTTTGGGATGAGAAGTTTTCAAATGGATACGGTGAATATTCCTAAAGGAAAAATGTTTTTGAATGGGAAGCCGATTCGGTTGAGGGGTGCAAACTCCATGGGCTTTGAACAAAATGATGTAAAAAATAAAAATTGGAACCAACTCATTGATGATATTTTATTAGCAAAGCTGGCGAATATGAATTTTTTAAGATTCACACAACGTCCAGTGCAATCGGAAGTGTATGACTATTGTGATAAATTAGGAATGCTAAACCAGACTGACCTGCCTTTATTTGGCGGACTTAGGGTGAATCAATTTACGGAAGCAGTGAAACAAGCTGAGGAAATGGAAAGATTAGTTCGATCACACCCTTCAACTGTAGTAGTTACTTATATGAATGAACGTTTCCCAAATGCAGAAGGGAGTCCACAACGCAGTTTTGATAATTCTGAGGCCATTTATAAAGTTTTTGCTGCAATGGATCAAGCTGTTTTATTATCTAATCCTGATAGGGTTATAAAAGCAGGAGATGGCGACTACGATCCACCAAGTCCAGGGCTTCCTGATGCGCATTGTTATAACACATGGTATAATGGGCATGCCTTAGATTTAGGTAAATTTTATAAAGGCTACTGGCAATTGATTAAACCCAATTGGTTGTATGGTTGTGGCGAATTTGGTGCTGAAGCTTTGGATCCACTTAACACTATGTTAAAATATTATCCAAAAACATGGCTACCTCAAAATGACACTGAAAATAAGGCGTGGACCGCAAATAAAATTTCTAAATCACAAACCAATACATTTCATTACATGTGGTATCCCACACAAGTAGGTCTTGAAAATTGGATTAATGAAAGTCAAGATTTTCAGGCCTGGGCTATGAAATTAGTGACCGAATCATTCAGAAGAGATTATCGCAATGTTTCCGCAGCAGTGCATTTATTTATAGATGCATGGCCTGCAGGTTGGATGAAAGCAATTATGGATGTGGATAGACAACCTAAAAAAGCCTTCTTCAGTTATCGTAATGCATTGGCGCCCTTATTACCTTCCATTAGGAGTGACCGAAATTCATTCACGGCTGGGGATACTGCAAAACTAGAGGCTTGGATTTCAAATGATCAAAATAGCATTCCAATAAATCATACTGTGCAATACGAAGTATTTATAAATGGCAAAGCGGTGGTAAGACAATCAGCGAAAGCGGATATTTTATCAAATGCGCCACAATTCCAAGGGTTTATTAAGTTTATCGTACCTAATGTTTTAACAAGAACAACTGCAAATATTAAGTTAGGTATATTTAATGATAAGGGAATATGTATCGAGCACAACACACTTGAATTACAAATTTTCCCTGCGATCAAAAAATCAACACAACAACTATTTGTATTAGGTACAGAACAAAGTAAAGCAAATAAAATTGCCACAGATTTTAGTTATACGATAGCTTCTGTTATGAATAATGCGCAAGTAGTTATTGTTGATGGCCCTACGGATTATGAAAAAAATAAAACTGAAATTAATGCTTTTGTTAAAAATGGCGGTAAGGCAATATTAAATGAATGGCCTAATGGCGATTATGAAATTGAAAGCAATAAATTTAATATTCAATCTACCATTATGGGTAATTATTATTTTGCAAATATTAGTAATGAAGTTTTAGCCTCATCCACATTAAAGCCGAAAGATTTTTTTATGTGGTATGATAAATCCAAAGATTATATACAACCCATTTTATATTCCGTGATTAAAGCGCCTAATTTCAAACCATTGGCAACTAGCGGCCTTTGTAATTTCGCTGGGGAGGATCCTGCTGGTTATTTAGCCACTGGGTCATTCAAATATGGTAAAGGGCAATTTATTGTTAATACCATTAGTTTAGCAGGAAGAATTAAGGAGAATCCAGCCGGTATAGAGTTCTTAAAAACAATCTTGAAAAAGTAAAATATGCTTATGCGTAATAATATCTCATATTACTGTCCACATTGGGGCAATCAAAAATCTTTTGATACTTTTTGTAAGAATGTTAAAAATGCAGGATATGATGGTGTTGAAATAGATATTCCATTTGACGAAGATGAGCGCGACCATATTTTTGTCAAATTAAAAAAGTATGATCTTAAGTTAATTGGACAATATTGGCAATCCCTGGAAAAGGATTTTAAAACACATAAGGCTAATTTTACAAAACACTTGTATCATTTAGCTTCCTTTGAGCCTGTATTAATTAATACACAAACAGGAAAGGATTATTTCAGTTTTGAAAAAAACATGGAACTCATTCAGCTTGCTGACAATATTAGTAAGCAAACAGGCGTAATGATTGTACATGAAACGCATCGGGGTAAGTTTTTATATAATTTACCCGTTGTGCAAGCTTGTATAAAAGCGAATAAGAATGTGAAACTTACTTTGGATGCCTCTCATTTTTGTAATGTTCATGAATCTTATTTAGAGGATCAAGCAGAAGCTTTACAGGCAGCCATTACGCATACCCAACATTTACACGCCAGGGTTGGACATCCCGAAGGCCCACAAGTAAATGACCCTCGGGCACCTGAATGGGCAGAAGCGTTAAAAAAACATTTTTCATGGTGGGATCAGGTGGTTGCATTGCATAAGAAAAACAAAACACCCTTAACCATTACTACTGAATTTGGTCCTGCACCCTATATGCCAAGTTATCCTTATTCAAACAAACCTGTTGCAAAACAATGGGATATTAATATATTTATGTTGACCCAATTACAAAATCGTTATAAATAATTTATGAAAATAAAATGTATACTAGCTTTCTTGATAATATCATTACATGTGCAAAAGGTAAGTGCACAAGTTTTTAATATTTTACCCTATCCAAATAAATTGGAAACCACTACCAAGGGTCAATTTGATTTAAATACTACAATTGAAATTGCTACAACCATAACTGATCCGATGGTAACGCCCACTATTCAATTATTAAAAGAAAATCTAAAGCAATACCATAAAATATCACCCATTGGAAAAACAAAATTTGAAATCTATCTAGATAATTCAATCACGAATAAGGAAGGGTATACGCTTAGTATCGCATCAAATAAAATTATTTTAAAAGGAAATAACGCAATTGGTGTTTTTTATGGTGTTCAAACATTTTTACAATTAGCAGAACAGTTTAAAAAAACCAAATTAATTCCCGCTGTATTTATTGAGGATGCACCCGCCTTATCCTATAGAGGATTGATGCTGGATGTGTCAAGACATTTTTTCCCAATCGACTTTGTTAAAAAACTAGTAGATATCATGGCGATGCAAAAGATGAATAATTTGCATATGCATTTAACGGATGACCAAGGTTGGCGGATTGAAATTAAAAAGTATCCAAAGCTGACAAAGGTTGGTGGCTATCGCAATGGTACCATTATTGGCAAGTTTCCTGGAGATGGCAATACCAATCAGCGTTACGGTGGCTTTTACACACAAGCAGAATTAAAGGACTTAGTTAAGTATGCTGCGACTAAGTTTATCAATATTGTCCCTGAAATTGAAATGCCAGGCCATGCGAGCGCAGCTATTGCAGCATATCCTGCTTTAAGCACCTTTGAAAGTGAAAAAAAGGTACAGGAAACCTGGGGTGTTTTTGAGGATGTATTTTCCCCAACGGAATATACTTTTAATTTTTTACAGGATGTTTTAGATGAAGTATTGGCCATCTTTCCTTCACCTGTCATACATATTGGTGGTGATGAATGTCCAAAGGAAGCATGGAAGCGTTCGGTTTTTTGTCAGGACTTAATGAAACAAAAGGGCATCAAGGATGAGCATGCTTTACAGAGCTATTTTATTCAACGAATTGAAAAGTATATAAATTCAAAAGGCAGGCAGATTATTGGTTGGGATGAAATTTTAGAAGGCGGCTTAGCGCCGAATGCAAAAGTAATGAGTTGGAGAGGCGAAGCTGGCGGTATTGAAGCAGCAAAGCAACATCATGATGTAATCATGACACCCATTGATTATTGTTATTTTAATTTTTATCAATCTACTAATCCTAAAGATTCTATCGCTTGGGGTGGATTTTTACCACTTTCAAAAGTGTATAATTATAATCCAATGCCTAAGGGTTTAAATGAACTAGATGCAACTTATATTAAAGGAATTCAAGCTAATTTATGGACCGAATATGTTACTAATGTTAAATTAGCGGAGTATATGTTATTTCCTCGCTCTATTGCTTTTGCTGAAGTTGCTTGGACAAAACAAAAACCAGGGTTTGATCATTTTGTAAAAAGGTTAGTCCCTTATTTAAGTCAATTAAAAGCAAATGATATTCATTATTCTACGCAGTTATTTGATATTAAAATTAAGAGCAAATTAAATGCGCAAAAAACCGGTTTTACATTACAAGCGACTGGTGTTGCAAGCCCTGCTGAACTTATTTATGAAATGTCGGGAAAGCCATTGACAATAAAAAGTCCTAAATTAATTGCCCCATTAACGGTTTCTACATCTGCGACTATTTCCATTGGCGCTTTATTTGAGAATACAGTAGTTAATGAGGTTCATGCTGAATTCACTATTAATAAAGCTACAACCGCTACCATTTTAAATACATCAACACCCGACCCTGCGTATAATCAATCAGGTGCGCAAGGTTGGAGTAATGGTATTATTGGCAGCAGTAATCGTTTCAACGATGGGGAATGGTTGGGCTTTAATGGCAAACCCTTTGAAACTGTAATGCAGTTTAATAAAACCGAAACACTACAAAATGTTCAATGTATGTTGTCAAAGAAAGTGGACGATTTAGTTGTAGAGGGTTTCGTTGTTTAAATGTAGGATTTTTTCTTTTAAAAATAGTTGTTTTCGTCTTTTTAGGGACTGTTGTTTAATGAGTGCTCTTTTTTGGAGTATTTGTTC
>SXGR01552605.1_pt1 | contig 24682 bp, 24 predicted proteins | sample 3174711 | NCBI WGS metagenome assembly SXGR01 (sample SAMN11356860, study PRJNA531348) | freshwater metagenome | isolation source: freshwater sample F1-60 | place: China: Fuxian Lake, Yuxi | collected 2017-12-25
CCAGTCGCCGAGCGCGAGATAATCGAGCGTCGAGCGTTTTGCGCGATCGGGCGCGATCTGGTTCTTGGTTTCGCCACGCGATCCGAAATCGCGGATCGAGCCGTGGGCCACGCCGATGCGCAAACGGGCGCCTGGCGTTTCCATTGTATCGAACAGGTCCGTCGGGTCGTCGAGATTGTGGCGGTGGACCAGCGGCGCCGGCAACAGCCAGGCTCCGGGTTCAAGCTCCAGTGGCTCAGGATCGGAGAGAATGGTGATCCCTTCCCCTACCCGCCGGCGAACGCGGTCCCACAGGCCGCCATTACGCGCGAAATCGTGATTGCCGGGGAGCAGCCACCAGCGACACGCGTGTCGAGACATCCGCGAAATCGCCTGCACGATCGTGCGATCCTCCGGGCCCTCGGTGTCGAAGACGTCGCCGGCCACGAAAACATGCGAGGCGTTGTTGTCAGATGCGAGCCGGCCGATCCTGTCGATCACGTCAAAACGCGCCTCGCTCAGGGCAGCGCGGACCTCGGGTTCGAAACGGCCATAAGGTTTGCCGAGCTGCCAGTCGGCGGAATGAATGATCTTCATTGGCTTCCTATAGCCCGGACGGACTGGTTGAGGATATCTGCCGGCGCCCGCGGCTATCCACCGTCGCTGGACACACTAGCCAGTCACGTAAACAAGGGTCTACCCACGCCGTCTCGGTTCCCGGAAGCGGCCGCTCCGCTCTCCACCAGAACGCCCGTGCTGGCGCTCCTGCGTCCGACGCGGACCTGCGATCTCTGGCACCTGCCGTCATCGCGCACTGAGTGCGTCGAGGCTTTAGAGCCGTTGCAGCTCATCAACTTGCCCGCCGCTGGCACCCCAGCGGAAGAGCAGAGCGAGCGGAGAGGATCGAATTCCACTCGCGACAAGGAGGCGCATCAGATATGTTGAGTATATTAACGAGGCTCACGGCGATGTCTGATCCCGTAATTGACGCTCATGTCCATGCGCATGCTGATCGTCTGCGCGCGTTGGAGAACGAAGCCGCTTGGCAGCGCCGTGCAGCGAGCGAGGACGGGTTCGACGGCATTCGCGAATACAGCCGCGCTTGGCATGAAGACCGCTCCACCGCCTACCTACTGCGGAAAAGCTGGGCCGATCCGATAGCGCGGGCGTTCTTCGTTATCGGGCTCGGAATTATCGCTGCTGTCTGGCTTTATCTGTTCTCACAGTAGTCTAATCACGCTTAAACGGCGAGAGCGGTACTGACTTACTCCACTCCCGAGCTCGTTCGGCCCCGTCTGTTGACGGAGCAGCAGCCGCGTGGGTCGTATCCGCATCTCGACTACGGCGCTTCCGCTCAATAATGTCAGCGCCTCTTCCTTGGGCATTGGAGACTTCGCTCCGGATTGCACCCGAGCGCTCGCGCAGCGCTCCGCCTTCGGCGGCATTGGCCAACGTCGGCACAGATCCCGCCTCAGCGGCGCCGCGCAAGCGAACATCCTGTTCGCTTGACACTGCCGGTCGGTCCAACCCGCTCGCATCAGGAGCCGCCAGCCGCTCCTCTATTTCCGCGCGCATGTTGGTTCCGACCTGCTCGACGTACTTCGACATCAGCAGGTCGCGTTCGAACGCAACCTGAGGATCGGCACTGTGCCAATGTGTAGCGTTGGCCGGGTCGAAGTCACGATAGACAAGGGGCGTGCCGGCGATTTCGGCTCGTGCGAATGCAAGAAACGCGTCGCTGGTGTTGAGAGAGCCGCTAACTCCCTCGCCCTCACGCGCCGACCAGCGGGTCTCAAGCCGATTGGCCTCCTCATAAAACCGGCGAGCTTCCCGACTGAAGCTCTTCGCCTCCGAAACGCTAGAGCTGATCCCTGCTGCGCTGCTGGATACGTCTGACCGAGAGCTCGTTGCAACTGACCGATCGAACGTATCACGGTTTTCGGACCAACCACGATTGGTTGACCACTGTTCAAGTGCGTCCGCGATGCGACCGCCTTCGCGAGAAACTGTTGCCGTATCGCTGTCCGTCCACCGCTTCGACGCGCCGCCTCTGGCGTTCGCAGAGGCGCCCATCTTCGCAACTCCGAGGTTCATACCGATCCCGCCATCGATCCCTGCCGAGCCGCTCACGAACTTCTCTGTCGCAATAGAGTCTGCCACTTCCGCGCGAAGCCCGAACCGGCTCTGGAGCATGCGAGATGCCTGATCGACCTCGTTGAAGCTGCTGCTGATGTTTGACCGGTCCTCTGCGCCGTAGCTGTTGGCTATCGACTGATCGTTGCTCACTGCGTGGCGGAACTCGTTGAAGCGGTTGACGGCGTTGCTGACGCTCTCGCTTGCCTGGTTCGACAGCGTCTCACCTCGGGTACGGGTCTCGCTGGCGACACGCGACGCCTCGGTCGCTACCGACTGCGTCACCTGCGGGCTGAATGGGAGCTTGGAGACGGGGACGTCGAGCAGATCGTTGGCCGCAAAGCTCGTCGCGAGCGTGCCGGTGTCATTGAACGCGCGGGTCTGCGCCGCCCCGTAGGTAAAGCTCGGCGCCTGGTTCCACTGGTCGTGCTGGCGCGTCTGGATCGTCTGGTTGTCGAAGCTGGCATTGCCCACGCCGATGTTGCCGGTCGACGCCTCGCGAGCAGCTTCCTCGGCGGCGTTCTGCGAAGGATTGAGGTAGCTGGTCGCCTGGCTCGAAATCGCCATCGCACCCTTGGCGATGCCGCCGGCGAGGAACGGGATCGAGGCAACCAGATAGCCGGCGAGCATACCGATGTCGTCATTGGCCTCGCTCATGCCCGCGAAGCTCGCCAAGGTCAGCCCGTTGCCGGCCCCTGCCCCGGCGACCTCGGACGCTCCCTTGAACATCAAGACCATGTGCAGGATCACGTACAGCGGCCCCCAGGCCGCCAGATAGAAGAAGCCGGTGACATAGCCGCGCAGCGCCAGCGGGCCGCTCTTCGGCATCAGGAACAGCGGAAAAAGCACGGGGAACAGCGCGTAAAAGACCACGGTCAGAACGATGTTGAGCACCGGCACCCACTTCATCGCCGAATGGGCGATCGAGCCGTAGGTCCGCTTGGTCTGAATCTCTGCGCGGGTCTGCGCATAGACATCAACGCTGCCGGTGCCGGTTGCACCTGCGGCCGAGTGCATTGCCTGGCTCATGGCGTTGATCGTCAGCGTCTGCTTGAGGATCTCGCTGGCGGAGGCGGAGACGCCGGTCAGATAGCGGTAGGCGACCGGCAGGTCGGCAAACAGCTTGGCCTTGGCGAGATCGGCGCTCTGCCTGGGGTAGAGCTGCCTGCCGAAGACGCGGCCCAGATCGTCGGTCATGCCGGCCCACTGCGTGCTGAGGGCCGCGTAACCGTCGCGGCAGGTTTCGATCGAGGAGGTGACCGCCCCGCCGGCATCTCGCGTCAGGAAGCGTTGCGCCCGCGCCTGACTGCCAGGACCGATCGCACCCCAGATATCCGGCGCCTTGCTCAGCGTCTCCATCGAGTAGCGGCCGAGCAGGACGTCGTAGAACACGCATTGGCGGAAATGCTCATCGAGATTGGCGCCGAACTCGGGATCGTTGATGCGCAGGTTCTGCGTCGCCTCGAGCAACCGCGAGCCGTAGATCATGCCGTTGCGGCTGTAATCGAGGTCGCCGGGGAGCCCGAACACGAGCTCGGCCGAGCTGACCAGATAATCTCCGACTTGGCTGGTGAAGCTCGCCATCATCGCCAGCCCCAGCGGCACGTTCGCGACCTGCGCCGGCGCGAGGCTCGGATTGATGCGGTCGGTGACATGGACGTCCAGCCGCGGCACCATCAGCACCATGTACATGAGCGTCGCCTGCAGGAACCAGTTAAGCCAGGCGCGCCAGTCGGCGTTGAAGGCGACGATCAGCACCGAATAGCCCAGCCCCATGACCATGCAGACCTGGAGCAGGCTCTTGTAGCCGCCATCGCCCGTCCAGGCCGCGACGGCGTTCAGCACGTTCACGACATACTCGCCGCCACCGATCGTGAAGAGTTCAACCGTCGCCATTGCCCGTGCTCATCTTGGAGGTTGGTGGGTCGCCGGCGCTCCGCACAGGCGACCGGCGGCACGCCTAGTTCAGCCCACGCGCGCTCACGCCGCGCGACCAGTCGAGCGCCGCCGCCATGCCGGGCGACATCGAGTTGGCGAGCACGTTCTCGAGGAACTGCGTCTTCTGAATGATTGCCATGATCGCGGTGATCCGCGCTTGCGTGGTCTGCTGCCGGTCCGCGAGCGTCGTCCGCGCGGTGTTAATCTGCGCACTCCAGGCGGTCAGCTTGGCTTCGTCGGCAGCGATGAAGCTCGCCTTAGACTTGCCGACCTCGCTCACCAACTGGTCGAGGATGGCGTAAAGCAGATCGATCGAGGCGATCTCGGCCAGGGTCGAGCGATCGTCGGTCGAGAGCCCGCGGGCATAAGCCGCCTGCACCGTGAGGATCTTGTACAGCGGCACCGAGGCGATTTGCAGAAGCTCCTTCTGCTCGGGCGTGATCGCGCTGTCGGTGCGGATCGCATCGACCATGCCATCGATGAGCGCGGTCACCCGCGGGCGGATCGCCTTCACCGTCGGCACATCGAGTGGCTTCAGTGTCGGGCTGAGGCACTGGTCCTCGGTGTCGCAGGCATAGACCTGGACCGCGTTCGCGCTGGTGCCGTCGAGCAGCGCAGTGACGAGCGTCGAGGTGGTGTCGCCCGTCAGCGGCTGGAACCGCCCTGGGTCACTGTCGGTCGGCGGCACGTAGATGATCGTGCCGACCATGGTCATCACATATTCGGCCAGCTCGCGGTCGAAGCTGCCGGCAGCGTTGAAGAACTTCGAACCCTTGAGCACATGCCAGGTGTAGTTGCGCGGGACCGCCGAATTGACAGCATCCCACTTTGCGGGATCGGCGCCATCGATGGTGGAGCGGCGCTCGCCCTTGTTGCCGCAGCCATGCTTGGCGGCCGCATAGTCCGAGAAGATGCCGTCGGAGTTGCCGATCGCCTCGCAGATCGCCTTGTCGGCGAGATCGCCCTTGGGCCAGACCGACCCCACCAGCGCCTGCGCGGCCTCACAGCTAGAGATGTTGAGCGCGTTCATCATCTGCGCTTTCTGCGCAAACTCATCCATGACCTTCGAGCATTCCGGGCAGACGGTGTCGATCGCCAGCTTGAAGGCGAAGCCGACCGCATTGTTCGCCACCGCCTTCAGCATCGCGACGATCTCGCTCGCGTTGATGAACGAGAAGGAGCCGGCGAACAGGTCGATGCCGCCGCAGCCCGCGCGGGCGGAGGGCAGCTGGAGATTGCCGAGGTTGGTCGTCTTCTGCGGAAAGCGCGTCCAGACGTTGCCCAGGCTGTAATAGCCGGCTGACTGGCCCTGAAAGGCGCTGGGCCCGGTGACGTTGGCGGCCCCGCCTGCGTCGCGGACGAAATCGTCCATCGCCTTGGCAACCTGAGCGCTCGCGGGCGCCACCGGCACGATCATCGGCACGAGCGCGCCGACGACTCCGAGGCTGCAGCCGAGTGCCGCGACGCTCACGCTCGCGCGTCTGACGAGGCGCTTCACTACAGCCATGACGCGCTGGGGTTGGCCACGCCGCGGGCGTGGCGACGAGGGTTCAATAATCACTGCCGGCCTTTCTCTGGGTGAGCGCGAAGATGCGGTCCATCAGCTCGTCGGCGGCGATGACGCCGTAGCCGATCGGAATGGGGGTGCGGGTGGCGCTGTCGAACAGCACGACAGCAGGTGTTACCTGCGAGGTCAGTCCCATCGCGGCGCGTTGGTTGGTCTCAACGGTGTAGCGGGGGAAGGTCTCGGATGGGCCGCCGTCGGTCGAGATCGCGCGCACCGTGATGCCGTGGGTGTCGGCGACCGCCTTCACGATCGGCGACATGACCGCGCACGCGCCGCAGCTCTGCGCGAAGAAGTAGAACAGCCCGTAGCGCTTGCCGAGCTGGCTGAGCGTGCGGTCGCGTTCGGCCTTGCGGGTGTCGAGCCACTGACGCTTGGCAACGGTGCCGACCGGCCTCTGGAGCGTGTAGTCGAGTTCGGGCGTCTGCCAGATCGCGCGCTGCCACACGTCTCCGAAGAGCGAGGCGCGGTCGAGCTGCGCGCGTTGGAAGCGGATATAGGCGGTGACGTTCGCCGGGCTGGGATCGAGGATCGCGCGCGCCTTGAGTTCGCGCAGCTCGGTCGTGACCGCCTCAAGTTGCTCCGCAGCCGAGGGCGCCGGGGCCGACGGTAGCGTGGCGTCCGGCTCGGCCGGCTTCGGCCGGTCGCAGTAGAACCAGGTCCCGAGCCGGCGGTCCTCGCAGTAGAAGCGATCACCTTGCTGCGCAGCCGAGGTCGTCTGGGCAGGCGCCGCGGCGATAGCGTCCCGGGCGATCGGCAAGGCCGACGCCAGGATCATCGCCGTGGCGGCGAGTGGATGGGCAAATCTCCTCATCAGCGGGGTCCATTCAGCGTGTAGAAGTCGGTGATCTTCTGCTGGACCGCGGCGACCGTGCTCAGCTCTTCAGGGAGGCGCGCGGCGTCCTGGAACTCGGCATAGACTTCGGAGAAATCCATGGCCGACAGGTCGAGCCGAGCGAACTCGTCGACCGTGAAGCCGAGGCAAGTCTCACGTTTCGGTGAGCCCCATGGCTTGCCGATCTGCGGACGACCCTGCTCCTGCAGGATGCGGCTGAGCTTGGACTCGAAGCAGCAATAGGCCTTGCGCTTGGTGACGCACACGCCGAGCACGCTGCTCGAGCAATAGCTGCCGACATAGTGGCACAAGCCCGTCGCATCGCGCTGATGGAGCAGGATCTCCTCGCGGCTGCAGCCAAGCGCCACGAGCAACTGGCTCCCGGGGATCAGCGGAAACGCCTTGCCCTTGCAGCAGTTGAGCACGCCGAACACCGCGCTCTTGCAGGTGTTGCGCGTCCCCTTGAACAGGCTGAGTGTATCAGGATCGAACTCGCGTCCCGCCTGCGCCGCGGCGTTGAGCGCGACCGCGGCATCCTTGAACTCGGCGTTCGGCTGGCGGTCGATCGTCTCGCAGTCGCCGTTGATGCAGTAGATGTCGCCGTCGCAGATATACTGCTTGTCGGGGCCGACCTGGTCGGGGATCGCGCAGCGATAGATGCGCTCCCAGGTCGAGCAGGGCTCGTCCTCGCTGAGGCACTCGCGGCGTGCGAAGCTGCAGGCCGGGTTGGCGTCGAGGCTCCCGCAATCCTGGGCCGGGACCGCGCGCGAGCATTGATAGCTCTTCTCCCAGGCCCAGCAGGGTCGCGTGACAGCGACACCGTTCACGGTCCGCGTCACCGGATCGCTCGAGGTGCAGGTCTCCGCCTGCGCCACGCAGCCCGCATCGGCGCTGAGGGCAGCGCAGGCTCGTTCGTCACGCGCCTCGGAGATCCTGTTCTGACTGCTGGTCGAGATGAGCGTCGCACCAGGCACGAGCGCGTCGCAGACGATCTCATCGATCGGCTCGCCGGGCTCGGTGCAATATTGCTGCGCATTGCGGGTGTAGCCCTGAAGGCAGCGGCCGGGATGCGAACCGACGTGGCGGCAGGTGCCGCCCATGTAGGGCTCGAACAGCGCGCAATCGTCCGCTCGGTTGAAGCCGGCATTGAAGCTGCTGCAATAATAAAGATGGCTCGTCGTGCTCGTGACCGAGACATTCAGCGGGATGGTGCAGCGTTCGGTCTTCTGCTCGAGCGCCAGTCCATCGTTGCAGGTCGCCTCATAGCTGCCGCTGGCGCCGCTGCCCGGTGGCAGCTCGCGACAGCTCCCCTGCCCGCCACCGACACCCATGCCGCTGACGTAACCGTTCGGATCGGCGGCCACGGCCTGGCCACGCGCAATCGTCGCCTCGATGTCGGCAGGCGCGATGCGTGCCCGTCGATCGACTGAGGAGCGCACCGCCTGATAGCCTTCGTGGCTGGTTGCGGCTGCTCCCGCGGCGCGCGCCAGCGCGTCGGGATCGTCGAACAGCGACGACTGCGAAGGTGATGCGTTGAAGTTCGGCAGGGTTTCAGCCGTCGGCGCCTGCTGAGCGGCGTCTTGCGCTCGTGTCGCGATCTCGGCCGCAAACGCCTTGCCGTCGGTGCGGGCTTGTCCCGGATCGGCGGCCTGACCGAGCGCACCGCTGCCAGCCAGCCCAGCGCTGAACAGCATCACAAGTAGCGCGATGCCGCGTGGCTTCATGCTGAAGAGGCTCATCGCTGTGCTCCTTCCAGGCGAGCCCGATAGAGGTTGGCGATCCCGGCCCCCGGTCCGGAGCCTTGCGCGAAGGTCTCGAGCGCGTGGCCAAGGCTGACATTGCCGGACATGCGGTCGTGCGGCGGCACCTGGGTGCGGCAGTCAAAACCGTCGCACAGGTCGAAGTCGGTCGAGGTGACGACATAGGTCGGCACCGTTGTGACCGCGAAGGCGCGGAACAGGCGCGGGTCGATCCCGACGGCATTGCTGCCGCTCGCCGGTACGACCTTGGCCAGCGCGCCCGTGAACTGCTTGACCGAATTCCCCGGGAAGCCGCGGAAGACGACGACGCCCCCGGCGCGGCCGACCTCGTCGATCATCTGGCGCAGCGAGGCGGCAGGCATCGACAGACTGGCGAACGCAACCAGCCGCGGCCCGTCTTCACTTGTTGCGGCCTCGCGGCCTGCTGCCGCGAGCATCGCATCGAAGTCGAACGTGTCGGTCGGCCGTGCGCTGGCGACGGCGTTGCGCGCATGCCTGGCGGCGTTCGCCCGGGCGGCTTCTGCGCTTGCCGCGGCTTGCGCCTTCACGGCCTCGCCGCGACTCGCGATGACGCTGCCGAACGCTTCGGCATCTTCGGGCGAGAGCTTGGCGCGCTCGCGCACCTTGGCGAGATCGAGCCCGTCGACGGTCTGCGCGCCGCCGCCGCTGGCGAGGCCAAGGGTAAGACCGGTGGCGGCCATCGCGGCGCCGATCACAAGAGGAAGGCGGCGCATCACAGCACGCAGCAATTGCGTTTGCGCCAGACGAGATAGCCCATATCTTCTCCGATCGCGGGATAGACCTGGCCGGCCGACATGAAGGTTGTGGACGCGCCGATCGGCGCGCAGGCGTAGCGCCCGCCAGTCTGTGGATTGGGATTGGTGGCCTGGAACCGGTATTGCTGCTTGCGCATCACCGGCATGAGATATTTGCCGCACAGGCCCTTGGAGCCCATCGTGCCCCAGGCGACGAGTTCGCGGTGGAGCTTGTACGCGAAGCGAGCGAGTGCGAGCCGCGACGCCTGCACATGGCCGATCGAGGCGCCGATATTGCCGTTCAGCGGGTACATCGTCCCCTGGCAACCGGCGCACCAGAACAGCGGATCGGTCGGCAGCTTGGCGGTCGCGGCGATGCAGTCGGCAGCACAGGCAGCGAGTGCGAGCGGGTTGGCGAACAGCACCGCCTCGGGGTTGATCAGGGCGGTGAGTTCGCTGTCCTGCCACAGCGGATCGATCTCGGTCAGGTACAGGATGTCGATCGAGCCGGTCTCAAGGCACAGGAATTCGGTGACGATCTCCATCCAGTAGATCAGCGGATAGGCGTACCAGTGGACATGCCAGCCGCTGGTGTTCTGTGCCTTGCCGCCGACCGCGCTCGGACCGGCGATCGTCTTGAAGCCGATGTCGAATCCCGGATCCAGCTTCAGCCCGCCGAGATTGACGAAGCACCAGGGCTTCATACTGACGTCGGCGAGCCGGACCGGCTCCCAGAAGCCCATCGCGATGCCGGGCCTGATCCCGCAATTGCAGACTGGCAGGTTCGGGTTGTCGGTGTCGGGTCGCCCCGCGATCGACGGCCAGATCTTGAGGCCGCCGACCGACATCGGAAACAGGCCGCTCCAGCAGATGTCGGTGATCGGATTGACGAAGCGGCCGGTGCAGCGCCCGGGCGTACCGGCGGCACGCGCGGGCGACGCGAGCAGGAGCGCAGCCAGCGCGAGCACTGCGGCGAGCAGCAGGAGCGTCAGCCGGGTGCGGCGGATTCGCTGCCGGTGGCGCTGGCGCGCCGCCACGAGCCACGCTGGCGGATCTGGAGTATGTGCGGTCACTTGCCGCCCTCCTTTGCTTTGGGGATGGCGATCTCGCTGACCTTGAGCGCGCGCCCGGCCTGCTCGATCACCGCCGGCACGGCGCGCACGCCGAACTTGGTCGTGAGCGTTCCTGCCTGGTCGAAGTAGAAGCGGCGCTGCTCGGCCTTCATCAGTGCGAACGGCGAGCCGCGCACGAGAATGAGCTTGGCGTTGAGCGCGGTTGTCCTGCCCATCGCCCAGGCGACCTGCGCGGGATCATCGCCATCAAGGAATACGAGCCGCTGGCGCAGTGGGACGGTATCGAGAGGGTTCACGCGAGTTCCGCGCGCCACGACCACGCGGCCCTTTGCATCGCGAAGATCCTGCTCGACGGTGATGGTGGGGTCGTGGATCCAGCTTCTCGACTGGCTCGCGACGACGATCCCCTTGACCGGCGGGGGCCGCTTGACGCGCGCCTCGGTGCGAGCTGCCAGTTCCTTGTTCGCGCGATCGAGCGCGCCCGACGCCTGCATCGTGGCGAGCTTGTTCTGGATGACAGTCAGCAGATCGGTCTCGATCACCGGAAACACCGCGCCCTGCTGACCATAGTCGCGCGCCAAGGCGGCATGCGGCACCGCCGACAGGATCACCGCGCCCGAAAGGACAACGAGCCGCTTCACAGGATCGCCCTCCCCACGCCGATGATGCGCGGACGGCAGACCCAGCCGATCGCGGCGTAGCGGCTGTCGAAGCTGTCGCGGTGGGGCGTGCCGACGAAATAGCAGCCGCGTGGGATGATGCCGGTCGGACCCAGCGCGAGCGGCTCGCCGAACCGCGTCGCCGGCTTGGCCAGCGCCACCGGTCGAGAGTTGACCGAGAACAGCCGGCCATGCTGCTCGACCCGGTCGCCGGCGACGCCATAGACGATCTTGCCGAACGGCTGCGGGCGAGCGCCGAAATGACGGGCGAGCAAGGGGCCAGGCGGCGGCTCGAAGAAAATGAAGTCGCCGCGGACCGGCACCCGCTGCCGATCGATCATGAACGCCCAGTTCGGCAGGCTGGTCGTGGCATTGACCAGCAGCGCGTGGTCGTCGCTCCAGCGGGCAAGCTGACTCAAGCTCACCAAGCCAATGCCAACGGCGGCATAGACCAGATAGCGCCTGCGCCGGGCCGGGCTCCAGAAGGCGGTCGGGGACTGCGTCTCAGCGAGGGTCATGACCGCCCTCCAGCGCGCGCTTGACCTCCGCACGGACTTGGCTTGTGCGATCGGGCACGCTCTTACCGAGTGTCGCCTCGGTGACGAGGACGGTGGTGCCGTCGGCACCCAGCGCACTGACCGACCGGTTGATGGCGGCGAGATAGGCAGCGGTGCGGCTCGCGGTCTGCTCGGGCGTGCCGCCGTTGCGGCTTTCGGCAGCGACGAAGTCGCCGACCAGCGTCGACAGGCTGACCGAAACGATCTGCCGCTTCGAGATGTCGAGCAGCAGGCGCGTCGCCCAGGCCGCCCAGAGCAGGCCAGCAAGCAGGAGGATGGTCCCCAGCACGTGGGCCAGGGGCCAGCCGGCGATCGTGCGCCGCGCGGGTGCCGAGGTATTGGCGTGGCTCATTGCTCGTCCTTCCGGGAAAGCTCGCGCCGCATGCGGGCGGCAAAGGCAGGCAGCCGCGCGACGAGGAACAGCAGCGCTAGCGCGCCGGTCAGGCCGACAAGCTGGAGATCGAACTCGGCGCGGCGTGCGGCGTCGGCGGCGAGATAGTGGGTCGCGAGATTGCCGAGGTGCGCGAACAGGATCGACAGCCGCGCGTCGGCAGCAAGGATCACCACCGCCAGGATCGTGCCGAGCGTGACAAGCAGCGTCCCGCCGAGCCAGAGCGTGGTGCTCAGGACCAGGTGGCATGCATCGGCGAGGAACCGCCGCAGCCGCACCCTATGGCTACCCAGAGGCCGGGGATCAGGCGCGCGCATGCTGCGCCTCCTTCGTGTTCGGGGCCTGAGGTGCATCCGGGAACGCCACGGCATCGAGCGCCTGTTCGATCGTGTCGCCCGCCGCCATGCGGCGCTCGATGGCGGCATAGGTGTCTGGCGAGGACGAGAAGAGCGTCGCCGAATAAGGATCGAGCACCAGCCGGCCGAGCGCCTGGACCTCGGGGCCGCGGATAAAGACCTCCGAATATTCCGAGCCGCTGCGCTTCAGCGAGCGGATCAGGCTTTCGGTGCGGTCATCCATGTCGAGCCGCTCGGACTTGCGGAAGTCGGCGATGGTCTCGGGCTTCTGCTGGAGGACCAGCATCCAGTCGCTGGTCTCGAGTGCGGCGGTCGCGCCGCCCGATTTGTAGAAGTCGTTGAGCGACTGCGTCGCGGTCGCCAGCGCGCCGCCATATTTTCGCGCGGTGCGGGCATAGGTCTCGACGAACTCGGACATCGAGCCGCCCTTGAGCATGCTCCACGCCTCATCGATCAGGAGCAGCTTCTTCACCGAGCGGGGACTGCGGGTCATCGCCTGGCTGGTCATGAACATGATCGCGGTCAGCACGACCGAGCGCAGCTCTTCTCGCGTCGCGAGGTCCGACATCTCGAACACGGTAAAGTCCGCTTCGAGCTTGAGCGTCGCCTGCCCATTGAAGAACCCGCCATAGGTGCCGCCCGAGAGGAACGGTCCCATCGCGATCGCCAGGTTGGCGGCGTCCGGGTTGCCGGTGTCGGTGAGCGCTCGCGCGACGCCGTCTATCGAGCCTGCGTGTCCGGCCGCTTCCCACACATGGTTCACCGCCTGGTCGATCAGGCCGCGCTCGGTGTCGGTCAGCCGGTCGATGAACCGTGCCATCTGCCCGACGATGCTTTTCAGCATCGCCATGCAGTCGAGGCGGTAGTCCTCGTCCTCGGCGACCCTGTCGGCATCGATCATCGAGAAGGGGTTGAGGCAGAAGCCCGAGGCCAGCGTGAACTCGATGAACGCGCCGCCCTGGAGCCGGCACGAGTTCATGAAGCTGCGGCCGTCGTCGATCACGACGACCTTGGCACCGGCCCCGCACAGGGCCGCGCACATCTCCTGCAGCAGCACCGACTTGCCCGATCCAGACTTGCCGAGGATCGCGACATTGTGGTTGCCAGCACCGTTCTCGAACGGCGACCAGAAGAAGGGCTGACCCCGCCGTCCGACAAAAAGGAGATGCGGGACGTTGCCCCCGAGATACTCGCCTTGGACCGGCGCGATGTTGGCCGCTGTCGTCGAGAGCATGGTGCGCATGCGCTTGCACCGCTCCATGTCGGTGCCGAGCCCGTCACCCAGGGTCATCGGCATGGCCGCGAGCAGCCCCTGGATCTGCAGGTAGCGCTCGTCGGCAAGGTCCCACCCGGCTGCCTTGTAGAGCGACTTGATCGTGCGCTCATTGCGGTCGCCCTGCCCTTCGGGCGAGAAGGCGGTGACCCCGTAGAAGGCGCGCACCAGCCGGCGGCCTTCCTGCATCTGCGCCTGAACCTCGCGCCACTCGGCCGCCTGCTCGCGCAGCTTCGGTAGATAGCGTGCGGAGCGGCCCTCGCTAAGCGAGGTCGTCCGGAGGAACTTCATGCCGGCGCGCGCCGAGGCGGCTTCCTGGTCGGGATAGACGAGGCAGAGCATCGTCGCTGCCGGACAGGGCATGCGCAGCTTGTCGGTGAAAAGATCGCCGATCAGGCGAGCGCATTCCCACGGCGCCCAGCGCGTCGGCATGTTGCGCACGCCGAAATGCCGGACGTCGAAACGGTCGGGATAGATCTCCCCGATCTCGGGCGCGCCTTCATCCGTGGCACCCGTCGGCCGAAAACGCTCGGTGCGCAGGCACAGCCGGCTCTCCTCGACGACCAGCTCGATGTCGCGACGGATGGCCTGATCGGCGATCGGGTCGAGCGGGTTGTAGTCGATGGCATCGTCCTGGGGAGCGGTCGTCGGCGAGGTCAGGTCGTCGAGAAACGCGATCAGCTGGACAGGATCGACATTGGCTACCGGCACATCGAGCGAGCGCAGCACGCCCGTCAGGCTTTCGCGGACAGCGACCAGATCTTCCTTGGTGGTGGCGCTTCCCGCCGGAACACCGACGGAGATCAGGACCTGATGGTGGCGTGCATGGAAAGGAGCGCTTGCCGAGCCGCTGGTCCAGACGAGGTCGTAGAGGCACGCCGCGCGACGCCGCGCGATCGCTTCATAGACCCCGCCCCGCGCATAGCGCGGCAGGAACCATGGCGCGATGTTGCGGCCGATACGTGGGGAAGCCCAGTGGACGATCTGGACGCAGGCACCCGCCGGCAGGCCCTCAGAGAAGAACTGGCCGAGCAGGTCGCCGGTCCGCTCGTCCGCGCCGACCAGTGGTGCCACGTTGAGCACGAAGCCCATCGATCGCGCGTTGAGGTACAGCCGGGTGGCGGGCTCGTAGACGCGGTACGGCAGGAAACTCGACAGCATGTCGAGACCGATCACCGGACGCGCCGCTTCCTGCGCATCGGCGTCTCCGAACAGCCCGCGCGACAGCGTGTCATAGAGGGTGCGAAAGGACAGGTTCATTTCGGCGCGTCCTTTGGACTGGTCGCGGGCGTGAACACCCCATCGAGGTCCGGCTCGGCCTGTGGTCGGCCCAACTGCTCCATCGCGGGCTTGGCGAGGGCGCGGACGCGCCCCGCCGCGATGGCTCCGGCAATGCCAGCCGATGGCTTCGACTTGGTCGAAGTTGCTCCCGGACCCATGCTCTCGCTCACCGGCAGGGTCTGCGAACGCTCGAGGGGCACCTTGCTCAGATCGATCGTCGCGGGCCGGGCGATGCGGCGCCCGGCCTTAGCCGCAGCAAGTGCCTCCGACGTCGGTCCTGCAATGATGCCGGTCTGGGGGAGCGCATCGACCGCAGTGATAGGGTGAGGGGCTTGAGCGGGGAGTGACTCAAGCCCCTCGATTGCCGGAGCGGATGCTCCAGCAATCACCTCGCGCAGGGAGGAAGGGGCGGAACTGCGCGAGATCTCGAAACTGGGGGTGGCGGTGGTGCCGTCGGACGCTGCCTCGCTTGAGGGGCCGACCGGCTTCATGGTCCAGGCGGCATCCTCGACGACGACATGCGCGGTGGCTTCGTCGTGGAGCACGCCGGCGCGATCGACATGCGCCGGGAACACGACCCGAAGCGTCCGCTCGCCGGTGCGACCGATGGGTCCCGAACCTTGCGGTGACCGGAAGGGCTGCTGTCGGGCGCGGGGCTCGCGATCGGCCTCGGCGTCTCCTGAGCCGACCATCGTCTGGACGGCGCGGGCATCGATCGCCGACATCGGCGAACATGTGCCGTCGGGTGCCCGGCAAGCAAAATCACCGCTGACATTCCCGCCCAGCGTGGCGCAGCCGGTGCTCGCCAGAAGCGCTGCGAGCGTCGTGCCGCACAGCCCTGCTCGAGCAACGAGGCGGACGTGGCGATCGCGACGGAGTGCGGTGCGGATCATGCCGCACCCCCGGCGACGAACGCCTTGAGCTGTGCCGCCGGGCGGAAGCCTTCGAGTACCGCGCCATCGGCGCGAATGATGACGGGAGTGCCGCCGAAACCGTGCCGTTTGGCGAACGCCTCATTGGCGTCGAGGCCGCTGGTGTCGCACGTCTCGGCAGCGGGCAGCGCCTTCTGCTCATAGGCGGCGTGCAGGGCACGCGCCGGATCCTTCGAACAGAGCACACGCTCGGCCGCTTCCCGGCTGGCGGCGCCGAAGATCGAGATCGGCCGCTCCTCGACCCGCGCACCGACCGCGCGCAGCTCGTCGGTCAGCCGGCGACAATAGCTGCAGGCGAAGTCGCTGAGCACGACGATCTTGGGTCCGTTTGCGGGTCCCCAGTGGATCGCGCCGGCGGCGGGCAGCTCACCGAGGTTCACCTTGGCTGGCGTCACGGGTGCCTGAGGCGGCGCGGTCTCGTCGGCTTCTGCCTTCTGGCGCGCCGCGCCGGCGACGAGCAGGTCGGGATTGAGCGCGAGCAGCCGGGTGGCGGTCAGGTCCGCCCGGGTCTCCATGTCGTAGACTCGGCCGATCATCAGATAGCGCGCGCCGCGATCGACGTAGAACAGCGTGGTGCCCGCGACGACCTCGCAGATCCCGCCGAGCCCACCGCAGTTGACCGCATTGATCACGGTCTTCGGCAGGCGCTTGGCAAGCGCGGCGAGCACCGCCTTTGCTTCTTTGCCGGCGTCGATGCTGGGCACCGTTGCCTGCGCGGAGACCGCGTTGACCAGCATGCCGGTGCTAGCGCCGACGCCGAGCGACGCGAGCGACAACATGGCCCAGAAGCCGCGACCTTCGCGCCGGTGCCAGCGATCGAGCTGCAGTGCTCGATAAAAGACAGAAGAAGTCATTGCGTGTTCCTCACGTAAACGCCGTCCAGAAAGACGATTTCGACATCGATGCCGGTCGGCATCTCGATGACCGGCTGGTATTGCTCAGCTCGCTCGATCAGATATTTGGAGACCGTGTCGGCAGCGTCACCGGCACCTTGGCCGAGCCCGCCGGTGACGATGTCGCCGGGCGACAGCTTCTCGCGCGTGCCGTCGGCACCTTGCGTGATCCCGGAGAAGACGCTGTTCGCATTGGCCGAGAAGCCCCGGCCAAACCCGCCAACGATACCGGCGATCAGCGCTTGGCTGACAAGGCTGCCCTCGCGGCTGACGACGCGACCGCGCACGCCGGTCTTGCCGGCAAAGCTGATGAAGCCCTTGACCTCGCTCACCGCGACCCGGCCGCCGGGCTGGTCGCAGGTCATTTTGGCAAGCTTCACATAGACCTTCTCGGCCGAGAGATCGCCGCGGGCCGCACCGTTGACGACACAGCCCTGGATGCGGGTCGTCAGCAGCTTGCCGTTGTTGACGACCGAGCGTGCCGGTCCGGTGATCCGCAGGACGACCGGGAGCGGATCGGTCTGGCTCGTGACGCCTGCCGAGGCATCGACGCCAACGATGACCCGCGCCGGAGCGTAGCTGTTCGGCGGCAGATATTCGGGACTGTCCTCCACCTCGATCGCCGGGGCACCGGGACGACCGGACCGAAGCCCCGTCTTGGTCGCACCTGCGCTCTCGGGGGCACCTGTGCCGAAGGACAATGTCTTCACCTGACGCTCAGGCGGCGCAGCCTCGCTTCCCGGCGTGGCTGCGAGATCGGGCGACAATGGCGAGCCGGACGGTACCGACGAGCCCTGTGCGGAATAGCTGCCGCCGGGCCCGTAAGCCGGTGCGGGCGTGGTCGCCGGTGGAGTCTGCGCGGCGCGGCTCGCCTCTGCGCGCAGCCCGGCATTCTCGGCCGAGAGCGCGTCGATGGTGCGCGCGCCATCGGTCCGCATCGCTTGGTTTTCGGCCGCGAGCGCTTCGAGCTTGGCTTGCAGCTCGCTCGGGTTGGTACGGCCGTCCTCGAGTGCCTTCAGCTGGCGCGCCTGCGCGTCGAGCCGATTGCCATAGATCGCGACGAACTCCTTCTGGCTCAGATCGCGATTGACGATGCCGTCGGTCTCGATCCGCTGCGGTGCGTCGGGATTGGCGATGCCGCCATCCGGTGAGCCGCCGAGCACAAACCAGGCGCCGAGCAGCGCGACGGTCCCGCCGCCGCCCAGCAGGATCAGCTTTTGACGCCGCGCGGTCTTGGCATTGAGCGCGCCGAGCGCGCCGCCGGCTGGCACGTCGCCGTCGCGGTTCTCGACCGGCAGGTGCGGCTGGGTGGAGCTCACCATGCCCCCTCTCCCGCCACGCCGACGAGCCATACGCTGGTAGCCGCGCCGGGTGCCAGCTCGGGCGTCGCGACGCTGAGCGCCAACGTGCCCGAGGGGGCGATATCCCTCGCGCGAACGGACGCCGGCTTCGTCCCGCGGTTATCGATGCGGAGCACCTTCCCGACGAGCGCCGCGCCGCGATACTCGGCGATCAAGCGAACACTGAGGTCACCGATGCGCGTGGGTGCGGCGGCGACCTGCCGCAGCTGGTAGCCGTCCACGGTCGCGGACGTGGCCATCGCCTGGATGAGCCGCACCGCGGTCTCGCGCGGGCCGGACCTCGCTTCCCATTCGCCAGCCTTCTCGAGACCGAGCGCCGGATTGGTGACGAAGATCTGCTCGGCCTCGTCGCCGCCGATCGTGCAAGCGAACTTATAGACGTAGCCCTTCTTCGAGGTAGCGAAGAAGCTTAAGCGTTGCGCGGCGAACCCGTCCGGAACGGACAGGTAGATGTCGCCACGGATCGGCTCGTTGGTGACCGTGAAGTCGTTATAGGGGTAGCCGGTCGACACCTTGCTGACGCTGGCAAACCCGTCGCCGACCAGCGCGATGCGGGTCAGGTCGCGCGAGGACACGACACAGTCGACGCGGGCATTGTCGGCCGCGTGCCGGTACTGGTCCGCCCAGGCAGGCGTGGCGCCGAGCACCAGGGCCGCGCCGATCAGCGCGAAACCAAGCGGCTTCAGTCCCAGATCGATCGGCCGCGACGCGCCAGCCACGACCGAGGTCGCGCCGGCCGCAAGCAGCCATGTGGGTGGGATGCAGATCACGGACGTGCCTCCTTGGGCGAATGGACGAGCGCAAAGCTCGTGAGGGAGAGGCGAAGGCCGGCGTAGCTCCAGCCGAAGCGGAACCGCTTGGTTTCGCTGGCAATCACCTGGCCGCCGACGAAGGTCTTGAGGTCACCCTCGACTTCCGACGTCAGGCCCTTCGGATCGATGGTCATGCCGTTGATCACGAAGGCTTGGCTGACATCGGAACCGCGCTGCTCGGTGACGATCTTGACGAGTTCGGCCTTGAGCGCCCCGTGCGCCGACGGATCGGCGAGCTTCAGGATCTGCTCCATCCAATAGTCGAGGCCGGCGGGCGATCGATTGAGCAGCATCAGCGCGACGTCGCGCGTCACCAGCTCCAGATAATCGGCCTCGACGCCCGACGAGCTGATCGTCAGCGGACGCGTCGCGATCGGCTGCAGGATGATCTCCCGGTCCTTCGACGAGAGCGCTGAGAACAGGGCGAGGTTGATGACGAACGAGGCGGCGGCGGCGAGCAGCAGCACCTTGCGCTGCCGCAACAAGGACTGGCTGCGCTGGTGCGCAATGTCGGCGAGCATATCGTCCTCCCTCAGCCGGCCAGCAGGCGGCAATGGGAGGGCGGAGTGGCTTTCAGCCTGACAAAGGTCGCACCCAGATACCAATAGGCGGCATGGATCACCCACGAGCTGGCTCGGCCAGCTTTTGCCTTGCGCAGCGCAAACCACGCTCCGCAGGAGAGTATGATGCCAATCAGGATATGCTGGGTGAGAATGCCCCAGGCGAACGGGATCGCCAGCCCCATGAATTCATCAAGGGTCCAAAGGCCGATGAGCTCGGGATCATCGAGACGCCTGGGAACGATATACTTGTCAGACATGGCTGCCGCCCCGCCCTCTTTTCCCGCGCTCAGATGAGCGCGGTGACCGTGGAGGTGACGATCGGCACGCCGGTGCCGACACCGATGCCGACGCCGACGGGCAGCGCCACCTGGCCAAGGCTGAACCGACCCGACGCCATGCCGATGATGCCGCCGGCGAGACTGAGCACGGCGATGATCTTGCCGCCCGAACCCTCAAGAAAGTCGGTGAACTTGGTCAGCGCCGGGCTGAAGGTCGCATCTGCGCCGGCATAGGCGGCGGTTGCGCAGAGCATGAGCCCCACCGCGGGCAGGACATAGTCACTGGCACGACCGAGTTTGGCGCGGGCCAGCGGGAGCTTGAGGCTGTGCATCGAGAGCGTCTCCGTGGGAGTGTCGGTGCGGCCGAACGCCGACCGCCCACTCACCAAGCGCCACTCGCCGGGCCACCTCAACAGAAAGGAACATGAAGAGAACATATCACCGCTGTCGTCGCGGATTTTGCGATCGCCATCGCAGCTGGCCTTGGAATCTTCCTACTTTCCGCGACTGGGGTCGCGGCGGTCGATCACCTCAGCAGCCGGCGTCGCGACAGCTGTCGCAACTTCCGCATCTTCCCTGATTCGGCTCACTTGCGGCTCGATTCGTTGGTCGTCCACGCCATCGTAGTCCGACCCACACCCCTACGCTTCGCTAGGATGTTCCTGTTTTGTTTTCCTACAGGCCATGTTGGCGCTAGCGTGCGGTACGACTCGATAATTGGAGATATTTCGTGCCCGCCAATGCCGACCCTCCACCTTTTACCTCGGCGCCGCTGCATGCCGTGGTCGCCGATCTCGTGGACGAGAGCGGCGTGAGCCAGCGCGACCTCGTTTCCCGCGTCGGGCTCTCCAAGGATCAATTAAGCCGTACGCTGAAGGGCTCCCGACACATGAGTCTAGAAGAAGCGGCGACGATCCTGCACGAAGCCGGGCTGCCGGCCCGCGGCACACTGACGCTGGCACTGTTCGATCGTCAGGATCTCGCGACCGATTGGGCACGCTCAGGACTCGGTGGCTTCTTGGAAATGATGGTGGCCGCTCTCCCCGATGCGCTCGCCGCGGAAATTGGCGAAACCAGCGATCGGGTCGACCCCCGTTGGGGAACGCAGGCCGCGCGCTTTGTCGCGCAGCGGATTGCCCACCACATCCACGACCTGATCGAACGAGAACAGCGTCTTGGCGACTTCTCGCCCGGACGTACCGCCTAACCCACTAGCAGCCGACCACTGGGGAGAGGTCGCGGTAGCTTCAACGAAGGACAGCTTGATGCAAGCTCATCTCTCCCGATCCTCGGAACGCCTCATCAGGCTGCCCGAAGTCAGACAGCGGGTCGGCCTCGGTCGCTCAACCATTTACCGGCTGATGGAACTCGGATCATTCCCGAAAGCGCGGAAGTTGGGCCCTCGCGCGATTGCGTGGTCCGAGGGCGAAATCGACAGCTGGATTGAGGGCAAGCTGACGGACCAAGCTAGAGACTGAGGCGCAATGGCGCGTTCGCAGAGCGAATTGTTCATGCAGCAGTTGCTGGGCTCCTGTAGCGATCGCTCTCTCTCTCTCAAGTGCACGCCTCGGGCAGTCCCTCGGACAACTGTTTGGCCCGCTCTGCGCAATACACTCGGCTTCAGTCGCCAAACTGGCCGATCCTCGATGCTGCCATCGGCGCTTGCTCACCGGCGCCGTCGAAAACGACCGGCATTGGGGACTTTCCTGCCAGTCAGCTTTCAGGATTGGAACGGTCGAAAGCCGCCGGCACGGGTGTCACAACCGTTCGGTTATGACACCGGCTGCGGCACGGCGGCTTCCGAGGCTCCCGATCGTGCGGAGATCGGTCCGGAATTCCAAAACTGGTCGTCTCGGGTCCGTCGTCCAGTAGCCTTTCCGTGGAAACGACCGACAGTCTTAGTTCGTAGCCCGCAGGATGACCGTAGTCGTTTCCCCCGGCATGTCCCACATCGGAAAGTGACCGCTGTGCGCAAACCAGTGCAACGTCGCTGACGGGAACGCCGCTTGCGCGCGGTTGGCCTGACGGGGCAGGCAGAGCCGGTCTTGTCTGCCCCAACCGATGACGATGCGCTGCGTCGGATCAGCCGCGGGACCCCGCTGTTCCGGACCGTTGGCAAGGTCACGGACCAGCGCATCGAAGGTCGGCGTGTCGATGATGCTGGTCAGTTCGGTGCATACCAGCTCGGGCGACAGCGCCGCGGGCTTCGCCGATAGCTGGGCCAGCAGCGCCATGCGCGCCGCGCCGCTGCGGCTGAGCGCCGGCAAGCGCGATCGCAGCGCGCGCAGCAACCGTGCGGACAAGCCGATCGTGGTGTGGAAGAAGGAACGCTCCCAACCACGCCAGAAGCCGCCCGGATCGAGGGCGACGACGTTGCCGACCTTCCCCCGGCGCCCCAGTTCCAGCACGATCCGGGCGCCCATCGAGCTACCCACGACATCGACGCCGACAAGGTCGTTCGCGACGAGATAGCGCTCTACGCTGCCGACCAGTCCATAGAATGTGCCGCTATCTTCTTCGGCCGGTGTCGCTCCATGGCCCGGCAGATCGATGGCGATAACCGATCTTTCCACGGCGAGATCATCCAGGATCGGCCGCCAGGCACGCCAGCTGCTGCCCACGCCATGGATGAGTAGCAGGGGCTTTCCGCTGCCACGAGTGATCTGATGCATGAAGACTCCGTCCCGTTCGCATTCGGTCAACGATCGAGGGGGCGTAAGGGTGTCGAAGCCCATCAGCTTCAGCTGTCGACGGCTCGTGCTAAGCCGTGGACGAGCTGCGCTCATGAAGTTTCTACCTAACCTACTTTTTTCTGTGCCTTTTTTCGGATCCAAGCACGAGGCGTGGTCGTTAACCAGCAATTGACGGGTTGCGCTTGGTGAACGGGAGCAGGTTCGATGCGGAAGCGTGGTGTTCTGATCGGGCTAGGAGCCCTCACTATGGCGCTGGCGGGGGCTGCCTATGCCCAGGCTGGACGCAGCGCCGCGCTGACGCAGGTGGCGCGCTTTGACCATCAGGTCACCGGCGTCGCCGTCACTGCCGACGGGCGCCGCTTCGTCAACTTCCCACGCTGGACCGACGACGCGCCGATCTCCGTTGCCGAGGTGATGCCCGACGGGACGCTCCGGCCCTATCCCGACGCCAAGTGGAACAGCTGGCGCAACGCCAGGGCCAACGAGATGCCGGTCGGCGAACACTTCGTCTGCGTTCAGTCGATCGTTCCCGACGGTCATGGGAACCTCTGGGTGGTCGACCCGGGCGCGCCGGGCAACGAGAAGATCCTAGAGGGCGCGCCGAAGCTCGTCCGCATAAACCTCAAGACGAACAAGGTGACTAAGGTCATTGCGGTGCCGGGCGATGTCGCATTGCAGGGCACCTACCTCAACGATATCCGCTTCTCGTCCGACGGTCGGACCGGATACATCACCGACAGCGGCACGCGCGGCGCGATCATCGTCGTCGACCTGACCAGCGGGAAGAGCTTCCGCGCCCTCGACGGCCATCCGTCGACCCAGATCGACAAGAGCGTCACCGTCGCGATCGAAGGCAAGCCATTGGTCCGACCCGATGGGCGGCAGCCCGCGTTCGCCGCCGACGGCATCGCGATCTCGAACGACGGGCAGACGCTCTACTGGCAGGCGCTGACCGGCAAGACGCTCTATTCGATCGCCACCGACAAGCTGCGCGCTGATGTCAGCGAGCGCGACCGCGCGGATGCGGTGAAGACCGTCGCCACCACCGCCGTCGCTGACGGCCTGTGGATGAGCAAGGCAGGAACGCTCTACATCACCTCGCCGACCGATTATTCGATCAGACGGCTCGCCGGCTCGTCCACCGAGATCGTGCTAACCGATAAGCGGCTGCGCTGGCCCGATACGTTCAGCGAGGGATCCGACGGGACGATCTACGTCACCGCGAGCCACATCCAGGACACGCCATGGTTCACGCCGGGCGCGCCGCCGTCGATCCGCACCCAGCTGTTCTCGTTCGCTCCGACCCGTTGAGGACCGCCATGACCTACCTGCGCTACCGCGACGACATCGAGACGCCCGAACCCGACGAACAGGAAACGATCGACGGCATCATCCAGGGCATGACCCAGCAAAGCGAGGTGGTCGAGAAGCGCGAGCAGCATGCCGTGCGCGCCAGCCATGCCAAGAGCTCGGCCTGCGTCGTCGGCACGCTGACGATCGCCGACGACCTTCCGCCGGAACTGGCACAGGGGCTGTTCGCCGCGGCAGGCACCTACGACGTCGCGATCCGCTTCGCGCAGGGGCCGGGCGAGACGCTGGGCGACCGCGTCTCCACCCACCGGGGCATGGCGATCAAGGTGTTCGGCGTTGATGGCGAAAAACTGCCCGGTCATGACGCGCCGACGCAGGACTTCGTGTTTGCCACGGGACGGACATTCCCGTCGGGGACCGCGTCGGGCTTTCTCAGCGACGCCAAGAAGATCGGGGCGGCGACGCCGATGCCCGAGGGTGTGAAGAGCGCGGTGTCGTCGATGGCGCGCAACTTCAACAAGGTGCTGGGCCTGTTCAACACCGCCTATGCCAAGGCCGATTTCTTCGGCCACCCGTTCAGCCATCCGATCGGCGACGACTATTTCAGCCAGGCACCGGTGCGCTACGGCGACTACGTCGCCAAGCTCGGCGCCGTGCCGGCGTCGCAGGCGCAGGACGCGCTCAGCGAGTGGCAACTCGACCCGCATGAGGACGAGGACGGCTTCCGCCGCGCCGCGATCGATTATTTCCGCGGCCACGAGGCGGTCTTCGAGCTTAGGGTCCAACTCTGGGCAAACGCGGAGACGCAGCCGATCGAGGACGCCTCGGTCGAGTGGCCGTCGCAGGACAGCCAGTATCGCACCGTGGCCACGATCCGCATCCCTGCGCAGGAAGCCTACAGCACGGCACGCGCCCGCTATTTCGATGAGGTAATGACCTTCCGCCCGGCCCACAGCCTGGCCGCGCACCGGCCCCTAGGGTCGGTGATGCGCGCACGGCTTCAGGTCTATCGCGCGCTGTCCGCCTTTCGCCACCGCGAGAACGGGGTTGCCGAGGAAAACACCGCCGACATCACCGCCATCCCGGCCTGACCCGAAGCAGAAAGGCGTCGATCATGCCGACAGCCGTCAATACCGCCACCTACGCCGCCGTGCCGATCGGCACGGTGCCAACCACGTTGACGATCAACGGTGAGACGCGCACCCGCGCGATCGAGCCTTGGACGACGTTGCTTGATCTGCTGCGGGAAGGCGAAGACCTGATCGGCACCAAGAAGGGCTGCGAC
>SXGR01399139.1_pt1 | contig 24671 bp, 16 predicted proteins | sample 3174711 | NCBI WGS metagenome assembly SXGR01 (sample SAMN11356860, study PRJNA531348) | freshwater metagenome | isolation source: freshwater sample F1-60 | place: China: Fuxian Lake, Yuxi | collected 2017-12-25
ACGTACGCGGACGCGTTCCCCAAGGGGGTCTTCACTGCCCTCGTGCAAGCGGACACCGCGACCGCGGGCGTGGATCTCGCGGCGGTGTTCGACGGCGTGCTCCGGCAGATCGCCCAGGTGCAGTTTCCGCCGGACTATCCCGCCGCGTCGATGGCGGCCTACATCCAGCGCAACCTCGCGACGTACCAGGACCAGATTTTTCCGCTGCGCAAGGCGGAGTTCCTGGCCCTGCTCGAAAAGAAGTCCGCGGAGCCGGGGCAGCCCGCCTCGCTCATGTTTGCGATTACCCATGCGGTCTACCTGAGCGACCCCGCCGGTGATCCCCGCGATGTGATCGGCTGGCTGGAACGTATCCGCGAACACTCGCCCGATCACCGGCTCGCGCTGGAGGCACTCTATCCTCTTTACCGCCAGCTCGGCGAATCCGAGCGGGAAGGCCAGGTGCTCGAACGGCTGATCGCCCTTGCGCCGGAGGCCGAGAACTTCCGCCAGCTGCTCGCCAACCTATGGCGCACGCTCGATCATCCCGAAAGCGCGTTGCAGGCCCTCGGCGGCAAACCGCGGGCCGGGGCCGCCGCAACCGCGCGCGATCCGAATCGCATCGGCGCGAGCCAGCTCACCTATGCGAGCTTGGGCGCCGCGCAGGTGAACAAGCTGGTCGCGCAACTCGCGAGCCCCGACGCGGGTCCCGCCGTGCGCCCGGCTTTGCGCAGCCTCCTCCAGATGCTGCCGGCCCCCGGCATCCAGCCCTACGAATACTATCGCAACGGCCATCCTGTGGTCATGCTGCCCGGGCTCCTGGCGCTCGGAACCAACACCCCGGCGCCACGCCCTGGCGCCGCCGGGAACGCCGGCACTGCCAACCCGGTGTTGAGCGCCCTCGGGTCGGACGCGCCGGTCGCCAGCGGCCGGACGCCCACGCTGCTGGAGCGCGTCGCCACGCAGCCGCACGCCCTCCCCGAGTTCGAGGCGATCCTGCGCACGCTTGACCCCTCGACCCAGGACAACGACGAGCAGTATCAGTTTTATCCGCTGCTCGCTCTCGCCTACGCGAGCAACGGCCGGATGCCCGGTGAATTCGCGCGCCTCACCGAGGCGTTGCGCTCTGGCCAGGGCAGCAAGAAGGTTATGATGCTCTGGATGGAACTGCTCGTTCGGCAGCCCGCGGAAATTATTCCCGAGTTTCTGCCGGTGGTGGAAAAAGCCTTCCTGACCGGCGGTCCCGTGAGCAACTACCAACGGATCCAGCTCGCGCGGCTCTACGCCCGGGCCGGCCGCACGGAGCAGGCGGTGGGCATCTACAGCGTGGCCGCGGTCACGGCCCTCGCTGGCACCACCTCCAGCAACGCCCTGCGCTCCTTCTCGGGCGACACGCCGTCGCTGTTCAGCGCGGGCGGCCTGAGCGCGGATGCGGAGAAATACCTCGAGCGCGCGACCCTGCCACTGTTCTTCGAGCGCCTCGCCCACATCGCCAAGCCGGCGGACGGCCCCGCGTATGAACTCTGGCACCAGTGTTTCGTGCTGCTGTTGATCGAGCGCGCGTTCAAGAACGGCGGGCCCACCGACGGGCTCAAGGCCCTCGTCGCCAAGTTCGATCCGCAAAAGGCGCGGCGCGAGGATTTGGCCCGCTACGCGCTGGTGCAAAGCCGCCTGTTACCCGTCGAGCAGGCGCTGCCGGCCCTGCGGGTCGCATTGAAGCGGGGTTCCGCGGCCGGCTCCCTGCAGATCAGTTCCACGGCCGACATGTTCGTGCGGAATTATGCGATGGGCCTTGGCTTCCGTTATTCGACCGCCATGCCGGGCGGCTTTGTGACCGACCCCGGCGCGTTCTTGCAGTTCAAGTCCGTTTTCCCGACACAGGCGGAGGCGTGGCCCAACGCCCGCGAGTGGCTTGTCCGCTCCGCGCAGGCCATTCCCGGCTGGCTCGCCGACCCCGCCATCGATCGCGATCTGGCCCTGCAGGTATACGCTCTTGTGGCGTTTCGCCAACACCAGTTCGGCCTGCCCGAGGCGGCTGCGACGGCCAAAGAACTCTCGCGCGCGCTCGCGCAATCGGAACGGGTGTCGACGCCGGCCGCGACACTCCTCGTGGCCGTCACCGAGCTCATCAAGGTTCCCGTCGAACTCGCCGTGTTGCGCCAGCTGGTCGGCGATCGCCGGCTCGACGTACGGCAGCTTGCGAGTCTGGTCAGCCGCGTCGCGGCGACCGACGGCACTCCGGCGGCGCTCGCGCTGGGCGAAATCGCCCTGTCCTACACGCGCAACGACGACTTCCTGCATGCTCTCGAATCGCTGGCCCAGCAGGCGAACGCGGAGGCCCAGCTCGCCCGCTACCGCACCATGCGCCAGCTGGCCGCGACCGCCCGCACGACGCTCGACAGCCCGAAGGCCCCGCCAGCGCGGTCCGCCTCTCGCACCTGATCGGCCGCACAGCGCCACGCGTCGACGCGGAAGCGGAAGAGGCCCAAGCCAGGCTCCTGGTCCTCCCCGCCGCCAGCGGGCAGATCCGCCCCCTCTACTTGCTCATACGCAAATCCAGTTGCGCACCTCCCTCGCCTCGTCATTCGTCAAGCTCCGTCGTCCCACCATTCCGATGTCCTCGATTCCACTGAAAGCCACCACGGCTGCCTGGTCGTTGCTCGCGCTGCTGATGCACTGCCCCGGCCCCGCCGCCCTCTCTGCCGCGGTCCCCGCCGCCAAGGATCCCAACGCCCCGGTCCTGCTCGAGTCCTACGAGGTCACGGGCTCGCGTTTAAAACAGATCGACATCGAGGGCCCCTCGCCGGTGCTCACCTTCGACCGGCCGTTCATCGAGGCCACCGGCTTCGCCACCACCGAGGAGTTCCTGCGCACGCTGCCGCAGAACTTCACCGGCGCCTCCGCCGGCCGCGCCGGCGTGGTCAACGACGAGAACCCGGTGCTCTTCGCCCGCAACGCCGGCCAGTCCGGCGTCGGCCTCCGCGGCCTGGGCTCCAATTCCACTCTCGTTCTCATCAACGGCCGCCGGGCTCCGCTCTCCGGCCGCGGCAACAACGGCTCTACGCCGCCGCAGGGGTTCTTCGACATCAACACCATCCCCATGGGCATGATCGAACGCATCGAAGTGCTGACCGACGGCGCCTCCGCTATCTATGGCACCGACGCGATCGGCGGTGTCGTGAATATCATTCTGAAAAAGGACTTCAACCAGACCGAGGTGCGCACCCGTTTCGGCGGCACGTGGCACGGCGGCGGCTTCGAACGTGGCGCCACCCTCACTCACGGAATTACCCAGGACCGCTGGAAACTCACCGCCGTCCTCGACTGGTTCAGCCGCGAACCCCTCTGGGCCAGCCAGCGCTGGTTTGCCAAGTCCGGCGACCACCGGCCGCGCGGCGGCGACGACTTCCGCAGCACCATCGGCTACCCCGCCACCATCTTCGCCCTCCCCGGCCAGACCCTGCGCGGCCTCACCAACCCCAACGGCGTCCCCGCCACCCAGGCCGTCGTGCCCTCCGGCCAGGACGGCCGCAGCCTCAAGATCTCCGACTTCGCCGCCACCGCGGGCCAGCGCGCCTACTACAACCAGGCCACGCTCTATTCCATCATCACCCCCACCGAGCGCCGCGGGGTGTCGTTAAACGGTGAATACGCCCTCACGAAGCGCGTCACGCTGTTCGCCGAGGTCTCCCACACGCGCAATTCCACCAACACCCGCGCCAACCCGCTCCCGACCAACAACCCCAACGGCCTCGCCACCCTGCCGCGCATCCCGGCCTCCCACCCGTTCAACCCCTTCGGTCAGGACCTTGGCGTGGCGATCGCGCACGACGAACTTGGCCCCCGCCAGCTCCTGACTCAGACCAAGTCGCGGCGCGGCCTCCTCGGCGCCCGCGTCGACTTGCCGCGCCAGTGGCAGGGCGAGGCCTCGTTCATGTACTACAGCCAGCAACTGCACGCCCTCAACGGCGGCCTGCCCAACAACGCCGCCCTCATCGCCGCCCTCAACCAAACCGACCCCGGCAAGACGCTCAACCTCTTCGGCGACTTTTACGCCAAGGGCCCCATTAATCCCCCCGGCCTTTACGAAACCCTCGTCAACATCACGGTCGAAAAAGCCGATTCCGACGTCTACACCGCCGAGGCCACCGCCCGCGGCCCCCTCTGGCGGCTCCCCGCCGGCAACCTTCAACTCGCTTTCGGCGGCGAGTGGAACCAGCAGGACCGCCTCCGCACCACCAACATCCCTTCCACCATTTTGCCCGCCCGCAGCCGTGAGGTGCGCAACAATTACGCCGCCTATGTCGAGGCCTCCGTGCCCCTCGTGGGCAAGGAGCGCCGCCTGCCGCTCCTCCACAAACTCGACGCCTCGCTCGCCGCCCGCCACGAGGACATCCAGAACGCCGGCGCCACCACCGACCCCAAGTACGCCCTGCGCTGGCAGCCGTTCCAGCCCCTCCTGCTCCGCGCGTCCTACGGCACCGGCTACCGCGCCCCCGCCCTCACCGAACTCGAGCGACCAGAGGCCAACGCCAATAACACCCTGATCGATCCGCGGCGCAGCGGCGAGCGCTACCCCATGCTCGTCATCTCCGGCGCCGACCGCAACCTCGAGCCCGAGACGTCTAAGACTTTCAACTACGGCCTCGTCCTCAATGTGCCGCGGGTCACCGGCCTCAGCCTCGGGGTCGACTACTACCGCAAGGAGCAGCGCAACCTCACCACCAGCCTTCCCCCGCAAAACCTGCTCGATTTTGAGCGCTTCTTTCCCGACCGCGTCACCCGCCTGCCCGCCACCGCCGCCGAACAGGCCGCCGGCCAGCCGGGACGCGTCACCCAGATCGACGACCGCTTCCTCAACTTCGGTTTGGTCATCACCGAGGGCTTCGACTACAGCGTCAACTACCTCCTTACCACGCAGTCGCTGGGTCGCGTCAACTTCCGTGCCAGCGCCACCTACCTGGCGTCGTACAAGATTGCGTTTAATCCGGGCGATCCGCTGGTCGAGCGCAAGGGCACCTTCGGCTTTCCGCAGGATTTCAAGGGCAACTTCATGGCGGTCTGGACCCGCGGGCCCCTCGGCGCCTCGCTCGCCTGCTACCATCAGGGCGACTTCGACCGCAATGGCCGGCGGGTCAGCACCTTCACCACTTGGGATATCGGCGGTTCGTTTGAATGGACCAAACGCCGGCTCCGCTTCCAGGGCGGCATCGGCAACCTCTTCGACCGCGCTCCCCCGTTCGCCAACACCGTCTGGGGCTACGACGGCGGCTTCCACTCTGCCAAGATGCGCACCTACAATTCCAGCGTCACCTATAGATTCTGAACCCGTCTTTCCTTCCACCATGAAAGCCAACCTTCGCGGCTTCACGATCGCCGCCGTCCTGCTTGTTGCCGTTGCCACGGCGCCCGCCGCCGCACCGAAGGAGATCCGCCTCACCGCCGACCCCAAGATCCTCGCCGAAGGCGGTGACCTTTGGGGTAAACTCCCATTCTTCAACGACGCCGTCGCCCTCGCCCCCGCGAAACCCGCCGCCGTGCGGAAGGCTCCCGTCGCCAACGGCACCCGGTCTACGGATCCATCAAGGCCGGCAACGGGCCACGCAGCACTTACCTCGTCGCCGTCGACCAGGAACCCGAGGGCAAAGCCGACCTGCGCCGCATCTACATCGACACCAATCAAAACGGCGACTTCACCGACGACGGCGACGGCCAGTGGCAGAAACAGATCGCCCGGGGCAAGATCACCGCCGGCACCCACCACGTCCTGCTTCGCGCCTCCTACGGCACGGCGGAAAAGGAAACCGGATCGGGCGACTATGCGGTGATGTTCATCTACACCATTCCGCGCCCCGATGCCGGCTACCAACTCTCCCAGCGCTGCGCCGTCGGCCGCGTGGGCCAGCTCGACGTCGACGGCAAATCCGTCCGCCTCGTCCTGATCGAAAACGACAACGACGCCCGCTTCGACAAGTTCGTCGCCGCCGGCGACAAGCCCCGGCCGTTCTGGCTCATGGCCGATGTCGATGGCGACGGTCAATTCGACCCCTACGCGGAAAAATTCGACGCCCGCCTGCCGATCAAACTCGGCGGCACCACCTACGAACTCTCCGCGCCGATCGACGGCTCTCGCCTCGCCCTCACGCCCACCACCAAGGTCGCCCAGGAGGCCGGCAAGAAGGCCGCGCCGCGCACCCCCGCCCCGCGCCAACCGCTGCTCGCCGCCGGCACGGTCGCCCCCGATTTCACCGCGCTCACCGCCGGCAACAAGCCGGTGCCGCGGACGTCGAAGACGAGTTGCGGACGCTCGAGGGCGTTGAGTTTTTTGCGCGTGCCGTCGGTCCAGGCGATTTCGGGCGTGGTGACGAAAAATACCGATTCCGCGGGGAGCACCGAAGAAGGTCGCAATGTTCCAACGGTGCGGGCGCGGGATTGTTTTATGGAGCGGGCGGGTGGGCGAGGAGGTCGGCGGCGGGAGCGTGGGCAGCCCTATCCCAAAATCGGATTTTATCCCGTCGGTTATCGGTTGACCAGGTTCAGTAAGCGGCCACACTTAAATCATACTTTAAACATATGGCTGCGACTTCGCTTTTGCCCGAGAACATCCATCCGCTCACGGATTTTCTGCGCCATCACAAGCGCCATCTGCAGCGCTTGAAGCGCAGCCAGCGTCCGGCGGTGCTCACGCTCAACGGCAAGGCGGAGGTCGTGGTCCTAGATGCGAAGGCCTATCAGGCGATGCTGGAGGGCGTCGAGGCCATGCAGGCGCAGGCTGGTATTGCTGAGGGCATTGCGTCCATGGAGCGTGGCCAGGGCGAACCGGCGCAGACGGTCTTTGCGCGGCTTCGCGAGAAGCATGGGATTAAGCCCGCGAAATGAAATATCGCGTCGTCGTCGAGACGCGGGCGATTCGGGACATCGACGAGGCCACCGGCTGGATCGCCGCCCAAGCGTTCGATGCCGCCGAGCGGTGGTTCAATGCGATCGAAGCGCAGATCAACTCGCTCGCGCATTTTCCGGAGCGGTGCGCGCGGGCGCGTGAAGACGGATTGTTCAAGTATGAGTTGCGCCAGTTGGTCTTTGGCCGACGGCACGGACGCTACCGGATAATTTTCACGATTTACGACGGCGCGGTGCACGTGCTTCACGTGCGCCATGGCGCTCGACCAAGGATGACGATGGCTGAGATCGTAGATTTGCTGCCTCCGGTTTGATTCGGCAGGCGAAACGCGACCACGTGTTTGCGAACCCAGCGGAAAAGCGCAGCTCAGGTCGTAGATGAGTTGTGGGCGCTCGAGGCCATAGAGGTTTTCTTCGCGCCATCCCTCCACGCAATTTCGGGCGAGGTGACGAAAAACACCCATTCCGCGGGGAGCACCGCAGTAGGTCGCACGGTTCCAACGGTGCGGGCGCGGGATTGTTTTATGGAGCGGGCGGGCAGGCGAGGAGGTCGGCGGCGGGAGCGTGGGCGGGATCGCGGGTGAGCACGGTGCGGAGCAGGCGGCGGGCGGCGGCGCGCTGGCCGAGGCCGAGACGGGCCTGTGCTTCGAGGAAGAATGCGGAGGTGCGTTGGCGTGCGGCGAGATCGTCGGAGAAGAGGAGCATCGTGGGAAGCGACGTCGCGAAGTAGTCGACGGTCGCGGGGGCGGCGGCGAGGGTGCGCGCGTGTTCGAGGAGGGCGCGGAAGATTTTTTCGGCGCGGGTGGATCGGCCGAGGCGGCGGTGGGCGAGTGCGGTGCAGAAAGTGAGTTCGGAATAGGCGCGGACGCTCATGCCCTGAAAATCGCCTTTGAAACCGGCAGCGGTGCGCCAGTGGTCGCGCGCGGCGTTGCGGTCGCCGGCGGCGGCGCAGGCATCGCCGAGGCCGAGGTAGAGGTCGCTGCGATTGGCGAGGAGGTGGTGGGCTTCGCCGAGATTTTCCGGGGCGGTGAGGGCGAGGGAAAATGCGGCGCGGGCGGTGGTGGCGTCGCCGGCGGCGAGCGCGGCGCGGCCGAGGAGAAGATGAGTGCGGACGTGCTGGCCGAGGGCGGCGCCTTCGCCGCCTTCCCAGGGTTGGAAGCGGCGGGTCTGGACGATCGGGCGGGCGTGGGCGGGTTGGCCGAGCTGGTTGTGAAGCGCGCAGAGCTCGAGGGAGAGATCGTCGCGGGCGGCGACGAGAACGGGGTGGCGGGCGAGTTCGCGGAGGCGGACCGAGGGCGCGAGGCCGAGGCGTTTGGCGAGCTGGTCGGACTCGTAGAGGAGGCGGGCATCCCGGGGCGCGGCGCGGCGAGCGGCCGCGTAGGCGCGGCGGGCGGCGGCGGGTTTCTTCAGGATGTTGAAATAGCCGAGGCCGAGGCAGCGTTGGACGACGGCGTCGCGCGGGTCGAGGCGGGCGGCAAACTCCCAGTGGGTGATCGCGGCGCGGTGGCGCCGGCGGTCGTAGAGCCAGTGGCCGAGGGCGGCGTGGGCGCGGGCATCGCGGGGGTTAACGGCGAGGGCGTGGCGGAGGATGATTTCCTCCTCGAGCCGGGCGGGGAAAAAGTAGTCGCCGGCGGCGCGGGAGGCGGCGCCGAGGTGGGCGCGGAGCACGGCGGGTTTTTCCCCCTTCAGACGACAGATCCACGCGCGGTAGTAGAAAACGAGAGGAGCGGTGCCGGAGAGAGGCTCCGGGCTGGCGTCTGCAAGCAGGGCGAGGCCTTCCTCAAAAAAACCGGCGCGAGCGGAGTCGAGGGTAAGGTCGAGCCGGATTTGGGTATCGGCGGTGACGAGTTCGCCAAGCAAGTGGCGCGACCAGTGGTCGAGCGGATCGAGGGCGAGGTTGGTGCGGAGCTCGGCGGCGGCGGCCTCGTCGCGGCCGAGGCGACGGAGGACGAGAGCGCGGAGCGTGCGGGCACGGAGATTGTCGGTGCCGACGCGGAGGGCGCGGTCGAGGTGGTCGAGGGCGCGGGGCCAGTCGTGGCGGGTGCAGTCGAGCTCGGCTAGGGCGTGGAAGCCGGCGGCCTGCCAAGCGTGGTTCCACGTTGCCTTGTAGAACGCGGCGTAGGATTCGGCGATTTTCCTCGCGCGCGCGACGTTGGTCGTGGTGGTGAGCGACTGGAGCAAAAGGCAGCGGGCGAGTTGGTAGGAGGCTTCGCCGTCGGCGGGGTTGGGGTTGCGGAAAGTCAGGCGGGCCAAGGCGGCACGGAAGTGGGATTCGGCGGGAGTCAGCTCACCGCGGCGCAGGTGCCAGCGGCCGAGGGCGAGATGGCAGCGCGAGTCGCCGGGGTCGCGGCGGAGGGCTTCGCGCCAATGGAGCTCGGGGGAGCGGGTGGCGTGACGGTATTGTTCGAGGTGGAGGCCAATGAGGTAGAGTTCGTCGGCGCTGGCGACCGCAGCGGGAGCCGGCGGCTCCGTGGCGGCCTGGGCGGCGAGCGCGGCGGGAGTGGGGGCGACGGTGGGCCGCGGTTGATAGCGGATGAGTTCGGTGCCGTCGGCGGCGAGGACGGTGACCGAAAGTTCGGTGGCTGACGTGCGACGCGGGAGTGAAACGGTTTCGAGCAAGGGCGAAGCAGGAGAGAGGTCGCGGCGGAAAGTGGCCAGAATTCTTTCGCCGGCGCGGAGGGTGATGGTCGCTGCGGGCTGGACCGCGGTGACGGCGATACCGAGGCGAGCGGTGCCGGCGGTGATCGTGAGGTTGAGAGCGGCGGCGAGGTTGGCGTGGTGGGCCGGGCCAATTTTTTGGAACGGATACCAGTGCTGGCTCCACGACTTGGTTTCGCCGGGTTGAAGATGGGAAAAGTCGGGCTGGTTGTCGGTGAAGACGCCGGCCATGAGCTCGATGTAAGGGGCCGTTTCGCCCTGCCCGTCGGGTTCGGTGAGGTTGCGGTCCCATGCGTAGCCGAACTCGTGGTTGCCCCAGGTCCATTGTTTCTTGCCCGGGGAAATGTGGTGGTTGGCGACGTGGATGAGACCGGCGTTCGCCCGGTGGTCGTAGCCACCGTGGAAATCTTCGCGCGAGCCCATGACCATGTAGGAGGTGGGCACGGGGATGTTGGCATACCAACTCAGGTCGTTCGCCGGGTAGTCGCCGGGCGGGCGGTAATGGCGGGGTTGCTCTCCGGCAGGGACGCCGGAGCGGGCGCGGGCGGCATAATCGACGCCGTAGTAGTGGCCGCGGCAGAGCGGGTAGGTGCTCATGGCGCGCTTGGCGTGGTCGGCGACGGAGTTGGCGTCGGGCGGGAAAAAACTTTGGTAGCGCTCGTGAACGCGGGTGGCGACGTTGGCCCACCAGAGAAAAGTCTGCGTGTCGGTGGTGCGATTGTAGGCGCGGGCTTTGAGCTCGAGGATGGCGAGGCCGGGATGGAGGCAGACACCGTGCATGCCCTTGAGCCGGGCCATCGGATCGTGATCGCCGAGCCAGACGGTGACGGCACCGTCAAAGTGAGTCTCGACGTGGACGTCGGCGGGCATGAACGTCGAAGGGCGGTGGTGCTGCGGCCAGTTGAACTCGATCCCGCCGCTGGCCCAGGGCCCGGCGAGGCCGACGAGGGCGGGCTTGATGACCGGCTGATAGAAGATGGCGTCGTAGTCGTTGGTCTTGTCGAGGAGGCGGTGAATGCGGCCGCCGAGTTGCGGGAGGAGCATCACGCGAATGAATTCGTTTTCGAGTGTGATGGTATCCCAAGCGTGCGGGACGGATTTCTCGGCGATGCGGTCGTAAAAAGGCAGGGGGTAGACGCGGCCGCTGGAGCCCTGATAAACGCGCGACTCTAGGAACATGGGATTCCGGTCTGGCGCGGCGGGCAGGTAGGTGGGGAAAATGACGGACTCGCGGGTAACCGTGACCGGAGGCATGAGGGAGGGGCGGAAGCTGCGGGCTTGGAGCGGGGGCGTTAAGCAGGAGGCCGTGGATCACGGCCGGCGGCCGGTTTGGTCGAGGTGGGCGTAGGCGAGGGCGACGTTCCAGGTGGCGTTGAAATTCACCCAGCCCTCGGGGTGGCGATAGGCGGTGGAATTTGGATTGTAGGGATAAAATTCCGTGGGGCAGTTCGTAGAGATGGAGCCGCGCACAGCCTCGAGGCGGGCGCAGGTGTCGGGCTTGTAGAAGATGGGCCAGGCGCGCTCGACCTCGGGGAAACTTTTCTTCGGATGACTGACGCCGACCGCGCGGATGGGATTGCGGCCGAAGAAAGCATCGGTCTGGGCGAAACCGACCTCGCGGAGGCGGGCGCGGAGGGCAGGGTCGTCAATGACCCAGGAGGCGGCGAGGGCCGCAGCGGTGAAGCCGAGGAGGTTGCCGGGTTCGTTGATGCGAGGAATGGTCCAGTGAGTCTCGAGATCGAAGCGGCGGAAGTCCCAGAAATTCTCCGAGCGGGTGATCGCGACGCGGGCCCACGCGGCGATTTTTTCACGGAGGCCGGCGGGAGCGGCTTCGGGGTGGTGTTGGAGAAAATAGACCAAGCCAATCATCGTGCGAAATTCGCTCATGCGGTGGCCTTTGGTGGTGCGCGGGTCGTTCCAATCGAGTTTCTCGACGAGCCATTTCGCCTGGGCCTGCGCGGCTGCGAGGTAGCGCGGGGCGTCGGCGCGGCGTTCGGCGAGCGCGGCGCGATAGAGCATGAGATTGGGCGCGATGGAGTGACCCGGGGCGTGCCGGCCTTTGGAAGGATGCAGGTAGCCGGCGGCGAAGGTGTGGGCTTCGGCGGCCGGAGCCTCTTCGTACGTGGCGGGATCCCAGCGCGGGTCGATGGCGAGCAGGCCGGAGGATTCCCACTGGGCGAAAGCGAACTCGAGGCAACGGACGCGGAATTCGGCGGGGAGCCACTTTTCCACGAGCGGCCAGTGGTGCAGGAGGTAGGCAAACTGCTCGACGTGTTGGCTGTGGATTTTTTTCGGAGCCGGATCGCCGCTGGGATCCTTCGAGGCGGGGCGTTGGAGGATGTAGCCGTAGGCCCAGTGGATGAGCTTCACGAGGTCGGGGGCGTCGGCGGCAGGCGGAGCGAACTCGGTGTAATAGCGGCGGGTGGCTTCAAGCGCGCCGTCACTCTCCGGGGTTTTGGCGTCGTAGGGGAAATCGGGTGCGAGCACGCGGGCGCGGTCGGCGGCCCAGTCGATCTGGCGGGGTTGGGCGGCGACGCGGGCGGGATCGGCGGCAAGGAGCAGCAGGAGCGAGGGGCCTTCGAAAGCGTAGTAAGTGCTGTCGCGCCACGCGCCGCCACCGAAGGCCGACGGATGGGTGCCGGTGACGGAGCGGCAATCGACCATGAAATCGGTGGCGACCTGCCAGTACTGTTCCTGCCAGAGATTGGTCGTGATCAAAAACGGGTCGGAGGAGATCGGGGCGCCAATGCGATCGAGGCCGGCGAGTTCGGCGACGTAGGTGTCGGCGGAGTCAGCCGGGCGGAACGCGGAGAAATCACCGATGCCGCTGGTGACGGTGCCCTTGAACAGCACGCCGCCGCGGTCCGCGCGACGGATGTGAAACGCGGTGCCGTCGGGCGTGAGCGGGGCGGTGAAGCGCTTGGGCTGAGCGGTGAGGAAGCCGACTTGGTTGAGCGCGATGACGGGGCGGGGCGCGGTCGGAGCGGCGGCAGTGGCGGGTTCGGCGGCGAGCAGCGCCGGTCCGGCGAGGGCCATCAAAGCGCAGAGCCGGGAGCTGATAGAGCGGAGGTGCATGGAATTCGGAGAGGATCGGAGGGCGCGGAATGAAAACGGCGGGCGGGCCCGAAGGCCGGCCCGCCGCGGGAAAGCAACGGGTGGCGATCAGAATTTCGTCGTGGCCGAGAGGGTGAACTCGCGCGGCGCGCCGTAGACGCGGTTTCCAGTGTAGTAGGTCTGGTTGCGGAGGTTGTCGACCTGGAGCTGGAAATCGACGACCCGGTCGCGGAACCGGGTGGAGTAGCCGAGGGTGAGGTCAAAGATGGTGTAGCTTGGAAAAACCGTGCCCCAGGCGGTGTTGTCGGCCGCCGGATGCTGGGAGGACTGGTAGCGGGTGCCGAATCCGACGGAGGCTCCCTTCAGCGCCCCGTCGGTGAACGCATAGCGCTGGAACAGGCGGATGATGCTGTCGGGGGAATTGGGCAGCGGCCGGTCCTTCAGCAGCCAGTAGTTGATATCCAATGACACGTCATTCGTCGGGAGTTTCGCCACCGTGGGGCGGTTGCGATAGAGCCGGCTGGCGCCGGCGACCATGGTGTAGTTCGTCGTGGGCGTCCACACCCAGTCGGTCTCGTAGCCCTCGGTGGTGTTGCCGTCGATGGTGGTGCTCCAGTTGACGCGGGCGCGCACCGCCGGATTGCTGGTCGCGGGATTGAGGTCGGCCTCGGTGCCGCGGTTGCGGACATCGGCGGAATTACGGTTGATGTCGGCGATGAGAATGTTCCCGCGGGTGAGGCTGAACCAGCCGACGGAGCCGGTGAGTTTGCGGTCGAAGAGTTCGAACTTCACGCCGACCTCGCGTCCATTGCCGAGGTCGTTGGGGACCGGGTGGGCGGCTTGCTCGGCGGGGGTGACGATGTCGAGCGGGGAGATGCCGAAGGAGACGCGGCTGACGAGGCTCGCCCCGGCACGGGGGGATTCGCCCTGGTTTTCGCTGGCGTAGACGTTGACGCCGCGCACGACGCGCACCACGGCCCCGTAGGTGTAGTTGGAGGTCTTGATGTTGGCGGTGGCGGTGGCGCCGGGCAGAACGGCACCGGTGCGGTCGGCGGTGCCGACCACGCCATAACCCCAGCTGTATCGCTTGCCGGCGGTGATGGTGAGACGGTCTTCAAACCAACTGGAACTGAAGGCGGCGAACTCCGCGCGGCTGAGATTCTTGCCGTAGTCGGCAGCCTTCACTCCGGCGGGCTGCACGGCGGAGGGCCAGGTTGTGATGAGACGGTTGTCAGGAAACGGGTGGCTGCGCGGGTCCCAGAAAATCCAGGCGTTGGCTCCGGTCAGGATGGCGGGAATGCGGTTGGGATTGGCGGTGTCGGGGATGACGTAGGCCGAGGCCGGGACGGAAAGCGGGTAGGAGGCGTAATTGAGCACGGCGTCCTCATTCATGCGCTTCTGGTCGCTGTATTGGGCGCCGACCAGCAGGGTGTTGCGGGAGCGCCAGAAGTCCTTCTTGAAGACACTCTGAAATTTCAAGTCGCGGCCCTCGACCTTGGTGCGATTGGCGGAGAAGTTGTTGTTCTGGTAGTAACCGGCGGGCTGCAGGCGGGTGCCAAAGCTGTAGAGATCGTAGTTGAGCCGCGCCTTGGTGTAGCGGCCGAGGAGCGCGGCGTTGAACCATTCCGTCGCGGCGAGGGTGGTATCGCTCTCGACGATGGTGGCGGGCTCGGAGAATTTGGCGTTGGGCCCAAAGTAATTGTAGGAGCGGCCGCCGGCGGCATTGCCTTCACGCAGCGTCTCGCCGACACCGAGGGCCGTCCACTTACCCGTGGTGTTAAGGGTGTCGGTCCGCCATTGGCCGAAACCGCCGTAGCCGATGCGGCTGCGGTATTCGGCGACGGTAAAGGGCACGCCGGCGAGCGCGCCCGTGCGCAGCCGGCCGAGGTCGAGGAGGGCCTGCGACGGACGGTCAAAAGCGGCCTGGTAGTTCTCCGTGGACGGCTGGGGCTGCGAAACTGCGTTGCCGGTGCTGGTGCGGTGGACGAGTTCGAGGCGGGAAGAGAGTTTCGCGTTTGGCCGCCATAGCAGGGAGGGATTGAGGAAGGAAGTCGTCGAGTGGGAGTGCTGCTGCCACTGGTTGCCGTCGCGATACGAGAGGATCAGGCGATAGGCCAAGGTCTTCTTTTGATCGATGGGACCGGTCAGATCAAGGGACGCCTTGTAGGTCTCATGGGAGCCGATCCGGATCGTGAGTTCGCGCTGCGGACTGAAAAGAGGCTGTTTGGTGACGACGTTGACTTCGCCGCCGATGGTGGCGCCGCCAATGAAGACGGCCATGGGCCCCTTGGCGACCTCGATGCGGTCGACGTTTTCGGTGTCGAAGCCGTAGAACTGGCGGAGGCCGTTGCGGAACGTGCCGTTGTAAGGCTGGCCGCGAAAGCGGGTGAGATTGCCCTGCGAATTGCCCCGGCCGGCGCCGGCTGCGAAATTGCCGTTGGGAGCGTTGTCATCGAGGGCGACGGAGCTGACGTAGGAGAGCCCGCCGAGGAAACCGCTTTTGCCGGTGTCGCGGAGAAACTCGCCGGTGATGACGGTGATCGGGAGTGGCGTATCCATCAGCGCTTGGGCGACGCCGGTGGTCGCGACGGCATTTTGCACGCGGTAGCCGGAGTCCTTGGCGCTGCGCACCTCGAAGGCGGAGAGGACGACCGTCTCGCTAGGCGGAGGGGGCGACGGCCGCGGAGGAGTTTGGGCGGAGAGCGCCAGCGGGGCGAGCAGCGCAGCGACGAGCAGGTGACGGGAGACAGGTTTCATGGATGGGTGGAGGAGCGCGGGGTTGAGGTGGTCGGCCGCGGATGGGTTGCTGTGAACAAGGGCATACAGAATTGAACGAAGTGCGCTTCAAGTTTGCGTCGCAAACTCCGCTTTGGTGACGTCGTTCACTGATGAATAGAAAACCCGCGCATGTGACCATGGCCCAGATCGCAGCGGAAGCCGGTGTCGCTCGGGCGACGGTTTCGTATGCGTTGCGCGGTAGTTTCAAAATTCCGGCGAAAACGGCGGCCATGGTGCGGGCCACGGCAGAGCGGCTCGGATATCGGCCGAATCCCAGGGTGACGGCATTGATGGCGCACATTCGAGGATCGCGTTCGGTGCCGGCTGAAGAGCGCATTGCATTTGTGTGGGTGCATACGAGCCGCGCGGAGGCGCGACAGAATGCATTTTTGAAATTGGTCTTTGCCGGTACGCGGGAGCGAGCGGGGCAAATGGGCTTCGCGTTGGAGGAATTCTGGACGAGTGATCCCGGGATGACCAACCGGCGCCTCGAGCAAATCTTGCGGGCGCGCGGAATTGTCGGCGTGGTGCTTTCGCCTGTGACCACGGCGGAGTCGGCGGTGGCTCTGGACTGGGACTGGCGACAGTTTGCACCGGCGGTGATCGGCAACGTGACCTGGACGCCCGAGCTGCACCACGCCGGACACCATCATTTCCTGGCGATGAGGCTGGCGTTAATCGAACTCGCGAAACTCGGCTGCAAGCGGCCGGTCGCGCTGATCGAGGCAACGGTGCACGAGCGCAACAAGCACGCCTCCGTCGCGGGCTTTCTCGCTCACCATCCACAGGCGGCTTCGGCGCGCGGCTTGGTGCGGGTGGTCACGCGAGGGGCGGCGGCGGATTTAGGGCCGTGGCTGCGAGCGGCGCGACCAGATGCGCTGATCGTGAGCCATACCGATCTATTCGATCTGCGCGGAGTGGAGGTGGCGGCAAAGGAACTGCGGGTGGAGCGGGTGACGCTTAACTGGACGAAAGGGACCCCTCATGGCATCGGTGGCGTCGACGCCTGCCATGATCGTGTCGCCGGGCATGCGGTCGATCTCGTAGCTGCACAGCTCAACGCCAACGAAACCGGTGCGCCCGATTTCCCGCGCATGATGTTGTTCCCCGGACGGTGGGTCGCGCCGGCGGTGGTTCGGAAGGAGCGAGCGGGCGGCGGGAAGTGAAGCACTATTAGGAATGAGTGTTCGAGGCTGGTGGTCGATTGATAATCGAAACGAATGAGTGAGCTCGGCCGGGCTCACACGTCTTCCGGCTCATGCCCTGTATGGTTCGTCTGATCGCCCCGTCCTTTTTACCGCTCATAACGAGGTTCACCGACGGAGGCCGTGCGGTGCCCGCGATCCGAAGTTATGCTCGAAGCGTGCTACTGATTTTGCTGCTCGGGGCTGCGGCAGGTGTGCCCCCGGTCTTCGCTGCGGCGGAGAACAAGCACGATGTGCCCACGGATCGTCCGGTGAGTTACGAGGCTTTCGGTGCGTTGGGCGACGGAATAGCCGACGACTTGCCGGCCATCGTCGCGGCACACGCTTTTGCCAACACGCACGGCCTCGCGATCACGACGAAGCCCGACGCGACCTATCACCTTGGGCGCCGGGCGCTCACGGCGATCATCGCCACCGATACCGATTGGGGCACGTCAAAATTTATCATCGATGGCACTGACGTCGAAAACCACCGCGTGTCGCTCTTCGCTGTGCCCTCCTTGTTGTCGCCGGTGTCGTTGGCGATTACGCGCCTGACGCGCGATCAGCGGCACCTCGATGTGAAGCCGCCGCGTGATTGTTGGGTAAAGGTGGAGAATAGTGGCAAGCGGGCCTAAATCCGGCGGGGCCTCAACCAGAACAACGGCTCGACGCAGCGCGATTGTTTCACTTTGCGCCGCGATGGAACGATCGAAGGCGCGATCGACTGGGACTTCCCGGTCATAACGCGGGTCGAAGCGCACCCGATCGATGAGAGAACGCTGCTGCCCAAGGGCGGAATCTTTACGACGACGGCCAACCGCATGAAACAGGAGAAAGGATACAGCTATTGGTCGCGGAATATCGCCATTGCCCGCTCGAATACGACCGTGGTGGGTTTGACTCATCATGTCGTGGGAGAGACTGACGTAGGGCATCCCTACCACGGGTTTCTCGCGGCCAACAGTTGCGCCAATATCACGTTGCGGGACTGCTTCGTCACGGGCCATCGAACCTACTCGACCATCGGTGCGGCGGGAAAGCCCGTGAGCATGGGCACCTATAACCTGACGGCGAATGAGGTCGTCAACTTCACGATGGTGGGCTGCCGCATGGACAATATCTGCGACCCCAAGCTGTGGGGCGTGATCGGAACCAATTTTTGCAAAAACATCCTCCTGGAGAATTGCACGCTGTCGCGCATGGACGCGCACCAAGGCGTGTCCGGAAGCTACACATTTCGTGGCTGCACGCTGGGCCACGCGGGACTCAACGCGATCGGTCGGGGCACGTTGACGGTCGAGAATACCACGTTGAAGGGCCGGGCGCTCATCAGTCTGCGCGGCGACTACGGCAGCACATGGGAAGGCCCCATTGTGATCCGCAACAGCCGCTGGCTGCCCGCGTGTGGTGCAGCGGTGCAATCAACTTTACTCTCCGCGAGCAACGACGGGCAACATGACTTTGGTTATCCCTGTTTCATGCCGCAGGAAATCACCATCGACGGTCTGGTGATCGACGACCGGAACGCGCCCAAGGACTATCAAGGACCCTACCTCTTTGCGGACCCTGACGGTGCCAACGTCCCGGCGGTGAAGCGGCCGTTCCCGTACGCGCTGACCGAGCGGGTGACGATTCGCAATTTCACGACGACCAGCGGCAAAAATCCGGACATCGCCGGATGCGGAGTTTAATGCCCGCGTCCGCGTGATTGAGGCGCAGTGAGGGCGGAGGTAGTTGCGCTGCTCGGGGTGGATGGTTTCAGGTGCACCGGCCGAGGTGCGCCCTGCGCCTCGTCCCGCGCGTCAATGCGCTTCACTTTGCGTGGAGATCCGCGAAGGGGATCTCACGGGATAGGACAACGTCGCCTTCGAGCCCGCGGACCTCAATGAGCATGGAAGGATTGGGGCCGTCCCACTTGACCCGCATAAGGCCAAAATTCGAGCCGGTGTAGGGACGTTCATGGAGGCGAAATCGATTGGGCTGAGGTTTCTTGGGCTCGGACTTTGCCGGCTCATTGGCTGCCGGTTTTTGCGGGATCGGTTGGTTGAGACCGCTCGTGGTGAGATCATAAAGCGGATACGGCACACCGTCGGCGGGTGACAGTGCGGACAGTTCTGCGAGGTGGCGGTCTCCGCTAATCACGATGACTCCGTTGGCGCGGGTGCGACGGAGTAGTTCGAAAAATCGAGCCCGTTCGCGGGGAAAGTTATCCCATTTTTCAGAACCGTGTTCGTTTACGATTAACTGGATGCTGGAAATCACCACGCGGATTTCAGCCGGCTCGCGGAGACGGCGTTCGAACCAAGCCCATTGCTCATCGCCGAGCACGGTCGCGCCGGGGTCAGTGTTTGAGATGGTGACCTTTGGGTTGGCGGGATCTTTTTTCAACGGGGAGCGAAACATCCGCGTATCGAGGAGGATGAGTTGGACGCGTTTGCCCGCGGGACCAAGGACGACGCAGTCGTAAATTCCGGGCGTCGTGCGACGTGGCGACGTGGCCGGCACTTGGAAGAAATCGCAGAATTCTTGCTGCGCCCCAGCCGCGCCGGGGAAGCCGGCGCCTCCATCGTTGATGCCGTAGTCGTGGTCGTCCCAGGTGGCGAACAGCGGGGTGGTTTGGCGGAGTCGAGCAAAGCCGGGCATCGCGGCGAGTTGGGCGTATTTCGCGCGCAGCACGGCGGGGTCGGGGGAGTCGCCGTAGATGTTGTCGCCGCAAAGGACGAAGGCATCGCAATGCGTGGCGTTGATGGTGTCCCAGATGGGTTGAGGGCGCTCTTGTCGTGCACACGAACCGAAACCAAGCGTCGTGATGACGAGTTCGGGGTGGGCACTGACGCGGTCCGACAGGGCGAGCGTTCCCGGCTGCGGCTTGCTCGGGTGGGAGGTAGGTTCCGCGCCCTGCACCACTGCTTGCGCGAACAGAGTCAGCGTGGCGACGAAAGCTTGAAGAGGATGCTTCATGGTAGGGATTCAGTCCTTACTGGGGCTGTGTGTAGTCGGCGGTGGCGGGATTGGGCGCTCAATTTTGTGGCGGGCAAGATGGGCTTCTTGGGTGGCCTTCGCGCGCTGGGCGAATTCCGAGTAGGGCAGGCCCGAGAGTTCCGCGATGAGCTGGGTGAGCATCGTCTGGCCGTTGATCTTCTGGCGCGCCTCTTTTTGGGCGAGGAGCCGGGTTCTGATTTTATCAATCAAGGGTTCACCCAAGCGCTGATAGGCGTCGATCATCACGTAGCGAAAACCCGCCGGACTCGCGGGAGATATCCGCGCGTCCGCTTCCGATTTGTTGATCGCTTCACGTTTTTCCCCTTTGTTCCAATTCAGGAGATCCAAGCCCAGGCCGAGAGAGCGGGGGCTTTCGCTCAAACGCTTGCTCAACATATGGAGGGCATAGATTTCGTCGGCGCCCTGGAGCTTGATGGTGATGACATCCGAGAGGAAGCGTGAGAACACCTGATCGAACCATTCGCGGTCGTCGACGTAGATGCGTTGGTCCTTGATGTGGTCCAGGCAGTCTCGGCTGAATCCTCCGCGGAAACGGGTGTCGCGACGTGCCATCCAACTGAAGGGATCGTAGATGAAATGCAGGTTGGCTACGAAGGTTTGTTGCAAGCGGGTGACTTCTTTTTCCCCGGTGTGGTCGTCGGAATAGAAAATGGGGTAGGTGAGGCTAACCTCCTTGAAGGCGTTGGGCGGAACTTGCACGGGCAGTCCTCGCTCGATGAAGTGAAAGCCTCTGTGGGTGTCGAGATTGAGTCCCTGGGTCTTGTCGGTCGCAAAGGAACTGTTCCGGTTGTTCGGGTTGTTGAAGAAAAACACATCCCAGCGATCGGTGATGCGCCGCTCCCACTTGGCCATTGCGGGATTAAAGCGAATATCGCTCGCGTATTTAGACTCGGGTTTGTTGGGCGCGATCTTGTTCAAACGATCCAGATCCCAAGCGACCAGAGATTTGATTTTGAAAAAGGGCTCTTTGATGAGCCGCGAAATGATGGCGCGTTCGCGTCGCAACCAAGTCGACTCATCCAGCGTGAAGGTGCCGAACCCGAACGCGGCGGTGAATTGCGCCATTTCCCGATCAAAGTCTTTTCCGAGTTTGATCCGGAACTGCATGTGTTTGATTTCATCGGTGACCAGTTTCTTGTGATAGCCGAGTAGCAGTTTGTTGAAGGATTTCGCGAAACTGAAGACGACCTCATTGGCTCCCTCGTAGTCGTTGCCGGTGAAACCATCGATGATGGGAATCTTGCCGTGGTAGGCCGTGACGTTGAAGGCCTCCATCTTGACGACGTCTTCGCCCGCGGGCTCTTGCGCTACGAGTTTTGAGGCGCCGGTCAGAAGCAGTCCGAGCACCACGAGGGCGCATCGAGGCATCGGTGCTGGCATGGGTTGCAAGGAAATGGCGCTCGGCTTCGGACTGCTATTATCCCGCGGCGGATCACGGGAGCTCTTTTATCTGGATCCGCCGATACTCCATCTGGCCGACATCTCCTTCGACGCCGATCGGGCCGGTGGCCGGAACTTTCAGCGCAGCCTCCAGCAGCTCGCCGTTGCAGGTGCAGTGCGCAACGCCATCCTTCACCGTGATCTCAATTTCGTTCCAGTCCTGTGCGCGGTATTTTTTCAGCGTCTTGTATTTATCTGGCCCGGCAACGAGGTAGTCGCGGCACTGGAGCTGGGGCTTGCGGATGAAGATACCGCTGTCGGCGCCGGCCGCCGCGCGAAACTCGAGGCGCAGCACAAAGTTCTTGGGGAATTCCTTTGTCGTCCATAGCTTCTGTGCGAGGCGCGGGGTTTTGGGATGCACGATGAGAACGCCGTCCTTCGCGGAGAACCGCCCGTCGGTCGCGGCGGCCTTGCCATCGAAGGCGTCCGCAATTTTTTCGTCGGTCTTCGCCCCGTCCCGATAGCACCAGCCGGTGAGATCTTTGCCGTTAAAGAGACTGACGAATCCAGAAGCGGGCTTAAAGGAGTCGGCGCCGCGAACAGCGGTGATTGCGGTCATTGCGAGCGCAAGAAAAACAAGTGAGGAAGTGAGTCGTTTCATGGCGTATATTGGAAAAGTGGATGCAGTGGATAATTGCGCCCATCGTGACGATACTGGCCACGTCGAGCCGCGGGATTTAGTTGATCAGATGATTGCTCGGAAGCCAGATTTTCAGGGATTGATTCCGGGAGAGGTGAGCTGCAAGGGAACGGGATTTTCAGGGGAATGATCCGATGGAAAATCCCAGCGGGCGAGGAGGATTTATTTTTTCATGGGAAGGGACCAAGGGGATTAGTGATTCGGAGAAAGGTCGATCTCCAAGGGGCGGGGGTAACGAGGGTGACGGCGGAAAAAGAATCAGACTCCCGTTGGCCCCCTTCACTCAAGCCTGCATGTCCTAAGGGCCTGCAGAATAATTATTTAAAAATTGGCAAAAGGCCACGAAATTATTTGGGTTCGCTCGCCGCGGGGAACAAAAGCCCGGTTCTTCCTTTTTTTGCCACCTCTGTTTTTGCCGATCCTGATCGTCGATTGCCGCTGCAGGCGCTGGCGCGGCGACGCACGCTGGATATCTCGATCTTAAGCGGGTCGAATCGGGGAGTGGTCGGATCGAAATTGTGGTGGCGAGTGAAATGCGATGGGAGTCGGGGCTTGACAGACCACGGGGGCGACAGTGTTGTCCTCATTTTTTCCAAGCAAGCAACGCTCCGTAAAACATCCGTCATGGCTCTCAAAATTCGTCTTACCAAGGTTGGCTCCGTACATCAGCCGCTTTATCGCGTGGTTGTCGCCGAGGCCCGTTCGCGTCGCGATGGCGCCCCCGTTGAAAACCTTGGTACGTACACACCCAAGACCAAGGGTAACCCGATCACTCTCAAGCTCGACCGCGTCGATTACTGGATCAGCAAAGGTGCTGTGCCGACTAACACGATGCACGCGATGATCAAGAAGGCCCGTCGGACTGCCGCTGCCACCGCTCCTGCGGATGCGGCCAGCTAGTCCTCTGCGTTTCCTCTTTAGTAATCGCCCAGCCTTGGAGGCTTGGGCGATTTTTCGTTTAAGCGAATCGCCGCACCTCGGTTGCCTGCCTCGAGCCACTCGCGCCCATGCCGCTCACGATCGACGTCCTGACGCTGTTTCCGCGGATGCTGGATGGGTTTTTGGTTGAGAGCATTCTCGGCAAGGGCATCGCGGCCGGTCATCTCGCGGTCAAAGTCCACGACGTGCGGGCTTGGTCGACGGACAAACATCGCCGAGCAGATGACCGGCCGTTTGGTGGCGGAGCGGGCATGGTCATGACACCGGAGCCGGTGTTTGCCGCGATCGAGCAACTGCAGACGCCGGGTTGCCGCCGGATTTATCTGACCCCGGACGGCACTCCGCTGTCGCCGGCGCTGGCCTGTGAGTTGTCGCAACAGCAGCATCTGATTTTCCTTAGCGGCCACTACGAAGGGATCGACCAACGCATCCGGGATGGCGTGATTGATCAGGAGATCAGTATCGGCGATTATGTGTTGACGAATGGTACGCTGGCGGCGGCGGTGGCGATCGATGCGCTGGCCCGTTTCATCCCCGGTGTGCTCGGTGAGGAAAAGTCATTGACGCACGAATCCTTCACCAACACGTTGCTCGACTTTCCTCAATACACGCGTCCCGCCGAGTTCCGGGGCATGTCCGTTCCAGACGTTCTTCTCTCTGGAAACCATGCCGAAATCGAAAAATGGCGGCACGCGCGACAAGTGGAAAAAACCCGTCAGGTCCGACCAGATTTACTCAAATAACTCAGCCATGAACCCGATCATTACCGCAATCACCGCCTCGCAGGTGAAAAAAGACATCACGCCGTTCAAAGTCGGCGACGGCGTGCGCGTGCACACGAAAGTCCGCGAGGGCGACAAAGAGCGCGTCCAGATTTACTCCGGCATCGTCATCGCCCGTAAGGGGCACGGCATCCACGAGTCCTTCACGGTTCGTCGCATCAGCTATGGCGAAGGCGTCGAGCGGGTGTTCCCGGTCAACTCGCCGAACATCGACAAAGTCGAGGTCGAGCGTGAGTCCGAAGTGATGAAGGCCCGCCTTTACTACCTCCGCGGTCGCACCGGCAAGGCCGCTGTCGCCGTCAAGGTCAAGGACCGCTCGGCCGAGATCCACGCCAAGAACCTCACCGAGAAGGCCGCAACTGCTTCCGCCGCTGCCGCCGCTGCGACTGCTGCGGCTCCTGCGGCGAGCTGAGTTTTTGGTTTATCAACCCTCTCGAAAGCGAGCCTCACCCGGGGCTCGCTTTTTTTGTCTATGCCTGGGGCGACCGATACATAACGATGCCGCCCTCACCACAAAAGCGACGTTGCGTGCCCGGCTGAAACGCTGATTTTCCGAGATGCTCGGAGCTGTTTCCCGAGAGCCCTTGCCACGTTTTTCGAAAAGACCGACGTAAACCAGTAAGCTTAACAAGGGGAGCGGAGCGGCACGCCGGCGAGCGCCGGCCCTTCTGAGGGCGGAGCGCTCCGGCTCAGGTCAGGCGTTGTTGGTGCGCGTCGACACCTCAATCACATCGTGCGGGGCGGCTTCTTTTTGGCCGGCGGGGCTGACGCGGATATAGCGGGCCTTTGTGCGGAGCTCGGGCAGCGTCGCCGCGCCGAGGTAGCCCATGCCGCTTTGCACGCCGCCGATGAGCGTGCCGAGCACGTCGTCGACCGAGCCGCTGACTTCCTTGAGAGCTTCGATGCCTTCGGCGGCCACCTTGCGGGTCTGGTCATGCTTGTCGTGACCGTAGCGTGCGGCGCTGCCTGCTTTCATGGCGGCGAGGCTGCCCATGCCCCGGTATTGTTTATAAATTTTCCCGCTGATTTCCATGATTTCGCCGGGCGCTTCCCGGCAGCCGGCGAGCAGGCCACCCAAAATGACGGCGTCGGACAGCGTCAGGGCTTTGACGATGTCGCCGCTCTTGGTGATGCCGCCGTCGGCGATGAGTCGGACATTTTTTGCCTTCGCGGCGTGGCCGGCGACGTGGAGCGCGGTGAGTTGGGGGATACCCACGCCGGCGACAACGCGTGTGGTGCAAATCGAGCCGGGCCCTTGTCCAACCTTGATCGTATCCGCACCGCACTCTGCAAGAAAACCGACTCCGGCGC